>Ga0187878_1000215_pt1 | contig 72973 bp, 66 predicted proteins | sample June2016WEW_17_1_FD_132979 | JGI IMG/M metagenome (GOLD analysis project Ga0187878, IMG submission 132979) | Peatland microbial communities from SPRUCE experiment site at the Marcell Experimental Forest, Minnesota, USA - June2016WEW_17_150 | ecosystem: Environmental > Terrestrial > Soil >... | reverse complement strand
CTCCGCTCGCTGCAGAAACTGCCTTGGACGGTTCGCATGTTCTTCCTGACGCCGGACACCCAGTACGCCGCTCTGTGAATCCGACCAAGTCAAAAGTCTACCTACTTATGGCCTGATTAATACCAGCGGCGGAAGAAGTTCCACCGGGCCGCGCAATTGTTTCTGGAGTTGTTGGAGGAGCAGCCGGCGCCGGAGATGCAGGCGGTGTGAGGGGGAAATCTCAGGCCGCCCGCACCTTCAAGCTCACGCCCAGCCTCTCCTGGAGAACCCGGAGAATGGCGACGAAGTTCGCGGTGGTTGGGTTGCCCCGCGGGCCAAGCATCCGGTGAAGGCTCTTGCTCGGCTTCCGGACCGCACCCGCCAACTCCTCGAATCCGATCGTGGCGTTGATGAAATCTCTGAGGATGGCTTTGCCAGCAGCTTCGTCCCCCCCGAGATAGGCGTTGACTGCCTCGGTCAGCAACGCCGTGCGAAATGCCGCATCGCGCCGGGCGCGTGCGTATGTCGTTTCCCGAAACGCCCTGGTCAGTCCCATTTGAACCAGCGTGCGAAAGGGGACCTGCCGGTTGAATCCAAGTACTCCTGGATGGAGACAGGATCGCCTTGCACGAATTGATGGTAACACAATCGTTACCATAGTCGCCCTGGAAAAGCCTGCCTGGACGGGGATCTGCCAATCTGGCGGCAGATCGAGCGCTTCCGATACGAATGACACGACGCGGAGGAACAGAATCGCCGTGCCTGCTGTCAAATCCCCATACGAAGGCTGTCTGCCGGCTTGCCCTGGCGGTTGTTCTCGGGCTGCTCGCAGTCATGGGATGGCTGGCGACCGGGGTTCTGCGAACGCCAGCGCCGCCGTGCCCCAGGACTGCGGCACGGGCTGAGCTGCCGGTCGCTGCGCCGGTTGCGGTACAGCGCGCGGGCCCTTGCCCGGACATAGCCAGGCCGCTGACAGGCGGGGGGCGGATCTTTGTTGGAGACACAGTGGTATCCGCCAAGCTGATCAAACGGGTGAAGGCCGTCTACCCGCCCCGAGCAAGGCGGCTCCGTATCGCGGCACCCGTTCGGCTGGCTGCCGTAATCGGAAAAGGCGGGAAGGTGCAGAAGCTGGAAGTCGTAAGCGGCCACCCGCTCCTGGCTGCCGCCGCTGTCGAAGCCGTGAAGCAACGGGTGTACCGGCCCGTGTGCTTAAACGGAGAGCCAGTCGAGGTGTATACCGTGATCGACGTGGCTTTCGATCCTCTCATGTGATCTGGGGCACCCATGATGACGGTCCGCTTGTCGCAGATCTACCGGAGGGCATGCACAGCAGGGTCCGGCGAGATGTTGCAGAGCTGTCGCTGAGGCTGGAACTCACAGCCCGCTGAACTGGACGTCCCGGAAATGCAGGGTCGGAATCCGCCAGCCGCCGTAGGGGAACGGATCGCTTCCCGTGGCTGCAAGCTGCTTCCAGAGGTCCTTGAGGTTCCCCGAGATGTTCATCTCGTTGACGGGTTGGCGGACCGCGCCGTTTTCGATGTAGAAGCCCATGATGCCGAAGGAGAAATCTCCAGTAGTCCCGTTGGAATTCCCGCCGATGAAATTGGAAACCAGAATCCCTTTCGAAATCCCTTGGACCATGGCCGCGAGGTCCTTATCTCCGAGGCCGAAGACCAGATTGGAGGGCCACCCCGTCGTGGGCTCCACGCCTAACTTGCGGCCATAGTAGCTGTCGATGTAGTAGGTCTTGAGGACGCCCTTGTCGATGACGCTACGCTTGCGGGCGGCGATCCCCTCGCCGTCGAACAAACGCGAATCCGTGCCCGCCGGAACGAAGGGATCCTCGCTCACCGTCAGTTTCTCTGACGCGATGCTCTGGCCCAGCATCCCGTCCAGGAACGAGCTCTTCTGCTGCAAGGCGCGCCCGGTCATCGCGCCGACGAGCGCTCCGAACACTCGCGACGCGCTGCGATTCTCCACCAACAAGTCGTAGCGTCCCGAGGCGATCTTGCGCTGGCCGATTTTCTTGAGCGCCCGCCCGGCCGCCTCCTTGCCCACCGACGTCACTTCCGGGAGCTCCTTGAGATGACGCGTATAGCCGTAGGCGTAGTCTTCGGGACGGCCGCCCTGATCGTCCTTAACCGTCACGCCCGCGGAAACCGAAAACGTGGTCCCGATTTCCTCCCCCTCGAAACCATTGCTCTGAACCTTCACGTTCCGGCCGAAGCTGTCGCCGTAACCCGCAGTGACGGAAATGATCTTGTCGCTCTGCGCCATGGCCGCCGCTTCGATCGCCTTGGCACACCGCACCCGCTCGGCCGTGTCGATCTTCTCGTAGCCCGAATCCACCAGCTTCAGGTCCCGCTTCTCCTGACCCGCGTAATACTTGGGGTCGGGAAGAGAGCGGAAGGGATCCTGCGCCAGGTAGCGGGTCATGGCCACCGCTTCGCCGATGAACCGCGCCAGGGAATCGTGCCGCAGGTCGTTGGTGCTGTGCGAAGAATAGCGCTGCTCGAGATAGATCGCGAGCGACAGGCCGTGCCGCGCGGATTCCTGGAGCTTCTCCAGCTTCCCGGCCCGCACCTCGGCTTCAATCGAGCGGTCGGAGAAAACGTTGGCGGCCACCTGGTTGGCGCCCTGCTTACGGGTCTGATCCACCGCCCAGCGGGCCAGTTCCAGACTCTCTTTGGATGTCATAGTGCCTCCGTTAACCGTTCACTCCGCCCACCGTGATCGCCGACACCTTGACCGTGGGCAACCCCATCTGCACCGGCATGCCCTGCCCGTTCTTGCCGCAGGTGCCGCCTCCGTCGGAGAATCGCAGGTCGTCGGCCACCATGGTGATCCGCCTCAGAACCTGCGGTCCGTTCCCGATGATGTTGACATCCTTCACCGGCCGGGTGATTTTGCCGTCCTCGATCAGGTGGCCCAGCTTCACGTAGAAGGTAAAGTCGCCCGCCCCGATAAAGACCTGGCCGTTGGTGAACTCCTCGGCGTACAGCCCCTTCTTGACGCTGGCGATGACCTCTTCCCGCTTGTGCGGACCGGGAAGCATGTAGGTGTTGCGCATCCGGGGCATGGGGGCAAACCGGAACGACTCGCGACGGCCGTTTCCGGTGGACTTCACCTTGTAGAACTCCGCGCTGATGTGGTCGTGCAAGTAGCTCCGCAGGATCCCGTTCTCGACCAGCATGGTGCGCTGCGTGTCATTCCCCTCGTCGTCCACGTTAATCGAGCCGCGCAGATTCGGGTTGGTGCCGTCGTCCACGATCGAGACGAACTTCTCCGCTACCGGCTGGCCGATCTTGTCCGAGAAGATCGAGATCTTCTTGCGGTTGAAATCCGCCTCCATGCCGTGACCGATGGCTTCATGCAGCAGGATGCCCGACATGCCCGGCGCCAGCACCACCTCCATCTCCCCGGCCGAGGGCTTGACCGCCTCGAACATCAGCGCCACGCGGCGCACCGCCTCCCGCGCCAGCCGGTCCAGCGTCTGAGGCGTATAGAACTCCAGGCCCCAGCGGCCGCTCAGACCGAAAAAGGCGTCTTCGCGCCGGCCGTTCTGCTCCGCCACGCAGGTCGCATAGGTGCTGGTCATGGGCTGGAAGTCGGCCACCATGCGGCCGTCCGAGCGGGCCACCAGGATGTAGCGGGTTTCGTCGGTGAAGTGCACGCCGCACTTGACCACCCGCTTGTCCAGCGCAAAGACCTTGTCGTTGATGGCGGCCAGCAAGGGCACCTTGCGGTCGGCCTTCACCGTCTCCCAGGAGACCTCGATCGGGTAGTAGCGCGGGGTCTCACGGGGCTTGTACTCCAGGGGAGCTTTCCCGCCCGCGGCATCGGCGATGTTGGCCGCGGTCTTGGCCGCCTGCTCCATCGCCTGGGGCGTGATCTCCTCGGTGAAGGAGTACCCCGTCTGGTCGCCCTTGAGCACCCGGATCCCCACGCCGAAATCCACGCCGGTGTAGGCGCGATTGACGGCCTTGTCCTCCACGCCGATGTAGTTTGAGATCTTGTGCTCGAAGTAGAGGTCGCAATAGTCGCCGCCCCGGCTGAGCGCCGTAGCCATGACCCGGCGCATCAGCCCTGCGTCAACCCCGAAATGGCTCAGATACTGGCTGGGCGGCGAGGAGGCCCCCAGCGGCGCCTCCAGCGCCAGCGCCCTTTGGTCCCGCAGGGCAAAGGGGATCGCTGCCGTCGCCACTCCCTTGCAGAAAGCACGTCGATTCAGGACTTTCATTGAGGCTCCTTCGGCGGGAAGCGCATTCCTGGCGCCCCGCAAAAAGACGTAAGAGTCTTAGACGGCGCCCAGCACCAAAAGTTCTCACTGGTCTGGGAAAAAAATGAGTGCCCGGCGACAGCCTCACCGGGTGGCCACGACGAAAAAGTGCCTGGTTTGATACAGTTCGTGAACTGAGCCGCGCGCGTGAGCAAGCGGCTGGTCTGATGCGCAAGAATTCATGGCGCTGCGTGGGGAACCTCACGATCGGCCTGGGCACGGCCATGGATCGCGCCACCCTGAAGGACAAAGCCCGCGCCGCTGGCCAGGGTACTAGGCTACAATTCTCAGCATGAAAGCATTCGATTGCTTGTTCCTGCTGGGATTTGCGCTTTACGGCCAACCGAAGCGGCCGGTGGAAGAGTTCCAGACCTCCGGCGGCGCGGTCAGGATCACGCCCATCCGCCACGCCAGCCTGCTCCTCCAGGCCGCCGGCCAGGCCATCTACCTCGACCCAACCAGCGATGGCAACTATGACGGGCTTCCGCCCGCCGACCTCATCCTGATCACGGACATTCACTCCGACCACCTCGACCCCAAGAAGCTCGCTCAACTCCGCAAGCCGGGCACCGTCTTCATCGCGCCTGCGGCCGTCGCGAAAAGCGTTCCCGAGGCCGCGGTGATCCGCATCGGCGAGACCATTGACTTCGGGAAATGGAAGATTGAGGCCGTCGCGGCCTACAATATCCCGCGCCAGCCCGGCGCCGTGGTATTCCACGAGAAGGGACGCGGGGTTGGCTACGTGCTCGCTTACGGCGGCAAGCGCTTCTACTTCTCCGGCGACACCCAGAACATCCCCGAGATGCGCGCGCTCAAGAACATCGACGTGGCGTTCGTGTGCATGAACCTGCCCTACACCATGTCCCCGGCCGAAGCCGCCGAGGCCGTGCGCGCCTTCAAGCCGGCCATCGTCTACCCCTACCACTACAAGGGCTCCGACCTCACCGTGTTCGCCAAGGCCCTGGCCGGAAGCGGCGTCGAGGTCCGCATCCGCGACTGGTATTACTGAGCCGCCCGCTGCCGCATACGGATGCCGCCCGTGAAGCCGCTGGGGAACTTCAGCTCCAGGATGCCGCCGGGGTCGGTTCGCGCCTCGTGCATTTCTTCGGCATCCGGCTCGACATCGTAGCTTTGCGCGGGTGCCAGGCCGACCACATAGACCGTGGTGGCCTCCTCCTGGATGGCGAACCGCGTGGCGGCCACCACCGCCGTATCCCCGAACTGTATCGGCTCGGTGGCGCCGCTGAGCGGTACGATCTTCGGCTCGCCGCCGGAGAACGTCTGGAGCTGGCCCTCGAAGTAGCCCAGCCAGGCGGCATCGTCGTCCCACCGGGAGCGCAGGAACACGCGGCCGAAGATCCGGTCGTGGAACACCAGCGGCAGATTGTAGTAGCTCAAACCCGGCTGGTACGGGTTGGCCCACAGGAACTCGTAGGGAATCCCGAATGCACCGCGCAACAGGAAACGGTCGTGCATCGCCCAGCCTTGCACGTACTGGTTCTCCACCGCGTTGTTGTCGTAGGCCACCATGGCCAGGTCGGCGGCCCGCGACATGGCCGCAACCGCCAGGTCGGGCTCGGCTCCCTTCGCGGCAGGGATGCGGAATTCATTCTCCGGCGCCGGATACGAGGCGGGGTAGTAGCTGAGCAGGTGGTAGAGAGGCAGTTGCTCGAAGAACGCCGGGAGCGACTCGCGCAGGTCGATGTTCAGATTGTCGCGAACCGCATGGAGCATCTCGAACAGGGCGTAGATCTCGGCCCGCGGGATGACATTGCGCCCCTGCTTGACCGCGGGAACGATCTCGCCCCGCCACCACTTCTGCACCAGGCTCTGCAACTCCCGTTCGGAGACAGCCGGTGCGCGATCGGCCAGAACCGTCGCGGCCAGGGCGCGCGAGCGGGCCTCGGAAATGCTCATTGTGCGCGGCCGCTGTCCCAGTGCCCGCTCCAGCCTGGCGGCGAGCGCGGCCGACTCCGGCTCGCGGAGTACGGGCTGACACCAGTCCAGCACCAGCGCGAGCTGGCGCAGGTCGTCCCCGGAAGTGAGCGCCCACTCGATGGCGCGGCGGCCCGCGCCTGCCTCGCCCGCCACCTGATAGTACAGCGCCAGCGCGAAGCCCGGTTCGGGCATGGCCGCGTGGCCCGCCATCAGCGCCTCGAACTGCTGCCAGCGCGCCGACCGCCGCTCGCGCTCCCGCCGCAGCAGACGGATCCGCTGCGGACGCAGCAACAGCAGGGGGTGCTCGCCGGAGACCACGAAGCTCTCGTCAGCTTGGAAGGCGAGCATGGCGGTGGCCAGAAGGCCCGCCAAACACACTCGTACAGCGCCCATCGGGTTCGATTGTGTCATAGTGACACACCGGCTGCACCTTGGCGCCGCGGCCCACCCGCGCCTCCCAATTCCCGCCTCTTTGTTTTCAATCACTTCCCCACCTGCATTCCTGGTGGTCCACATGCTACATAGGATGCTGAATTGATGCAGTTGCTCTTTGAACCTGCCCTCTGCTGCAACAGGCAAAAGGCAGTGAGGCGGCTGATATTGGACAGCGTGCTTGCGGGAGCCGATGTTTAAATGAGGTGCCCCTCACTTTCCGATTGCAGGTTGCAACAGAGGGCTTTTTTTGGGATTCACGGAACGGCCTTATTCTGTCGATCTTTATAGTCTCACCCGGGATCAACGGGTTGCGGTAACTGTCTGGCATTCATGGGAGGAACCTTGGACGCGGGCCTCGCCAGGAATGCATTGCGAAGCGGGTAATCGAATTCCAGACAGCCCGACGCCAGATCCCAGCCCAGCCAAGGGCGGACCGCATCGGGCAGGCGTAAACCCGATGCGGTTTTTTTTGCGCTAACCGCGCGGCGGCCCGCCTCCGGCGGACAGGCTTGTCCCGCGTTTTTTGGGGCCGCGGCCCTTCACCAGCACAGAGTGCCCGAACGGGGCTCCTCTTGCGCATTCGGCAGGTACAGTGTCTTGCAGTGCTCGCAGCGGTAGATCTCGGCGTTCTCCCCGAACCGCTTCTTGATCTCGTCCCCGAAGAAATACCAGCGCTTCAAGTGCCCGGCGCAGAGTTTGCCCTTGGCGTCTTTCTCGTTGCAGGCGCGCATGCGCGGGATGCGCCGCTTGACCTTGGTCCCGTCGCTCAGCGTGGCGACCAGCTCGGCGACGGGAGCCGGCGAATCCGGGGCAGCGTAGGTTGGGTTGGCCATAACAAGAGCTCGCAGCAAGCGGCTGTCCGCTACTAAGCATATCAGTGTCTGTGCTACCCTGAAGTTTCCGCGTGTGCCGGCTTGTGTCAGCGAGGCTCTCGTTCTCAGGACCTACCCGCTCAAGGAAGCGGACCTGGTTGTCAGCTTCCTGGCGCGGGACCAGGGCAAGTTGCGGGGCGTGGCCAAGCGGGCGCGGAGGCCCAAGAGCCCTTTCGGCAGCGGTTTGGAGAGGCTCTCACACGTTCGGATGTATTATTTCCAGCGCGAGACCAGGGAACTGGTCAGCCTGGATTCCTGCGAGCTGATTACCTCGCAGTTTGCGCTGGCTTCCGATTATTCGGCAGGCGTCGCTCTGGACTACATGGCGGAAGTGGCCGAGCAGCTCCTCCCCCCGGCAGAGCCGAGCGAGTTGTTCTTCCGGCTGCTGCTGGCGGTTCTGGATCACCTTCGGGCGAAGCGGGCTGAAGGCGTGTGGCAGGCGATCACGTACTTTACGCTCTGGGCGGTCAAGCTCTCCGGGTTTCTTCCGGAGTTGCGGGTGACGGGCGAATCCAGGAGCATCGCCGAGGAGATGCTGCGCACCCCCATCGCCCAGTTGCCCGAACGGGACTGGAGCCGGGCGCGGGCCGCGGACCTGCGGCGCTTTCTGGTCCGCGCCATCGAGGAACATGTCGAGCGAAAACTGGTGACCGTGCCCATCCTGGAAACGATATAGTCAATGGATTCTTTTCAAGAGGTTCTTTTCAAGCTGAAGAACTACTGGAGCCAGCGCGGCGCGATCGTCCAGGAAGCCTATGACCTCGAGGTCGGGGCGGGGACCATGGCCCCGGAAACCTTCCTGCGCGTGCTCGGCCCCAAGCCCTACCGCGTGGCCTACGTCCAGCCCAGCCGCCGCCCCGCGGACGGCCGCTACGGCGAGAATCCGAACCGCCTCTACAAGCATTGGCAGCTTCAAGTGATCCTGAAGCCCTCGCCCGCCGATGTGATCGATCAGTACCTGGCCAGCCTGGAGGCCATCGGCATCGATCTCGGCAAGCACGACATCAAGTTCGAGGAAGACAACTGGGAGTCGCCCACCCTGGGGGCCTGGGGCATCGGCTGGCAGGTGATGCTCGACGGCCTCGAGATTACCCAGTTCACCTACTTCCAGCAATGCGGCGGCATCGACCTCGACCTGGTGCCCGCCGAGCTGACCTACGGCCTCGAGCGGCTCACCGCCTTCCTCCAGGGCAAGGACAGCGTCTACGACATCGAGTGGGCGCCGGGCGTGAGCTACGGCGACGTGCGGCTGGCCGACGAGGTCCAGTTCTCCGTCTACAACTTCGAGATGGCCGACTTGGCCACGCTTTGGAAGCTCTTCGGCCTGCACGAGAAGGAATGCCAGCGCCTTCTGGACGCTTACAAGGACTACCCCGACAAGCGCCGCTTCCCGGTCCTGCCGGCCTACGACCAGGTGCTCAAGTGCTCGCACCTGTTCAACCTGCTCGACTCGCGCGGGGCGATCAGCGTGACCGAGCGGGTGGCGATGATCGGGCGGGTCCGCAAGCTGGCGCTGGGTGCGGCCCAGTGCTGGATGGATCAGTCCGGCGCGGAGGCCCTCCAATGAGCCTGCCCTTCCTGCTGGAGATCGGGACCGAAGAGATCCCGGACTGGATGATCGCCCCCGCGCTCCTTCACTTGCAGTCGCTGTTTCAGGAATTGCTCGATCAGAACCGGCTCTCGGCCTCCTCCCTCAAGACCGATGGCACGCCGCGCCGCCTGATTCTGCACGCCGAGGGTCTCCCGGCCCGCCAGGCCGACTCCGAAGAACTGGTCTCCGGCCCGCCCAAGGCCGCGGCCTTCAAGGATGGCCAACCCACCGGCGCGGCGCTCGGCTTCGCCCGGAAGATGGGAGTCGAGGTCTCGGCACTGGAAGTCCAGGCGACCGCCCGGGGCGAATACGTCTGCTTCCGCAAGAAGACCGTCGGCCGCCAAACGCGCGACATCCTGGCCGCCCTCCTGCCTGACCTGATCCTGAAGATCTACTTCCCCAAGACCATGTACTGGACCGGCAAGGGCGGGCCGCGGTTCATTCGCCCCATCCGCTGGCTGGTGGCCTTGCTCGGCGATGAGGTGGTGCCGTTCGAAGTAGCTGGAGTCTGCTCCGGCGACCGAACCTACGGACACCGGCTGCTGGGCGGCAAGGAACTGCAAGTCAATTCTTTGAATTACGAGCAAATCCTCAAGGAAAACTTTGTCCTGGTTTCCCCGGCCCAGCGCCGCGCCAGGATCGAAGCTGGCATCGCTGCTCTGGGTGTGAAAGTCAAGCCCGATCCCGCCCTACTCGACACCCTGGTCTACATCACCGAATACCCCACGCCGATCCTGGGCAGTTTCGATCCCGAGTTCCTGAAGTTGCCCGAGGAGGTGCTGGTCACGGTAATGCGGCACCACCAGAAGTACTTCTCGGTGGAGGATGCCGAGGGCCGGCTAGCACCACAGTTTGTTGCGGTGATGAACACCAATGCGGACCCCGAGGGCCTGGTGCGGCGCGGTAACGAGCGGGTGCTGCGGGCGCGGTTCAACGATGCCCGGTTCTTCTGGAACGTCGATCAGCACAAGAAGCTGGCCGACCGGGTGGCGGACCTGGCCCACGTGACATTTCAGACAAAACTGGGATCGTATCTCGACAAGACCAAGCGCGTGGCGAAGCTGGTGCGCAGACTGGGCGGCTCGTCACACGCGGTGCGCGCCGCGGAGTTGTGCAAGTGCGACCTCACCACCGAGATGGTGAAGGAACTCACCGAGCTCCAGGGCGTCATGGGCGGGCTGTACGCGCGGGCACAGGGCGAACCCGAAGAGGTCTGGCGGGCCATCTACGAGCACTACAAGCCGGCGAGCATGGAGGATTCGATCCCCGCGACGCCGGCGGGCCGCCTGGTGGCGCTGGCCGACAAGCTGGACACCCTGCAAGGCTGTTTCCGCGTCGGCCTGGTCCCCAGCGGCTCGCGCGACCCATTTGCGCTGCGCCGCGCCGCCCAGGGCGTGGTCAAGATCCTGGTGGAAGGGAAGCTAGTGCTGCCGCTGGGCAGGCTGATCGGCAGGGACGCGGCGCTGGCGGAGTTCTTCCTGGACCGCCTCCGGTACTACTTCAAGGACGTCCGCGGATTCTGCTACGACGAGGTCAACGCCGTCCTGGCCGCCGGCTGGGACGACCTGACCGATGTCGAGAGCCGACTTGCGGCGATCCGGGCGGTACGCCCGACTGAGAACTTCGAGCCGCTGGCGGCCAGCTTCAAGCGCATCAAGAACATTCTGAGGCAGGCGGAGATCCAGGTGGGGCAGGCGGTTCCGCCGGCCATCGATGCCGCCCTGCTGGAACCCGGCCCGGAAGCCGATCTGTTTAGTGCCTTCGCACGGCTCCGCAGCCGGGTCAAGCGATTCCGGAAGAAGAAGGAGTACCAGGCGGCGTTGGAGGCGATCGCCTCCCTGCGCCCTCGGGTGGATCTGTTTTTCGACAAAGTACTGGTGAACGCGCCGGATTCCCAGATACGGCAGAACCGGCTCACCTTGCTACACAACCTGTTGAAGGAGTCTTCGGCCATCGCCGATTTCTCGGAAATAGTCACATCACAGTAGGCAGAGGAGAAAACTAGAGCTTTATGAACAAATACGTCTATGCGTTCGGCGGTGGTACGGCCGACGGCAGCGGAACCATGAAGGATGTCCTGGGCGGGAAGGGCGCGGGCCTGGCAGAGATGTCGCGCGCCGGCGTGCCCGTACCCCCCGGGTTCACCATTTCGACGGAAGTCTGCAACATTTACTTCCAGAACAACAACCAGGTCCCGGCCGAGATCGAGAAGCAGATCGACCAGGCGCTGGCGGTGCTCGAGGGCCGCATGGGCCAGAAGCTCGGCGACACCGCCAACCCGCTGCTGGTCAGCGTCCGCTCCGGCGCCAAGTTCTCGATGCCCGGCATGATGGATACCGTTCTGAACCTGGGCCTGAACGACCAGACCGTGAAGGCGGTCGAGGGGCGCAGCAACAACCCGCGCTTTGCCGCCGACTGCTACCGCCGGTTCATCCAGATGTTCGGCAACGTGGTGCTGGAGATCCCCAAGAGCGAATTCGACCACGTGCTGGAGGGCCGCAAGAAGAAGGCCAAGGCGAAGCTCGATACCGGCCTGACCGCCGCCGACCTCCAGGCCGTCATCGCCGAGTACAAGCAGGTGGTCCAGAAGAAGACCGGCAAGCCCTTCCCGCAGGCCGCCCACGAGCAGCTCAAGATGGCCGTCGAGGCCGTGTTCCGCTCCTGGTTCAACCCCCGCGCCCAGCACTACCGCAAGATGAACAAGATCCCCGACGATCTGGGCACCGCGGTCAACGTGCAGGCGATGGTGTTCGGCAACCTGGGCGAGACCTCGGCCACCGGCGTGGGATTCACCCGCAACCCGGCCACCGGCGCCAAGGAGTTCTACGGCGAGTTCCTGACCAACGCGCAGGGCGAAGACGTCGTGGCCGGCATCCGCACGCCGCACCCGATCACCGAGCTCGACACGCTCATGCCCGAGGTCTACAACCAACTTCACGAGATCACCAGCAGCCTCGAGAAGCACTACCGCGACGTCCAGGACTTCGAGTTCACCGTCCAGGATGGCAAGCTGTACATGCTGCAAACCCGCAATGGCAAGCGCACCGGCCCGGCCGCCGTCAAGATCGCGGTGGACATGGTCGGAGAGGGCCTGATCACCAAGAAGGAAGCGGTGCTGCGGGTCGATCCGCAGCAACTGGATCAGCTCCTGCACCCGGTGATCGTGCCTGAGTCGCGCAAGGCGCTGCAAAGGCTCGCGGTCGGTCTGCCGGCTTCGCCCGGCGCTGCGGTGGGCAAGGTCGTCTTCACCGCCGACGACGCGGTCGAGGCGGCTACGTCGAGCCCGGTGATCCTGGTTCGGGCCGAGACGGTTCCCGACGACATCCACGGCATGGAAGTGGCCAAGGGCATCCTGACCTCCCGCGGAGGCATGACCAGCCACGCGGCCGTGGTAGCCCGTGGCATGGGAATCCCCTGCGTGGCCGGCGCCGGCGCTATCGTCGTCGACGAGCACAAGAAGCAGATCACCGTCACGCTACCCGGCGGCACCACCGTGGCGCTGAAGGAAGGCGACTGGCTGTCGCTGGACGGCTCGACCGGGGAGGCGTTCGCCGGGCAGGCGCAAACCGCCGATCCCGACCCCCGCTCCGGCGTGCTGGCGACCTTCATGGGCTGGGCGGACGAGTTCCGCGGCAGTTTCGGCGTGCGCGCCAATGCCGACATCCCGCGCGACGCCAAGGCGGCCCGCGCCTTCGGCGCCGAGGGCATCGGCCTGTGCCGCACCGAGCACATGTTCTTCGCCGAGGACCGCATCGCGCACATGCAGGCCATGATCATGGCCCGCGACGAGAAGAGCCGCCGCAAGGCGCTCCTGAAGCTGCTTCCGATGCAGCGCAAGGACTTCGCCGGGCTGTTTAAGGCCATGGACGGCTTCCCGGTGGTCATCCGCACGCTGGATCCGCCGCTGCACGAGTTCCTGCCCAAGCGCGAGGAGTTGATGGTCGACCTCGCCAGGCTGCCCCACCTCGACTTCAAGGCCAAGAAGGAAATGGCGGGCCGCTACAACATCACCGTGGCGGAGTTGAAGAAGCGGCTGCCCGAGTTGCTGCACCGCGTCGAAGAGCTGCACGAATTCAACCCGATGCTGGGGCTGCGCGGCTGCCGGCTGGGCATTCTCTATCCCGAGATCACCGAGATGCAGGTGCGCGCCATTTTCGAAGCCGTGGTTCTGGCGGCCAAGAAGGGCGTCAAGGTCATTCCCGAAGTTATGATCCCGCTGGTGGGCTCGGTCAAGGAGCTCGAGAACCAGAAGGCGATCGTGGTGAAGGTGGCCGAAGAGGTGCTCGGCAAAGCCGGCATGAAGGACCAGAAGTACATGGTCGGGACCATGATCGAGATCCCGCGCGCCGCGCTGACCGCCGACCAGGTGGCCAAGGAGGCCGAGTTCTTCAGCTTCGGCACCAACGACCTGACCCAGACCGCGCTGGGCATTTCGCGCGACGACTACGTGCGGTTCTCGAAGGTTTACGAGGACCTGAAGCTGTTCCCGGCGGACCCGTTCGCGGTCCTGGACCAGGAAGGCGTGGGCAAGCTGGTCGAGATGGCGGTGAAGCTGGGCCGCCAGACCCGGCCGGACCTCGAAATCGGCATCTGCGGCGAGCACGGCGGCGAGCCCAGCTCAGTGGAATTCTGCTACCGGGTGGGCATGAACTACGTCTCCTGCTCTCCCTACCGGGTCCCCATCGCCCGCCTCGCCGCGGCCCAAGCCGCCATCAGCGGCGACAAGACCGAATCGATGCGCACGACGTAGGCTGCGCTACTGACCTGCATTTCCCACCGCCCGGCCCTCACGGGCCGGGCGGTGGTGTTTTGGAGCCTCCGGGGCGTGATTCCGCCCTCATGGGTACCCCAGCAGCTCGAGATTCGGGCAGAACCTGTTTTGGGATTATTCCACAATCGGTTCTATGCTTGTTCCCTTCAGGCCACATAACGTGGGGAACGAAGCGTCAAAGAGGTTCCGGGGACTTCTGATCGAGGCCAGGAAGCGCGCGGGCCTCACGCAGTACGCGTTGGCTGCCCGTTTGAAGCGGCCGCAATCGTTCGTCTCAAAATTCGAGCGCGGCGAGCGGCGGCTCGACGTACTGGAGTTTCGTGAAGTTGCCCAAGCGCTGGGAATAGACCCGATACGTTTCCTGCGCAGGCTCTATCGAGAGGCGCCGTGAGGATCGTGCGGGTTGAGACCCTCTTGAGTCGCGGTCCATACCCGAAATCCCGCCATTGGAAGCGGACTCGGAAGACCATCCATGAGGCGGTCTCGCGGTGCTGCTGGCCGCCTGGGAGCGGATCCTTCACGATCTACCCGGAAAGTGGGAAGAAACGGGGAGAAGGTAACGGAGTCCTGCCCATCAAGAGGGAGTTCGTGCAGCATCTCAGGGACAAGGGCTGGGCAATCGAGGGCAAGGCCAAGAATGCTCTGGGCCAGCATGTTGGCGATTTCGACGCCGTAATCGCCGGACCCGACGCCCCGATTGTGGTCGAGTGGGAGACGGGGAATGTCTCGTCCAGCCATCGCTCCATGAACAAGATGTCGATGCTCCTGAGTTCCGGGCTGGTTGCTGCTGGAACCCTCGTCATCCCATCACGCGAACTGTACAAGTATCTGACAGACCGCGTGGGAAATGTCCAGGAGCTCGAGCCCTATTTCCCGCTCTGGAAATCCATCCCATGTGAGAACGGGCTGCTCGAAATCGTGGTTATCGAGCACGACCGCACAAGCTACGACGTTCCGAAGATACCGAAGCTCACATCCGGGAGGGCCAGGGGCTAGCCCTCGACATAGTCGTCGTTCTTGTGGTTGTGGATACCGGCCCCCTCGAGGCGCTCCACGATCTCGGGGGCGAAGTCGATCTCCATTCCCAGCCAACGCCGGCTCTTCTTTTCGCAAACGGCATAGGTGGTGCCGCTGCCGCCGAAAGGATCCAGGACCAACTCGCCAGGGCACGTGCTCATTTCGACTACCCGGTCCAAGATCTTCGTGGAGAGGGCGTTCGCCCGCCGCTCTCTCGACTTGAACTTCCAGTGGCGCACCGGGGGTATGTCGGTCCATACATCCTTGAGGTTGACGCCTTTTGGGTTCATGGCGTCACGGTGCCCGCCATAGTCCTTGACTTCTCCTCCGCAATGACGGCACGTCTGGATGGGCGTCCTGATCCGCCTGAACGTCTTGGCCCTGCCTTTCGTGTAGTAGAGGAGACTGTAGTGGCTGGGGTGGAGCCGTCCCGAAATCGGGAGGCAAGCTGAGATCTCCACAGCAATCCAGTGGCGGAATTCCATCCCCAGGGAGGTCAGGTACGCCCCCAGAAGAACGTTCCATTTCGGGAGGTTGTAGAGAAAGAGCGCTCCACCCGGTTTCAGGGTTCTTACGCACTCCCGAATCCACCGATGGCACCAATCAAGGTACTCACTGTCCGGGCGTTCGTCTGTACAATTCTGCCCATACTCCTTGCCCAGATTGAACGGCGGGTCTGCAAAGACGGTGTCCACTACCGCGTCTCTGATGGCGGGGAGGATCTCCATGCAATCACGATCGAAGAGGGCTCCTAGGGCCGTGATGTGGTACGGATGGACCGACTCGTTCTTGAAGTATTCGGGGACTTGGAAGTCACGGTCCTCCCACTGGAGCCGGGGCTGGCGGACAAGCTGCATGGCCGGAATCATCATTGTACCTCACCTCCCCGGACTTGACGAGCCTGGAAAACCTAAAACGGGTTCTCCAGTAGGGAATCGGCTGGGGCAGGGAACGACTTTAGGGCAGTCGGCACGAAGGCCGGCACCGAGCGTCCGTCCTGGACCAGGAAGGCGTGGGCAAGCTGATCCAAATGGCGGTGAGGTTCTTGGGCTGGGTTCTCGCCAAGGCCAGCAAAGCCAGACCGTTCACGGGCCTTGTTCGGGATTAGGATAGAGCCATGAGTACAGCGGACGAGGTGATCGTGAGTTCGCCCGACATCCTGGGTGGGACGCCCGTTTTCAGGGGGACACGCGTCCCGTTCCAGGCCCTCATGGACTATCTCGAAGCCGGCCATCCCCTCACCGAGTTCCTGGAAGACTATCCGACCGTGACCCGCGCAGCGGCGGTTGCGGCACTTGAGCAAGCCAAGGCCCTGCACCCGGCACGCGTTGCATGAGAGTCCTTTTCGACGAGTACCTTCCGCGACGGCGGTGAGTTGGAGACGAAAGTGAGGTGCGTCAGCCGGCGCGCCGGAGGGCCGGGGCGTTCTCAATCACCACGTGGGGGTTGGGGTTTGGGGGCGGGATAGTCAGGCCTTGCTCTCGCAGGAGTTGGACGTGTTCGCGCATCGCCCATTTGGCTTGGTACAGGCAATCCTCAACCGAGTGTCCAACACCTGTGCAGCCCTCCAAGTCTACCGCTTTGTGGTGCCGGACGGACAGATCGTGCCGGCCACCGAGATCCCGGTTCAAATCCGGTGCAGAATCCAGGTAGCATATGGGGTGCGTCTGTGATTCACACATGGGAAGCGGCAAAGATGTCGTCATCGGCATAGACAGCAGCACCACGGCCACGAAGGCGATCGCCTGGAAGGGCGACGGCGCCATCGCCGGGATCGGGCGCAGCCCGATACCGCTCGCCAGCCCCGCCAGCGGCCGCTACGAGCAGAACCCGGAGGACTGGTGGTCGTCTGCCTGCCACGCGCTGCGAGATCTGTGGCAGCAGGTCGCGCCCGAGAGTGTCGCCGCCGTGGCGATCTCGAACCAGCGGGAAACCTTCGCGCCGCTGGGGCCGCAAGGCGATCCGGTGCGGCCCGCCATCATGTGGCTCGACCAGCGGTGTGAACAGGAGGTGGCCTGGCTCACGGGCAGGGTCGGCCAGGACGAGATTCATCGAATCTCGGGGAAACCGCCCGACATGGCGCCGGTAGCCTACCGCATTGCCTGGATGCTGCGCTGGGAAACGGAGCTGTTCCGAGCCACCGCCATGTTCGTGGACGTCCACAGCTACCTGGCGTGGCGGCTCACCGGCGCGTTTCGGACGAGCTGGGCGAGCGCCGATCCGCTGGGCCTGTTCGACATGGAGCGGAAAGCCTGGTCTCCGGAGGTGATGGCCGCGCTGGAATTGCGCGAGGAGCAACTGCCGCAACTGGCAGCCCCCGGGAGCGCGGTCGGCGCGGTCAGCGAATCGGCTGCCGCCGCGACCGGGCTGGTTCCGGGCACTCTCGTAGTCGCCGGCGGTGGCGACGGACAGGCTGCCGGCCTGGGGGTCAACGCTCTGGTTCCCTGGCGCGCCTATCTCAATCTCGGTACCGCGGTCGTTTCGGGCACTTACTCTCGCGAATACCGTACCGGCGCCGCGTGGCGCACCATGGGGAGCTGTTCGGGCGAGGGCTACTACTTCGAGACCAGCCTGCGGGCTGGAACCTTCCTCCTGGATTGGTTTGTACGCCACCTCTGCCAGGCGCGGGAGGGAGATTGCGGCATCTACGAAAGGCTGGAGGCCGAAGCCGCGAGCGCCCCCATCGGCAGTGACGGGCTGCTCACATTACCGTACTGGGGCGCGGTGATGACGCCCTATTGGGACCCCCACGCTCGGGGATGCTTCGTGGGGCTTACGGCGTCTAACCGCCTCGGCCACATCTACCGATCCCTGTTGGAGGGCATCGCCTTGGAGCAGGCCCTGGTGACCGGCATGATCGAGGAGCAGACCAAGGTCGGCGTCAGGGAGTTCGTCGCGATTGGGGGCGGCGCCTCGAGCGACCTGTGGTGTCAGATCGTGGCCGACGCTTCCGGCAAAGTGGTCCGCAGATCCAGGACGGTTGAGGCCTCCAGCCTGGGCGCGGCCATTTGTGCGGCAGTGGGCGCGGGTTGGTTCCCGAGTGCGGCGGCCGCGGCCGAGGCGATGTGCGGCGAAATCACTCGGGAAACGGAACCCCGCCCGCAGCACTCCGCGCGTTACGCCGAGCTGCTGGGGATCTACCGCGAACTCTACCCGCAACTGCGCGAGACGTTCGCGAAGCTGGCTCGATTCACGGCGCGCGGCTGAGCTGCCGGGCAGGTACAAGGCTGGAGCCTTATCCCGCTCAGCGAAGCGGGCGCAGCACGGACTGGAAGCGGGGGTCGCGGCGGAGGGCGTCAAAGGTGGGATCGAGCTTGAGGTAGACCAGGTAGTCGGAGCGCTCCTCGACCGCTTTCCGCAGCCAGGTGAGCGCTTGGTCGCGGTCGCCGAGGCCGGCGTAGAGCGATGCGAAATAGAGGGCCGGCACGTACTTCTCTCGGGAGATCTCCCGCAGCCTGGCCAATTGCTCTTCGGCTTTCGCCCGCTGCCCGGAGACGGCATAGGCATGCCCGAGTCCGGCCATCGTGCTGGCGCTCCCGCCCGACAGCGCCACCGCCTTGGTGAACTCCGCGATGGCTTCCTGGTAGAGCCTCTTCTGCTCGTACGCCATTCCGAGCGTGTGATGGGCCAGCGCGAAACTCGGCTCGAGCTCGAGGGTCCGGCGGTAAGCCTCAATCGCCCGATCGTATTGCCGCGAGTAGTAGTAGCACCAGCCGGCGCCGACGTTGATGACCAGCGACAGGGGATCCAGTTCCTGCGCCTTGTTCATCTCCGCCAGGGCCTGATCGAGCTCTCCCGCCGCCAGGTAATAGTGGCCGTACCAGTGGTGCGCCGTGGCATACCCCGGATTGAGCTCGATCGCGCGGCGGAACTCCTTTTCGGCCTCGGGCAGGTCCCAGTCGTAGGAAAGACGCGCATAGGCCAGCGAGGCGTGACCCTCCGCCAGTTCCTCGTCGATCTTGAGGGCCTTCAGGGCGGCGGCTTTGGCCAGCGGCATGGCCTTGGTGGGAGGCAGCGCGTCATAGGCGTTCGAGCCCAGCAGCGCGTAAGTGTCCGCCAGCCCGGCGTAGGCCAGCGCGTAGGTCGGGTCCTTGTCGATGGCCTGCTGGAAGAATCCGATGGCTTCCAGCAGCGCCTCCTGGGTGCGTTTGTTCCAGAAGTAGCGCCCTTTGAGATAGGCGTGATAGGCCTCGCTGTCGACGGGACGGGAGCGGGCCAGCGACTCCTGTTCCTGGGGCGTCATCTTGACCCGCACCTCCCGGGCGATGGCGCCCGCCACCTCACTCTGGAGAGCGAGGACATCGCGGAGGTCGCGTTCGTAGCTATCGGCCCACAGCAGCCGCCCGGTCTTCACCTCGATCAGCCGCGCGGTGATCCTCACCCGGTCTCCCGAGCGCAGGACCGTGCCCTCGACCACGGCGCCCACCCCCAGATCCCGCGCCACGTCCGCCAGCCGCACGGCCGGGCCCTGGAACCGCATCACCGAGTTCCGCGCGATCACGCGCAGGGTTCGGATCTTCGCCAGGTTCGTGATCAGCGCCTCGGTCATGCCCTCGGAGAAGTAATCCTGGGCCGGATCGTTGGAAAGGTTCTTGAGCGGCAGCACGGCCAGCGAGGCGCTCGCGCCGGCGGCGAACCAGAACCAGCCCGCCACAACCAGCAGGGCCACGCTCGCGCCTACGATGCCGGCCGCCCACAGCCGCTTCTTCGACCGTCGCGGCGGCCCGGGCGCTGCCTCGCCCGAGATCTCGCTGACCGGCGCGACAAAGCGGTATCCCCGCTTCGGAATGGTCTCGATGTACTCCTCTCCCAGTGCCTTCCGCAGGATCGAGATGTTGCGGGCCAGACCGCCCTCCTCGACGAAGGTGTCGGGCCAGACGATCCTCATCAGCTCGCCCTTTTCGAGTACGTGGCCGCGATTCGCCAGCAGCGCCAGCAGCGTGTCCGCCGCCTTGGGCGCGAGCGCCACCACCTCGCCCGCGCGCAGCAGCAGGCGATCGTCCGCGTCGAACCGGAAGGGGCCGAACTCGTAGATTTGCTTGGGCTGCTCCCTCATCGTCAGTCTGGGTTGATCCAGGTTACCAGAAGCTCGCAGCCCCTGGCGCGCAACATGGGTAGACAGCCCCCCGGTACTCCTGGTACTCAGAACACCCAAGTCCCCCGAGATCGAGTATCAGGTTTCTTGATCTGAAAGTGTCGAATGTGCTAATAATCGACCGTCGTAGACGGCGCCCGGGGAGGAGGTGTGTGGTGGCATTCCTGATTCGTCGATGCTTCGTGCTGCTTGCGATCTTGCTTGCGCTCTCCGCGACGCCGGCCATGGCCGCCCTTATCATCTGGGACTTCACCACCGCAGGAGATCCCGGGCCCGGTTTGACGCTATATACGGACCCCGGATTCAGTGTGGTCTTCGACGGCGACTGGGCGGTCTTTGCCGGAGGCGGGACCGGCTTTGCCCGGCTGTTGACCGATGCCTGGTATTCCGGCGACTTCACCGCGGTGACGGTGGCCAACCGGATGAGCCTGTCCGTAGGCGCAGGTCTGGGCCTGGTTGCGTACTACAGTTTTCCTCCCGTCGGAGACGCTATGTTTGACGACGTATATCTCAACGGATCCAGCTACGTCACGTCCTTTATTTACGTCGCTTCGACTCATTACGAGTTCGGGGAAGTAGCGGACCCCAGCGCGACGGTGTGGCTCAGGCTCCAGCGCACCGGCTCGATGGTCAGCAGCGATTACTGCGTGGGCACCGACTACTTGACTTGCGCGTGGGTTCCGCTCACTTCCATGTCTGATTCTAGCCTCGCCGGCCCTGTCCGGATCGGGCTTTTCCTGGGCCCGGGTCAGGCCACGAACCAGGGCAAGTTCGATATTCTGGCGGTGGACGGTAATTCAGTTCCGGAACCGGCAACAGCCAGCTTGCTCGGCGCCGGCATTCTGGCGTTGGCCTGCCTCAGGTTGCGAGCGGCGCGGAAGCCCAGCTAACGCTCCCACACCGCCGCCGTGACCCCTGGCCGGCGCGGGATCATGGTTTCGGCTTCCTCAGGTCGTACACGTAGATTGAATAGCCAACCTTGGCCATCGGCGTCCGCTCGCGGAGCCAGCGGAAACTCGTTGAACCCGTGTAAACGTCGTGCAGCAACGTGACGCTGATCGCGGCAATGCAATCGGCCTGGCTGCGGCCGGCGAGGTCATCGGTCGCCGGCAGGCCCTGGTACTCGATCCCGTAGTAGCTCATGCTCGCGCGGCCGAAGTAGGCGACGCAAACCGGCTGCTTCCAGCCGATCGAATCGAGGTACTTCCGCAGTTTCTTCAGGTCCTGCCCCCAGTCGATGTTGGAATCCACGAGATATTCGGGGCCGCGGCCCGGACCGCCGGCCAGCGTGTTGAAAAAGGCCAGGTAGTTGGGGTAGATCCGCACCGACTCGGCTACCTGAACCGCGATGACGAGCGCCAGCAGGGCGGCGCGCGCCCCGCGAAAGCGGTCGAACCGCCCGTGGAACAGGACGGCGGCGAGTAGGACGAACAGAAACGGGTATACCGGCAGCAGGTGGCGGACCCCGATATTGATGTGGCTTAACATGCACAGCAGGAAATACACCGCCGGGGTCACGGCTAGTACCATCCAGCGCAGCGGCATCGCCCGCAATCCTTTGAGCGCCGCCAGCGGCCCAGCACGCACCAGCCAGAGAAGGGCCAGCCCGAAGCACACGGCGCAGAGCAGCAGGACCGTGGTCGGCGTTTTCACGGCGAACACCACCGGGAAGTAGTACCACCAGCCCTTCGGCGACTGCTGGCCCAGCAGATAGGCAGGGTGGCCGAGATGGTCATGCACCGCCTGCCGGTGCAACCCGACCAGATATGGATGGGCGGGCAGGCCGAGCCGCTTCCCGAACCAGCGCAGCACAGCGCTTACCGGCGTCGAGCGGTCCACCAGCGCCGTCAGGCGCGGGCCGTGAATCGACCGCACGGTCTCCGGCCCGTAGACCACCGAGATCGTGGCGACGCAAATCGTCCCCGCCATGACGAGCGAGAGGGTGAGGTGCTTCATCGAGAGCCGGCCTCCGCGGCCCTCCTGCCACCAGCGGAACAGGTAGAACAACAGCAGCAGGGGCGGCAGGAACAATGCCGAGAACTTGCTCACCAGCGCGAGGCTGAGCATGGCGGAGGCCACCACCAGGTCGCGGGTTCTCTTGGTCTCCAGAAACTTCGCCCAGGTGACCGCTGTCAGGAAGATGAACAGCGTCACCGTCAGATCGGCGGTCACATAGCGGCCATGGGCGATCAGGTTGGGATCGAAGGCGAACAGAAAGAGCGCAAGCACCGCCGGCGCCGCGCCAAACTCCCGCCGCGTCCACAAGACGAGCACCAGGCCGAACACCAACGTCAGCAGGATGGCGCCCGCGCGGCCGAGAAACAGCAGGGTGTCGGCCGGGACGCGATTCTGGTGCATGAACTGGTAGCTGAAACCGGCGTGGTCCGCGCTGTCCCAGACCTGGCGGTCCGTGGGCAGTGACGGGTTTACTGGCAGCAAGGGCAAGGCAAAGAGCAGCTTGAACAGCGGAGGATGGTCGCGGTTCATCCGGAAGTCGCCGGTTTTCCAGTAGCTGTATCCGGCAGCGAGATAGATGCCCTCGTCCCAGGTTTGCGTCTCCTGAAGGGCCGAGCTCACCTGAACGGCGCCCATCGTCGCCAGCAGCGCGGCCACAGCGACCCAGAACGCGGCCCGGACCGATCCCGGCGGCCTATTCATACCTCAAGGCTTCGGCCGGGGCGATGCGGCTGGCGCTGCGAGCGGGGTAGAGGGTCGCCAGGAAGCTGATCAGGATGGCCAGGGCCGCGATCCAGACGCTGTCCAGCCAGCGCGGGTCGAAGGGAACGTAGCTCAGGGCGTAGACCTCTTCGTCCAGTTGGATCCAGCGGTACTTGTCGGCCAGGTAGCACAGCACGTGCCCGGCCACCAGCCCGATCGAGGCGCCGATGACTCCGATCAGCAGCCCCTGGAACTGGAAGATGCGCCGGATCTGCGCCTGCCGGGCCCCCATGGATACCAGGATGGCGATGTCCCGGTACTTCTCCATCACCATCATCACCAACGTGATCAGGATGTTCAGCGCCGCCACCAGCACGATCAGGCCAATGGTCACCCAGGTGACCGCCTTCTCCATGTTTAGCGCGCTCAGGATGTGCTTGTTCTGCTCCATCCACGTGGTGGCGGCGAGGCGCGGCCCCACCAGCTTGTCGGCCGCTCGGGCCACCTCTGGCGCCTTGTAGATGTCGTCCAGCTTCAGCTCGATGCTGTTGATGACATCCTCCAGGGACAGCAGTTTCTGCGCCGGCTTGAGCGCGGTGAAGGCCCACGCGGAATCGATTTCGAAGAAACCCGATTCGAACAGCCCGACCACGCGGAAACGGTAGTTCGAGGGCCTCGGGCCTAGGGGCGTCAGTTCTCCCTGCGGGCTCATCACGTTCACGATGCTGTTCATCTTCACGCCCAGCGTCTGGGCCACCTTTGCGCCCAGGATGATGCCCGGAAAGCCCGTATCGGCCTTGAGGTTCTCCAGCGAGCCAGCCTTCAGGTGGCGCAGCATGTCGCTGGTCTCCAGCTCCGCGTCGGTTTGGATGCCTTTCAGCACCGCGCCGTCCGAATTGCCCCCCACGTAAAGATAGACCTGTCCGTAGAGCGCGGGCGAACCTGCGATCACGTGCGGGATTCGGCGCAGCTTGGCGATTGTCTCGGGCCAGTTCTCGATGCCGGTTCCCGGTTCTTTCTCCATGATGTTGACGTGGGCGTAGGCGCCCAGCAGGCTGTGCTGGAGCGTGTTCCGGAAGCCGTTGTTGATGGCCAGGGCGATCACCAGGGCCATCGCCCCGGCGGCTACGCCCAGGATCGAGATCACCGTGATGACGGAGATCACCGCCTGCTTGCGCTTGGCCCTGAGGTAGCGCCGCGCGACGAAGAACTCAAACCGGGCTTTAGGCGTCTTCATGCGCGGGTCTCGGCCGCGCGGAGTTCGTCGGCCAGACCGATCGGCCCTTCCGGCCGCAGCAGTGGGAACAGGATTACGTCGCGGATGGACCTGGAGTTGGTGAGCAGCATCACCACCCGGTCGATGCCGATTCCCTCGCCGGCGGTGGGCGGCATGCCGTAGGCCAGGGCGCGCAGGAAGTCCTCGTCCATCTGGTGCGCCTCCTCGTCGCCCTGCTCCCGCAACACCAGTTGCTGGTCGAAGCGGCGGCGCTGCTCCAGCGGGTCGTTCAACTCGGTATAGGCGTTGGCGATCTCCATTCCCGCGGCGATGATCTCGAAGCGTTCGACCATGCCGGGATCGTCGGGCTTGTTCTTGGAAAGCGGCGACATCTCCATGGGGAAATCGTAAACCAGCGTCGGCTGGATGAGCCGCGGTTCGACCACCCGCTCGAACAGATCCACCAGCGCCTCGCCGGGGGAACCCTTGGTGGACTGCTGCTTCAGCCACTCGGGGTCCCTCACCTGCTCGAGTGTCGGCCGGTCCGCCGCCTGCCAGTGCTCGACGATGGACTCGCGCATGCTCAGCCGTTCCAGGCGGCCGAAATCCAGCCTGTGCCCCTGGTAGTTCACCTCCGTCGACCCGGTCGCGTCCAGCGCGGCCTGCCGCAGCAGCTCGGCCGACAGATCCATCAGGCCGCGGTAATCGGTGTAGGCCTGGTAGAACTCCAGCATGGTGAACTCGGGGTTGTGCCGGGTCGAGATCCCCTCGTTGCGGAAGTTCCGGTTAATCTCGTAGACCCGCTCCAGCCCGCCCACCACCAGGCGCTTCAGGTACAACTCCGGCGCGATGCGCAGGAACAGATCCACGTCCAGGGTGTTGTGATGCGTGACAAAGGGCCGGGCGGCCGCGCCGCCGTAAAGCGGCTGCATCATCGGCGTCTCGACCTCCAGAAACCCGCGCGACTCGAGCTGCCGGCGGAACGATGCGATAATCGCGCCGCGCGCCACAAACACCCGGCGTACCTCGGGATTGGCGATCAGGTCCAGGTAGCGCTGCCGGTAGCGGGTCTCGACGTCCTCCAGGCCGTGCCATTTCTCGGGCATCGACAACAGCGTCTTGGCCAGGAAATGCAGACGCTCGACGTGTACCGTCAGCTCGCCCGTCCGCGTGCGGAACAAGTAGCCTTCGGCGCCGATGAGGTCGCCGGCATCCAGCAGTTGGTAGAGCTGGAAGTCGCTCTCGGCGACCGAGTCCTTCCGCACGTAGATCTGTAAGCGCTCGCCGTTCTGGAGCAGGTGGGCGAACCCGGCTTTCCCCATCCGGCGGATGGTTTGAAGGCGGCCGCAGATGCGCACCTCGATCCGCCCCGCTAGATCTTCGGCCGTCTTGGCCTCGTAGGCCGCCCGGATCTCGGGAATCGTGTGGCTGAAATCGAACCGCTGGCCGTACGGACGATAGCCCAGCGCCTGGATCTCCCGGATGCGCTCGAGCCGCTGCTCCAATAGCTCTTGTTCCAAGAAACTCTCCTTGAGGTAGGGCGAACTTCCGCCCTACATTATAATGGACTCCATTGACTTCGATCTCGATTGTCATCCCCGCCTACAACGAAGAAGCCCGCCTCCCCTCCACGCTCTCCGCCATCCTGTCGTACGCCGCTGCGCGCGGCTGGCCGGACTGTGAAGTCCTGGTAGTGAACGACGGCTCGGCGGACTCCACCGCCGCGGTGGCGGCGCAGTTTCAGGCCGCGCACCCGGAAATCCGGCTGCTCCAGAACCCGGGCAACCGGGGCAAGGGCTATTCCGTACGGCACGGCATGCTCGAGGCCCGTGGCGAATGGGTGCTGTTCACCGACGCGGACCTTTCGGCGCCCATTGAGGAGCTGGACAAGCTGTTCCAAACCGCGCGGGAGCGGCAGGCTGCCGTGGTGATCGGCTCCCGCGCGCTGGACCGCTCGCTCATCGCCCTGCACCAGTCCTGGTTCCGCGAGACCGCCGGCCGCATCTTCAACCTGCTGATGCGCCTGGCCACCGGACTGCCCTTCGCCGACACGCAGTGCGGGTTCAAGCTCTTCCAGGGCGGGGCCGCGCGCGAGGTGTTCCGCCGCCAGCGCATCGAGCGCTGGGGATTCGACGCCGAAGTGCTGTTCATCGCCCGCAAGCTGGGCTACCACATCGTGGAAGTCCCGGTCCGCTGGAGCCACTCCGCGGGCACCAAGGTCAGCATGTTCCGCGACAGCCTGAACATGTTCCTGGACCTCCTCCGAATCCGCTGGAACCACCTCAGGGGATTGTACCGCTGAGGCCTTGCCGGGCCGATTGAAGATTGTGGATTGAGTCATTGACGATTGACTGGGCCCAGCTTGGTGCGAGCAAAATCGTCAATGCACCAATCCTCAATCGTCAATCACCTCTTCACGATCACTTCGCGCAAGGCGTCGCGCGTGAGGAAGAACTTCACCGACTCGAAGGACTGGAACAGCTTCTCCACCGCCCGATTGTTGAAGAACTGGGCCGGCCGGCGCACCTGGCGAAGCGTGAGCAGCAGCGTGCTGCCGTCGCAGATGCGGTAGTAGTACGCCGGGATCGACTCGGCCCGTTCCTCGGCGTGGAACATCGCCAGCAGACAGCTCCGCGGCTTCAAAACCCGCGACAGCCGCTCCACCGTGGCTTTCAGCAGAACCGGGGCCAGGTACTCCAGCACATCCCAAGCCAGCACCCCGTCGAAATGATCGTCGGGGAAGTTGAGGCTCTGCTCCAGGAACTCCTCAACCCGCGCCGGCGCCGACTGGTTGGCGAAGAAATCGCCGTCCCCGAAAGCCTGGTCCAGGCTTTGCAGCAGATCCTCGGAGTACAGCTTGTGGCCCAGGTTGGTGATGAAGGCGATGTTGGCCTGCGAGGCCCCGGAAAGGTCCAGGATGCGGAGACCGGGCTCGCTCCCAATCTGGCCGAAGAACTGCTCCAGGCCATTGCTGTGGCGCGAGTAGACGGGATGTTGGCTCCCGCCCCTCGAGTTCTGCGCCCGCTGCGGCTGCGGCGGGAACTGAGCCAGACGCGAGCCGCCAGAGGGATCGGCTCGCGTCAGAGGCTTCCAGCGATCGTTCAACAATACGACCTCGCTGCCTAGTGCTTCGGTTCGGCGCTCGCCGCTCCCACCAGCGGCGCCGCCGCGGCGGGCGCCGGTTGCGGAACCGGCCGCGCGCTCGGGGCCGGCCGGGCGGCTTCGGAACCCCGCACGATGTCGATGCTGCCCTTGAAATAGGCGCCGTCTTCGATGATGATGCCCCCGGTCTTGATGTCCCCTACCAGTTTGGCATCCTTGCGAAGGTCGATCTTCTCCGACGCCTCCACATTCCCGTTCACCGCCCCCAGCACCACCACTTCGCGGGCGCGGATGCTGGCCACCAGCTTGGCATGCGGGCCGATGGTCAGGCGGTGCTCTGGAACCTCGACGGTTCCTTCCATCTCCCCGTCCAGATACAGGTCTTCGCGGCTCAGGATCTGGCCTTTGATGATCACGGATTTCCCGATCGCCGCCACGCCGCGCGGTGCTTCCGCCGCGGCTGGCTTGATGGGTAGGGCGGGTGCCGGGGCGGGCGGAACCTCCCGCACGGCTTCCGCCGCGGGCGCCGGAGTCGTGGGCGGCCTCGGCGTGGAGTCTTCTTCCCTGCGTTTATTCCACATTCGATATGTCTCCGTCGTGTGGCGAACTGCGATGATTGCCAACCACAGTCAGCACTGCGATTTCTTCTATACTATAAGCCTACCGCGGAAAAGGCAAAGCGGAAATGGGTTTTGGGGCAAAAGCGCCTGCCTCATAGCCATACTGCAACCTGAGATCCCCGCTATGAAACCGACGCGCCGCAGTTGGGCTGAGCCATTCAAGATCAAAGTGGTCGAGCCGGTCAAGCTGACCACCCCCGAGCAACGCTCCAAGGCCATCGCCGAGGCCGGCTACAACACCTTCCTGCTGCGCAGCGAGGACGTCTACATCGACCTGCTGACCGACTCGGGTACTTCCGCCATGAGCGACTGGCAGTGGGCCGGCATGATGCTGGGCGACGAGGCCTACGCCGGGAGCCGCAATTTCTACCACCTCGAGGAGGTGGTGCGGGCCTACTACGGATACCGCTACCTGATCCCGACGCACCAGGGGCGCGGGGCCGAGCACATCCTCTCGCGCGTGCTCATCCAGCCCGGCGACGTCATCCCCGGCAACATGTACTTCACCACCACCAGGCTGCACCAGGAGCTGGCCGGCGGGCGTTTCGTGGACGTCATTGTCCCCGAGGCCCACGACCCGGCCAGCCTGCACCCGTTCAAGGGCAATGTGGACCTGGAGCACCTGGAAGCGGTGATCCGCGAGCACGGGGCCCAGCGGATTCCCTACGTCAGCGTGGCGGCCACGGTGAACATGGCGGGCGGCCAGCCGATTTCGCTCGAGAACTTGCGGCAGGTCCGGGAGCTGACCTCGCGCTATGGCATCCGCATCATCCTGGACGCCACGCGCCTGGCCGAGAACGCCTATTTTATCCAGCAGCGGGAACCCGGCCACGAGGGCCGCTCGATCGCCTCGATCGTCAAGCAGGCCTGCTCGCTCACCGACGGCTGCACCATGAGCGCCAAGAAGGACGCGCTGGTGAATATCGGCGGGTTTCTGGCCATGAACGACCGCGAGATCTACGACGAGGCCAGCAACCTGGTGGTGGTCTACGAGGGCCTCCACACTTACGGCGGCATGGCCGGCCGCGACATGGAGGCGGTGGCGCGCGGCATCGAAGAGTCGCTCCAGGACGACCACATTCACGCCCGCGTCGGCCAGGTGCTCTACCTGGGGGAGAAGATGCGCGAGTGGGGCATCCCCATCGTGCTGCCCATCGGCGGCCACGGGGTCTTCCTGGACGCCAAGGCCTTTCTGCCGCACCTGCCCCAGGAGCACTACCCCGCCCAGGCGCTGGCTGCGGCCATTTACCTGGATTCGGGCGTCCGCACCATGGAGCGCGGGATCGTCTCGGCGGGCCGGAACAAGGAAACCGGCGAGGAGAACAAGCCCCGCCTGGAGCTGGTGCGCGTCACCATCCCCCGCCGCGTCTATACCCAGGCGCACATGGACGTGGTGGCCGAATCCGTGCTGGCGGTCTTCGACCAGCGGGACAAGGTAAGCGGCCTGCGAATGGTCTACGAGCCCCGATACCTGCGCTTCTTCCAGGCCAGGTTTGAACCGCTGTAGGTGGCCCCAGTCGCGCCCGCCTCTACAGTGGATTGAACCATCTCAAACCTGGAAAGCGGGCGAAATCGGCATCGGTCGAGACCAACTCAGCCTGGTATTCGATCGCCAGCGCCGCCAGGTGGGCGTCTGTGGTGAGGTTGCCGGCGGTTCCCAGGTGCGTCAGCAGGCGGAATAGGATCTCCGCATGACGTTCCCCCGGCGTCAAGATCTGGATCCGTGGATGTTCCAGCCACAGGCGAACCCGCCGAATCGCGTCCTTGACGTGCATGGGGTTCTCCAGGATTCCGCGGTGAGTCATGATCCGGATGAAGCCGAGCGCCGTGGCCCACGGCATGCCTACAGGACGCGGCTGACGGAGTGTTCCCTCCCACCAGCCCCGGGCCGGCGCATGGCGGGGCGAATCGGAATTGTAGGCGTGCACCAGGATGTTGATGTCCGGTATCAGCATGCGCTCACCGGGACAGGCCCTTGAGAGACGCTTCCGCGTCCATCTCGTCGACGAGCTGATTCAACCTGTCCAGGTCGACCCCCGCCTTGAACTTGCAGGGGTGCGGCTCCACCGAGAATTCCACCGGTTTGTCCTTGTCGACAACCGCCAGGCCGGCTCGCAAAGCGTCATTGACCACGCGCTTGAGGGAGATCTTCTTCTGAGCCATGGCCCGCTTGATCCGCAGCGCCACATCCGGCTCGATGGTAAGCGTGGTCCTCATAGAGACATCATCACATTCAGAGGTATTGATGTCAAGACATCAAACCGCCTTCCAGGCGGCTGTGACGGTGGACGGATGCCAATGAGCTCAGGCAGGATTGCGGATGCCAGCGTCGCTCGGCTCCGAGGGCTATTCACATCCCCCGGAACGCTCGATTCACATCGCCGGAATACGCAGCCGGCCGATATCTACAGCCGCCCGGCTTCGGCCTGGCAGCGGATCGCTTTGGATTCGCTGACCCGCATGTTCCGCACGCCGCGGGTGTTGGACGAGCACGTTGCTCTACAGGGCTATGACGGCCTGCCGCGACAGTTGACCGTGATCGAACTGGGACACGAAGAGCCGGCCGTGGTGCCTGGATGCCCTGTCTTCGATGGTGGGCCTGAAGGTGGACTTCGACCTGCAACTCACGCTGATGCCCGGATCCTTATACCGGCTGATGGCCCGCCGGATCGGCAGGGAGCACGAGCGCGCCCAGCCCAAGACGATCTTCCGCAACCTGCTGGATCTGTCGGCCAAGGTGTCATGGATCATCTGAAAACGTCCTTTTCTGAACTTCGGCCGGAGTAGACAAACCCAAGCGACATCATCTGCGCCGCAGGCGCACGTCGTCCGTCGATCATCAAAACGGCGCGCCAATGGTGTAAGGTTCTCCTCGAAGGTGGGAACGAGTATGGGACCCCGCCGTCGCAAGCGGCGGGGTCCCGGCTGGCGACCTTCGGCAGGTCGCCACGAATCGATGGTCTTAACTTGCCATGATTGGCTGCCGTTGTCCAGCCCCGCCTGCCGGCGCGCATGGCGGTTCATGGCGAAGCGATTCTTCGCCAGCGGGTTGCCGCGGCAGATCGCCCCAGCCGAGCGACTGGGCGGCTCCTGAGATCACCAGGCGACCGCGTCAGGATACGGGGCGATTCGCTTCCACGTGCCAAGTAGGGCCGGATAGACGCCAGGGCCCATGTCGACAACGATGACACGCAATTCGCTGGTGTCCCGCAAGAAGAAGAAGCGATCCACCTCGGTTTCGGTAGCCGTGGAACCTTTCGGCGCTACGGTCATCCAGATGGTGCCGGTACAGTCGGGCTTGAACTCGATGCGACCGGCAACTTCGTAATCCGTGACCGGCCCCAAGCCGGCAACCGCGGCGGCACCGGTAACTTTGGAGTCCGAGCCGATCGAGAGGATCCCAAAGATAGCCCCCGAATAGTTTGCCGGCGGCGCATTCGGTATCATGACGGCCATCGTGCCCGTATAGGACACGAGATAGGTTCCGGCGATTGTGTCAATCCTGCAGGTTTGTGCAGCGGCGACGCCGCACAGTACTGGAATCAGCAACGCTGTGAGCTTCATGAGGCACTCCTTTCGCGCTCAGAATAGGGCGCCTGGCCGGTCCCGGCAAGACGACTCGATGCGCCGCCGCGGATTGTCGCATCCAGTCGCATTTGGTACACTCTTCTTGGCTTGGTGGCCTCGCATGAGCGACCGCCTGGACTCCTGGAAGGACATCGCGAGCTACCTCGGTCGGGAGGTACGTACCGCGCAACGCTGGGAGAGGGAACGCCGGCTGCCAGTGCATCGCCTGCCGGGGGGAGACAGACCGCGGGTGTATGCGCTGAAGTCTGAACTGGATCTGTGGCTCGGGACGGCGCCTCCGGAAACGGACGCGCCACCTTCAGTTGCGGTCCTGCCGTTCGCGAATCTGGCGGGCGACAAGGAAAACCAGTATTTCGGCGACGGGTTGGCCGACGACATTATCAACGCGCTGACCCGCATCTCTGGCCTGAGGGTGACTGCCCGTACCTCGTCCTTTGCGTTTCGCGGCAAGGAACAAGACGTACGCGAAATCGGCGCAGCCCTGGGAGCGGAAGCCCTTCTCGAGGGTAGCGTGCGAAGGTACGCCAGCCGGATGCGCATCTCGGTGCAACTCGTCAGCGCCCGAGATGGTTACCACCTCTGGAGCGATGTTTACGATCGGGAATTGACCGACGTTTTCGCCGTCCAGGACGAGATGGCGCGCTCGATTGCGCAGGCGTTGAGTGTGCAACTGGCGCCGGCTCCCGTGGTGCCGCGTTTCACCGCGGATACCGAGGCCTACGATCTGTGGCTCAAAGGCAGGTGCGCCGCAGCACTGTGGACACCGGCGGGATTTGCTCAGGCGGACGAGTGCTTCGCGGGAGCGCTCGCTCGCGATCCGCGGTTTCCGCTGCCGTACGTCGCCATGGCCGAATCACTTTTTCAGAGTGCGTGTTTCGAGTTGGTGCCTGCGCTGGAGGCCGCTGCCCGAGCCAAAGATCTTGTCCTGAAAGCGCTGGCGCTCGATGACAGGCTGAGCGAGGCGCATGCGGTTCTGGGCGCGCTCTGCGGCACCTTCGAATACGACTGGGCTGCGGCACGAAGGGCTTTCCAGCGCGCGATCGAACTCGGTTCCGGGTCTCCGGCGGTCCTCATGCGGCACGCGTTCTACTTTCTGGTGCCGCTGCGATTATTCGCGGACGCGGTCGAAGAGTTACGAAATGCGGTCGCTCTGGACCCGCTCTCACCCCTGCTGCACACGAGGCTCGGGCTGACGCTGTTGCTGGCGCGTGATTTCCCGGCAGCCGAAAGGCACTGCCGGACCGCCATGGAACTCGCTCCCGCGCTGTGGGCGCCACGCTGGTTCCTCGGTGCCGTGCTGATGGGGCGAGGGCGGGCGGACGAGGCGCTCGCCCAGTACCGCTGCGCCTTCGAACTGGTGGGACCGCAACCGATGGTGCTGGGCGCAATGTGTTGCGTTTGCGGTCTCCTGGACCATACGAACGAGGCTCGGAAGATGTATTCCGAATTGGAGACAATCTCCCGCGCGGCGCCGGTGCAGCCGCTGGCGCTTGCCTGGGCGTACCTTGGGTTGGGCGACGACCGCGTGTTCGAAGCCCTGGGCAAGGCGGTCGACGCGCGCGAACCGGGCGTTACGTTTCTACACTCTTTGTTGATCTACGATGGCATCCGGGACGATGCGCGTTTCGAAGGGCTGCTGGCCAAAATGAGGCTCAGTGGGTCCGCTGGCGCGGCTGGGTAGAACTTCCAGGATCTCGTTGACCAGGTACTGCTGCGGACAGGTCGGTCAACTTCAGTTTTCCTTCCAAATCAACCGCTTACCAGGAATTCCTTGCACCCGGCATCTGCTCTCATGAAACCAGATGAGAGTGCTGCGGTCTGGCAACTCTCGCTAGGGCCCGAACACTCTCCCAATGCACGCCCTCGAGCCGCGCCGCGAGCGCGGACCAGCTACGAGCCGCGGGCTTTTTGCGATAATGGAATGTGCCGAAGGTCAGGGAACTCGCCGCGGCGCTCCAGCGCACCGAGCAGCAGCTTCAGTTGTTCCAGAAAATCAGCCGCTTCATGGTTCGGGAGATGAGCCTGCAAGAGGTCCTGCAAGGCATCGTTTCCTTGATCGTCGAGTTCATGGCCTGCGACTCCTGCCTGCTCTACCTCATCGATAACGACGAGCTGGTGCTGTGCGCCTCCAACACGCCGCATCCGGCTTTCATCGGGAAGCTGCGCTTGCAGATGAACGAAGGCCTCACCGGATGGGTGGCCCGCGAAAGGCGGCTGCTGGCGATCTCGCGGGAGGCCTACCGCGACCCCCGGTTCAAGAGTTTCCGCGAGCTCCCCGAGGACACTTTCGAAGCCTTCCTGTCGGCGCCCGTGATTGCGCGCAACCGGGTGGTGGGCGTGATCAACGTGCAGCACCGGCTGCCGCACCAGCACACGGGCAGCGAGATGGAGCTGCTCACCACGGTCGGAGAGCAGGTGGGTTGCCTGCTGGTCGTGGCGCGCATGGCGCCAGCCGCGTTGGAGGCGGCCAACCACGTCGAGCTGGTGCTATCCTCCGGGTCGCCTGCGTCTGGTTCATAATCCTTGTATGTCCGTACTCCGCAAAGTGCTGCCGCTGTTGGGACTGCTAGCGGCGGCAGCGGCGCCCGCCGAGCGCTGGCAACTCCAGTACTTCCATGATGCCGACGATTCCTCCCTGCTGATCGCCGACCTCCAGTTCCCCACGCCCCAGCGGGGCATGGCGGTCGGCTACTTCACTGAGCGTGGCCGGCGCAAGCCGGCCGGACTGGTTACCAAGGACGGGGGCCTGACCTGGACTTCAGTGCCCGTGCCCAGGCCGGCTGTCTCCCTGTTTTTCGCGGGCGAGAACCTGGGCTGGCTGGTGGCCGGCGACGGCACCATTTGGCTCACCACCGAGTTCGGCCAGAACTGGAAACGCCTGAGCCGCCTGCCCGGCGTGGTGCGGGTGTATTTTAGAGACGAACACCGCGGCTGGGCCGTGGGGGCGCGCAAGTCGGTTTGGGAGACCACCGACGGCGGAAAGCGATGGACCAGCCTGCCCGCGGCGAGCGAACCCAAGACCACTCGCGACTTCACCGTTTATACCTGCATCGCCTTCGCCAATCCGGACACCGGCATGATTACAGGCTGGAGCAAGCCTCCGCGCGGCAACCCGCGCTGGCCTCCGGTGCCCGACTGGATGGCTCCCGAGCGCCGTCCGCGCGAAGTGCCTTCGGTCAGCCTGGTTCTGGAAACCCGCGACGGCGGCGCGCACTGGAAAGCATCGGCAGGGTCGCTGTTCGGGCGGGTGACCCAGGTTCGGATGGCGCCGGACGGCCGCGGGCTGGGCCTGATCGAGTTTCTGGATGCCTTTGAGTGGCCCGCCGAGGTCATCGGCTTCGATTGGCGCACCGGCAAGAGCGTGCGTGTGTTCCGCCGCAAAGACCGCGCCGTGACCGCCGTCGCGCTGCCTCCCCAAGGTCCCGCCTACCTGGCCGCGATTGAGCCGCCAGGCGCCTTGGCGCGATCCCCGGTTCCGGGCAAGCTGAAGCTGCTCCAGAGCGACAACTTTTCCGACTGGAAGGAGATGCAGGTTGACTACCGGGCCGTGGCCCGGCGGGCCATCCTGGCCGCGCCGGATGCCGCTCACCTCTGGGTGGCGACCGACACCGGAATGATCCTCAAGCTGGTCCGCGAATAGCCGCGCCGCCAGTCCCCAAACAGGAACGGGTCGGAATGTTTTTTCCACATGAAATCCTGCGCTAATTGCCGCTATCTTACTGAAAACAGATACGAAATTTTCTGCGGAAAAAATGGCCATAACGCCCATTTTCTATTTGACTCTCACCCCCTTTTCGAGGCAAGATAGAGATGGTTCCAAGAGATTCGCGGAACAGCGAGCCCTGTGGGACGCAGCGGACCGCGAGCGGTGATCCGTCGGCGGCAGTTACCAAGCTTCCGCAGGCGGGGAGCGAACGGAGATCGGGCGTTTCGCGGAGGCAAGTCTTTCGGATCGTGAGTCGCGCCCAGCGTTGAGCCGGAGGGATCCAAAGTCCCGACGGGGAGCAAGGCGTGAGGAGCGGTTGAGAGCGCCGGACAGATGGTGCGGGCAACGGGTTACTGGCGTTGACCCTCCCCGAATCCGAAAACCGGATTCCGGGGAGGCGAGCCGGTGGCCGAACGGGCCCGAGGCCGGTACGGCGTAGCGCTGAAGAGGCAGGCCGGGAACGACGAACCCGGAGAGGTGGTTCCGTAAAGGGACAGCCGCTGTGGGGGAGGGAAAGGCCGCTTCGAGGCGCTGGCTTCGCCGGAGATAGCGCGCGGCTCCGTCTGGAGCGTTGAGCCGTAGTGGTCAACAGCCATTGCGGGGAGCGAAGGGCGGAGGCAAGGGCGTTTCCGGATGCCAGGTTCGGGCCGAGCATGCCGGTCGGCGGACGAGCTGCGAAGGCGGGTCACTTGGAACCATTTTTTTGTGCTCCTACAGGCGCGTAGCGGGCTTCCGGTTCTTCTCCCAGCGCCTGAAACTGAAACGCTCGTGGCGTCGGCGGAAGCTGACGAAGTTCAACCGGCAATACTCGCAGCGCAAGGGCTTGGCCCCCAGCTTGAGCCGCCAGGCGCTGAACCAGCCGATGTGGGCGCCTTTCTCGCTCCACAGGCTCAGATCCATCCTCCAGCAGTGTGGGCACCGGGCGTACCTCCAGTGCGATAGACGCCACGTCCGGTCGACGAACCGGTAACGGCAGTCCCGGCATCGCAGGGGACGGATTCCGAGCCAGACCCACAAGCGCTCGGTGAAGTGACGAAAACGGGAATAGCGAAGGTTCCTGCTACCGCAGTTGGGACAAGCTATGGGCATCGGAGTGTTCTGATTCTCAACTCCGGCTTGGCAACCGGTTCTGGCTATGCTGCGCGACATAGGCGTCCACACAGCGGCCGAATGCTTCCTGAAGTCGACGGCGGATATCCCCTGCCTGGCGCACCGGGCGGCCCTCGATGGACAGCACCGGCAGCAGGCCGCGGGTGGTCGAAGTGATGAAGACCTCGCTGGCCCGCTCGAGGTCTTCCGGCAGCAGCGTTCTCTCGCCAGTGGAGATGCCCTCCACGCGCACCTCTTCCAACAGCAGCTCGCGGGTCACCCCGGGCAGGCAGCCGGAATCGAGCGGCGGGGTCCAGACCTGGCTGCCCTGGGCCGCAAAGATATTGGCGGAAGTGCACTCGCTGACCTCTCCGCGTTCATTCAGCAGGATCACCTCGTCGAAACCCGCCTCCTGCGCCTCTTCGAGCATGGCCAGGTTGAGCGCCCAGGAGAGGATCTTGGTGCCGCGGAACTCGCACGCGGCATGCCGGGCCTGGGCATGAACCGAAAGCTTAACGCCGCCGCCCCAATCTTTCATATCGGCGGTGAGGGCGATCAGATCGAAATCGCGGTCCCCCGGGCCCTGCCAGATGCCGCCGCCATTGCGAACCACGGCCACGCGCAGGGTGGCATTGGCAGCGCCATTGGCTTGGATCAGCCGCAACACCCGCGAGCGTATGTAGTCGGGGTCGGTAGCGAACGGCACGCGCAATGCCCGGGCGTCCCGGCGCATCCGTTCCCAGTGCCGTTCGTAAGCGAACGGCACGCCTTCGACCACCCGCAGCGTGCTGAAGACGCCCCAGCCCGCCAGCAAGCCGACCTGTCCGGGCATGAGTACGCTCTCGGTGGCCTCGTGGATCTGGTCGTTGTGCAGGACGAAGCGATGCATCGAGCGATCCTTCATTCTAGCGAACTTCTCATCTCCAGTTGGGGAACAGCGACGGTTTCGCGCGGTGGCAGTCTTCCAGCAGGTCCGGCACTCGTCGCGACCGGCGCAGCAACTTCTCCAGCAACTGCTCCAGAGCCTCTTCCTCGCCATCCAGCCATTGCAGCGGGACCTGCCGATATGCCTCATCGACAATGTCCGCCGGAAAATGAAGAACCTGGTCCAGCCAGGGCTCGAAATCCTCCAGCGAAGTGACCGGCTCATAGACCAAAGGGCGATGGTAGAGGCCCTGCACCGGCGAATCCGGGAAGTCCCAGTGGGGGCCGTTGAACAGGAAGCCTTGATCGATCATCCAGGCCACGAACCCAGGGCGGGCCGAGGCGCCGCTGGCGGTCCACTGCTTCAGGCGGCTGCGGAAGAAGATCGCCTGGCGGCCGTCGGCGTTCGCGGTCCACTTGTCGAACACCAGCATGCCCAGGAACTGGCGCAGGTTCGCCACCTGGCTCAGCAGCGCGTCCGGGATGAAGTCGTAAACCGCGATCTTGTCGGGGTGGCCCGGATAGCGGGAACCGAAATGCCAGCCGGGCTCGACCGGCACGGTCCTCGTGCCGAGCTGGATCGACACTTCGGGGTTCTCCCGGAGGAAATCGGGCGAGACCGAGATGACGGCCACCTCAGGGGCCGAGATCTGAAGGTAGCGCAAGAAAACCCAGCCGATCGACTCGTTGATCAGCACCCGGTGGTGCTGGGGGTTGTTGCGGAACTTGACCACGTAGAAGCCGCCGTCATCGGCCTCGATCAGATGCGATTGGGCGCCCCCGCGCATCTTGCGAAGGTGGCGGCGTGCGTTGAGCGGCATCGGAATACGGTACGCTAGTTCCGAGGAGAGCTCCCCCGATGGAAGAAGAGACTGCCCGCCCCAGCCCATTGCGCAGCAAAGACGAGATCGCCCTCGAGCTGATGAAGTTCGTGGCGGTCACCACGGGCTATGGCAAAGGCGCCCCCGCAACCGGTTACACTGGCAAGGCCACCCGGACCGCCGAAGAATACGCCGAAGCCCTGCTCGAGCTCTACCAGCGTTGCCGCACCATCCTGAATGAATGAAGAGGGCAGGCCCTGCGGCCTGCCCCGGTGGCTGAATCGACGATACGCAGACGAACCCGCCTGCGCCTCAAGCGCCTCGTGGCTCAACGCAACGCCGGGTCGCTACTTCCTCTTCTTGGCGGCCTTCTTCTTGGGCGGCGCCTTCTTGACCGCCTTCTTCGCAGCCTTCTTCGGGGCCGCCTTCACGGCCGCCTTCTTGGCAGGCGCCTTCACGGCCGCCTTCTTTGCGGGCGCCTTCACGGCCGCCTTCTTTGCGGGCGCCTTCACGGCCGCCTTCTTGGGGGCAGCTTTCTTGGGCGCGGCCTTGGCGGCCTTCTTCGCAGGCTTCTTCTGCGGCGGAGGGGGCGCGGGCTGCGCTGGTGCAGGGGCTACCGCAGGGGCGGCGGCTGGTTCGGCGGGAGGAACCGGCGCTGCTTCCTCGTCGGGGCCATACTCCTCGAGGTCCGATTCCAGCTCGATGTGTTCATCGTTGTACTCAAAATCGTCCCGCTCCTCACTGCGAGCGAGCTCGGAAGAATCAAACATTTCCTATGCCTCCTGTACGAGCGTGATCAACCCATAGAATAACTCGTTTTAGTGGGAAGGCAAGAGCGGACCGAAAAAAAGTTCGCAAAACCGCGGCGCGCGCCGCCCGGCTCTGGCGTCCTGTCCCGCATTGTTCTTGCCGGCCGCTCCCTGACGGTCGCGGTTCTGTGCTGGGAGTCAACCGGCAGCACCGAACCGCGCGCGTCAGCAAGCGGTATCCGGGACGGCGCCTACCGCTGAACCACTCCGCGCTTGCCGGCCGCCGCCGCGAGATTCGCGGCGCGGTAGGCCTCCGCGCCAGGCTTCTGACCCGCGGGCTGCGCCTTCGCGCCCGGCGCCGCGGCGACCTTGCGTCCTGCTGTCTTGCGGTGCACCACGCGCCGGTGTACCACGCGCTTGGCCGAAATCGTCTGCGCCTGTTCCCGAACCACCGCCGGGATCGTCAGCAGGTCGCCCGGCTCGAGCTTTCCGTCCAGGGCCCGGTTCACCGCCACGATCGAGCCCTGCGTCACGCCGTACCGCCGCGCGATCGCGGCCAGGTTCTCGCCATCCCCCACCCGGTGCGCCCGCCAGCAGCAGCGCTTCTCCGCCGGCACCGTCTCCAGCGCCGCCAACAACTGCGCCGCGCCGCCCTTGGGGACGCGCAACTGCCATCCGGCGGGTACGATGTTCTTCAGCAGCGCCGGGTTCAGATCCCGGATCTGGGAGACCGGGCATTCGGCCAGGTCGGCCAGCAGCAACAGGTTGGTCGGCGCCGCGATCTCCAGCATGTCGTAGCTCAGAGGGGGATCGGCGTCCACCTCCTCCAACCCATACTCCCGGGCGTTCTTCGTGACAATGGTCATCGCCAGGATGATGGGCACGTAGTTGGAGGTCTCCTGAGGCAGCACCGAGCGCCGCCGCAGTTCCCAAAAGTCCGCGTATCCGGTGCGCGCCACGGCCCGATCCACCGTGCCCGGTCCGCAGTCGTAGGCCGCCATCGCCAGGTACCAGTCCCCGAAATGCTGGTACAGATCGCGCAGGTGCCGCGCCGCCGCTCGCGTCGATTTCTCCGGGTCCAGCCGGTCGTCCGAATACCGCGTCTGCATCAAACCGTACTCCCGCCCGCGGAACAGCACGAACTGCCACATGCCCGTCGCTTTCTTGCGCGACACCGCCCGCGGCAGGAAGCCGGATTCCGCCTGCGCCAGGAAAATCAGCTCTTGCGGGACGCCTTCCTCGTCGAATACCCGCTGAATGAGAGGGCGATACCGGCCCGCCCGCTGGAGGCCGTGAATCAGAATCCTGCGCCCGCGCTCCGAGGAAAAGTACCGGATGTAGGAGAGAACCTCGTCGTTGACCTGGAGCGGCAGTTGCGAAGCCGTGGCCCGCACCTCCTCGAGCACCTTGTGCTTGAGCTTCGGGTCCACCGGGAACGTCAACTGGGGAATATCCTCGAACGGTGGCTTTTCGAAGCTCGGTTCTCCCAGGTCCGCCGATCCCAGCCCAGCCAGGTCCAGCCGGTGGATTTCCTCGACCAGCTCCTCGAGCTTCTTGTCCAGAACCACGCGGAAACCGGCACTGTCCGGCGCGCCCAACAGCAGGTCGATGGCGCGATCGAACTCCCGCCGCGCCCCTTTTTCGTCGCCCTCGAGGTAGCACTTCCGCCCGGCCTGGAAATGCCAGTCCGCCTCGCGCGCCAGCGTTTCGGCGCGCCCGCTTTCCGAGGCGGCCTGGATGGCCACAAAGCTCACTCGTGCGTTCTCCAGGTCCAGCCCCGGCTCCAGGGCCGGAGGCTCGACTCCCATGACCGCCAGCCCGGCGGGTCTGGGAGCGGGCGGGAGAAACGAACGGTGGAGAGACTGAGAACCCTGGGGGACACAACCCGTCAGTACTTCGAGCAGCGCCAGGAATCCGATGCAAGATGGTACTTTTCTAGAACTGCTCATGCACACCCGGCACAACTCTCTTGGACGTCGGGCCTCGAACCGCAACTAACGACTGTAACCCACAGGTCCTTAATCGGTCAAGCGGACCGGAAGCTTCAGGGCTACTCCTCTTCCTCTTCCTCGCCCGCCTTGGCCGCCTTGGCCGCGGCGATCACCTTGTCGGACTGAAGCTGCGGCACAAAGTCGTAGTGGCTGGCCTCCATGCTGAACGAGCCGCGCCCCTGCGTCATCGAGGTCAAATCGTTCTGGTAGTTCAACATTTCGGCCATCGGCACCTGCGCCCGCACAATCTGCGTCCCACCCCGCGTGTCCATGCCCGAGATGCGCCCACGGCGGCTGTTGAGGTCCCCCATGAGGTCTCCGGCATACTCGACCGGGGCCTGGATCTCGACGTTCATGATGGGCTCGAGCAGCGCCGGCCGGGCCTGTTCCATGGCGGCCTTGAAGGCTTTGCGGGCGGCCAGCTTGAACGACAGTTCCGAGGAATCCACGTCGTGGTAGGACCCATCGTAGAGCGTGGCTCGGAAGTCCACCACCGGGTATCCCGCCAGATACCCCTTCTCAGCCGCCTCGATGATGCCTTTCTCGACCGCCGGGATGTAGTTCCTCGGGATCGACCCGCCGAAAATGTCGTTGACGAACTCGAACTTGGCTCCGCGCGGCAGGGGTTCCATCTTGATCCAGCAGTCGCCGAACTGCCCGTGCCCCCCGGTCTGCTTCTTGTGCCGGCCCTGGACGTCGGCCGTGCCGCGAATGGTCTCGCGGTAGGGGATCTTGGGCGACTTGAGCGCCACGTCGACGTTATAGCGCTTCCGCAGCCGGCTGACGATGACCTCGACGTGCTGCTGCCCGCTTCCGGCCAGCAGAAACTCCTTGGTCTGCGGGTCGCGGTAAAAGCGCAGCGCCTGGTCTTCCTCCAGGATGCGCTGGATGGCGTTGCCCACGCGGTCCTCGTCCTGGCGCGACTTGGCTTCAATGGCGTAGGCGATCGAAGGCTCGGGCAGCGCCACCGCGGGATACTCGATCGCCGAGCCCTTGTCGCAGAGCGTGTCCCCGGTTAGCGTTTCCTTCAGCTTGGCCACCGCGCCGATGTCGCCGGAACGCAATTCGGTGACCGGCTGAATGGTCTTGCCCATCAGGCAACCGACGTGCGCCAGCCGCTCGCTGGCGCCGCTGCGGGTGTTCTGGAGGTTGGCGTCGTTCTTGACCACTCCCGAGCAAACCTTGAAGTAGGAGACGCGGCCCGCGAAGGGGTCCGCCACCGTCTTGAAAACAAACGCCGAGACGGGCTCGGAATCCGAGATCGCGCGGGTCACTTCCTGATCCCCGGCCTTGCCCGTGACCGCCGGCCGCTCGACCGGGGCCGGAAAGTTGTCCACGATGAAGTTCAGGATCAGATCCGAGCCCACGTTGTGCAGCGCACCGGCGCACAACACTGGGAACAACTTCCGTTCCCGCACCGCCAGCCGCAGTCCCTCCAGCATCTGTTCCGGCTCGAGCGAGCCCTTGTCCAGGTACTCCTCCATCAGCGGGTCGCTGCTCTCCGCCACCATCTCCACCAGGGCTTCGTGGGCCGCTTGGGCCGCTTCCGCCAGGCTGGCCGGAATCTCCCCTTCCTTCCCCTTGCCGCTGCCGTCGGATTCGTAAGTGAAGGCTTTCATCTCGACCAGGTCGATGACGCCCGCAAAATCGCGCTCCGAGCCGATCGGCAACTGGATGGGCACGGCGGTGCGGCCGAAGTTCTCGCGGATGTTTTCGAGCACCCGTTCGAAGCTGGCTCGCTCACGGTCGAGCTTGTTGACCACCAGGGCGGTGGGGAGCTTGTGGTGCTCTGCGAACTCCCAGACCTTCTCGGTCTGGACCTCGACCCCGGACACCCCGTCCACCACCACCAGCGCCGAGTCGGCGGCCGCCAGCGCGGCCCGCGTGTCGTTGATGAAGATGTTGAACCCGGGCGTGTCCAGCAGGTTGATTTTCGACTTCTTCCACTCGACGAACGCCAGCGCGGTCGAGATGGTCACCTTGCGCTGGATCTCGTCGTCGTCGAAATCGGTGAGCGTGTTGCCTTCATCGACGCGCGTCAGGCGGTTGGTGGCGCCCGAGGTATAGAGGACCGCGGCCGCTAGCGACGTTTTCCCGCTGTGGCCGTGTCCGATCAAGCCTACGTTGCGTATGTCCTTGCCTTCGTATACTTTCAATCTGGGTACTCCCTTGGCGGGTCCCTAAGGGACGGCGATAATTCGCTCCGAAAACTGGATCGTAACACAGATCAAGGATGCGGCGGTCATCCGCGGCGGTCAGCTCTTCCGCCGGAGGCGGACAGCCGCGCGGTTAGCGCCCGCCGGAGGCGGACAGCCGCGCGGTTAGCGCCCGCCGGAGGCGGACAGCCGCGCGGTTAGCGCCCGTCCTCAACCGGCTGGGCCGCCGAGTTCGCCCCCGATCCCAGGTCCTCGACTTCCACCGGGGGATTGTAGTACATGATGCGCCCGCAACTCTCGCAGAACATCACCCGGTCGCCCATGCGCAGCTCCTGGAAGAATTGCAGGCGCAAGGTCATATGGCAGGCCGAGCAGCCGCCCTCGACCGCCTCGGCCACCGCAATCCCTTTGCGGGTCTTGCGAATCCGCTCGTAGGCCGAAAGAATCGCGGGAGACACTCTGCCGGCCACCTCCGCGCGCTCGGCCCGGAGTTTCTGCATCAGCTTCTGGTCCTCGGCGGTGCGCCGGCGCGCGGCCTGCTTCTCGCCCTCCACCTGCTGCTTCTCTTGGTTCAGCGCCGTCTCGGCCGCCTTGACGTTCTGCTCCAGCGGCTCGGACTCCGCCATCCGGTCCAGGATGCGATCCTCGGACTTGCGTATTTCCGTCTCGCAGTATTCGATCTCGTGCCCGAAAGCCGCATACTGCTCGTTCGTCTTGGCTTGGAGCATCTGATCCTTGAGCTTGGAGATCCGTTGCTCCTGGACCTGGATCTCGGCTTCCAGGCCCTTGCGCTCGCGCTGATTGGCCGCCAGCGCGGCCCGGTCGGCCTCCAGCTTGCGTAGGTGCGTCTCGAGCGTTTTCTCGATGACCGCGATGTGTTTGGGAAAAGAGGCTATCTCGTGCTGCAATTCGGCGACGTGCCTATCCAGATCTTGCAGTTGGATAGCCAGTCTCAGATCTGGCGCCATTAGCTCTCGATTTTACCACGGTGGGGCAGGCGCTTTCGCCTGCCCCTCCTGCGCATAGCCTTGCCTTCCTGTGAGGCAGGCGGTTCCGCCTGCCTCCATGCCGATTGCGCGGTCGCACCGACTGCCCGGTGTATGATGTTATTCAGCTTATGCCCGAGACTGGCGCCGCGGCCGCAACCAGGCCCCTGGTTCTGATTCCCGCCTACCGGCCGGGAGAGGCGCTGCTGCGGCTGGTCCAGGAGTTGGCCGGCCTCGAAGAGATCGGTGCCGTCATCGTGGTGGACGACGGGAGTGAGCCCGAGCACCGCGAGATCTTCCGCCCTCTTGCCCGCATCGAGAACGTTCGCCTGCTGCGCCACGTGGTGAATCTGGGCAAAGGCGCCGCCCTGAAGACCGGCCTGAACTACGCCGCTTGCGAGTTCCCCCACAGCGTCGGCGTGGTCACCGCGGATGCCGACGGCCAGCACTGCGCCCAGGACATCCTCCGCGTCGCCGCCGCTCTGGCCGCCAGCCCTGGCCACTTGGTTCTGGGCGCCCGAACCTTCGACTCCAGCGTGCCCTTCCGCAGCCGCTTCGGCAACACCCTGACCCGCTCCATCATGCGCGCGGTCACCGGCCAGAAGCTCTCCGACACGCAAACCGGCCTGCGCGGCATCCCCATGGGTTGGATCCCCGACCTCCTCAAGCTGCGGGCCACCGGCTACGATTTCGAGCTGGACATGCTGGTGAGCTGCCGCCAGACCGCCCGCCCGGTGCGCGAGGTGGCCATCTCGACGATCTACCTCGACGGCAACCGCGGCTCGCATTTCAATCCCCTGCTCGACTCCATGCGGATCTATTTCGTCTTTGCCCGGTTCCTGGCCGCGTCTCTCACCACCGCGGGAATCGACAATCTGGTGTTTATCCTGGCCCTAAGCTTCTGGCCCAACGCGCTCATCTGCCAGATCGCCGGGCGGCTGGTGGCCGGGAGCTTCCAATTCACCGCTGGCAAGTACGGTGTGTTTCACTCCAAAGCCCACACCGTCGTGGCTCTGCCGAAGTACTGGCTCTCGGTGGCGGGCTTCGGCGCCCTGAGCTACGTGCTGATTCAGAGCATTGTGGCCCTCACGGCAATCGGTATCGTATCCGCCAAGCTGTGCGCCGAGACGGCCCTGTTCTTCTTGAGCTTCGTGGTTCAGCGGGATTTCGTGTTCGCCCAGAAACAGGACGGCGCCGCCTAAAACGGCAGTTACTTCGCTCCGCCCCCGGACTTGCTCTTCTGGAACTTGGCGAACTCCAGGTTGTTCCGCGCGAACTGGAAGTCCGGCTGGATGCGGAGGGCTTCGCTGGCCGCCCAGATGGTTTGGTCCCACTGGCCCAGTGACGCGTATGCCGCCGCCATGTTGTTGTATGCCTCGGCGAAGTTCGGCTTCAGGCGGACGGCCTGCTTGGCCGCCGCGATGCAGTCCTGATAGCGCCCCAACTGGTGGTACATCGTGGACAACTCCAGCAACTTCTCGGGCGACGGCTGCGTTCGGGACTGCGCCTCCAGGTCCGCCACCTGTTTCGCCATCTGCCGCTCCATGTCCAGGTATTTCAGAACCGTGGGGTCGCCCGGAGCCACCTTCAGGCATTCCTCCCCGAACGGCTTGAGCAGATTCCAGAGCCCGTGGTCCGCATAGATCTGGAGCAGCAGGTAGCGGCCCTCCATGAACCCCGGGTTCAGGGACAGCGCCGTGTTCAGCACTCCCACCGCTTCATCGGCACGCGCCTTGAAATTCAGCCAGCGCGCGTAGTAAAGATACTGCTCGCCCTCCTTCGGAGCCAGTTCAATGGCCCGCCGGAAATGCTGCTCCGCCTCGGCGTCCCGATTCAAGTTGCCGTTGGCCACGCCCAGGTTGTTCTCGATCCGGGAATCGTTCGGCCGCAGAACGGCGGCCCGTTCGAAATAGGGAAGCGCCGCCGCGGAGTCTCCCTTGTCCATCAGGGTGGTTCCGTACGCCATGAATGCGCGCCCGTTCCTGGGACTCTTCGCCACCGCGTCCCGCCACAGGCTCTCATTGGTCCGCCAGACCTCGTTCCGGCTGCGCGTCCCCAGCGCACACAGCAACAGCAGAGACACCAGGCCCGCCGCAGCGGCCCAGCGCAAATTGCCCTGCAGCGGGCGCCGCTCCAGGACCAGGCTCCCCGCCCAGGTGACGGCCAGCATCAGGCCGACGAACGGAAAAAACATCCGGTGATCGTTCTCCACTTCGGCCAGAGGGTACAGCGACGTTGGCAGCATCGCCACCACGAACCAGGTCAGGCCAAACGCGATCGGACGCGTCTGAGACCGCTTGGCCGTCGCCCAGATCGCCCACAGTAGCGCGGCCAGGAACAGGAATCCGGCGAGCGCCTCCAGGCGCAGGACCGAGGGGAAGGCTTCCAGGTCCGTATCCACGTTCAAATGCGTGGGCAGGAAGAACGAGCGGAAGTAGCGCAAAGCCACGTAAGGTTGCGTGATGCGGTATCCGTAGGCAGGCAGAACCGTCGCCACGAAGCTCTTGGGCGTCATGGTGCTGGAGAGCCAAGCCAGCAACAAGCTCAGGGCGATGGCCGGGCCCGACTTCCGCGCCGCGGCCCACAACCCGCGCGCCGAAAGGCCCTCCTCGAACAGCAACACGTACGCCAGTAGCAGCAGGGGAAAGACCAGGGCGGGAGCTTTGGCCAGCACTCCCAGGGCGAAGGGGATGAGGTACAGGCCGGAGCGCCGCCGCTGGGGATACCGGGCGTAGACCACCAGTGCGGCCACTACGCCCAGCGTCGACAGCAGATCGGCCCGCTGGATGATGTAGTTGACGGTCTCGGCGATGGCGGGGTGCAGGCCGAACCAGGCCACGGCGAACCAGGCGATCCAAGGGTTGTAGGGATGCGGCCGGACGCGTTCCATGATCTGGGCGTAGAGCAGGTACATCAGCACCAGCAAGACCAGGAACCACAGGAAGGTGGACAGGTGGAAGTAGAAGGTGGACTCCAGCCCGCCGCCCAGCCAGTAGTCGATGGCCAGCGAAGTGGTCACCAGCGGCCGCCAGGCGCGGTTCGCGGCGTGTACCGACTGGGTTGCGGCGTCGGTGAAGAACCTGGGGATATTGCTGAGGTAGCGGATGTAGACGTTGTCTGTGATGCTGTGCGAGTCGTCGAACTGAAACGAGTTGTGGAAGTGGTTGGAATAGGTGAGCGTGACGGCGCACAGCACCAACGCGGCGATCGGGGCAGGACTCCGGCCGGGCACCAGGCTTTCCTCAGGGGGCATTGTATCAAGCCCCTGAGACCGGCGGTTGCCTCTACGCGCTCATGTAGAAGCGGCGCGGCCGAAGTGGGTGAGCACGCGGAGCGCGAAGTAGGTCAGCCATTTGCTCGGCTTTCCCTTTGCCTCCACGTCCACCCACATCTTGCCGTTTAGCGAACTCTCCATGACCCATTTGCCCCCCGGCGTCATTTTCTCTTCGATGACCCGGAGGGGCTTTTCCAGCGCGGCGGACATCGGAGTACCCAGTTTGGCGAGCGCGTACATGGCCTCCAGAATGTCCGAATTGTAGTGCAGCGGAAAGCCGAACTTCAGCCACCCTGGCTTGGGTTTCGGCGCGCCCGGGCCGCGTTCGACCAGCAACTGGTCCCGCTGATCGGATACCCACCGTTTCACGGTTTGCCCCGCGGGCAATCCGCCGCGGCCGGGATTGCGCTCCAGAATTTTCAGCCACTCCTTCTGATCCCCCGGCACGTACACGAAGACTTCGTGCTCGAGCATGCGGCCGGCCAGGAGCTTGATCGCGGACTTCAGGGCCGGAGTCCGGTCCTTCGGAGGCGCCTGCGAAAAACAGAGGAGCAGTTTGGGCTGGGCCATGTAGCATCCAGGCAGCAGAGAGTAGGCCATGGCCCTGCAATCGATGCCTCCGCCTTTTACGACTCTCCGTGCCAAGGCCTCTCGCTCCTGCCGAACCACCGGATGGCTCCCGCAACCCAAACGCGTCAGAGCAGCGAGGATATTGGCAGTCAGACACTGCAAGCCGTCTTTGCTCACCCACTTGCGCTGGTCCAATATCTCGCCGATCCCCGCGGCGATGCGCGGGTCCTTCCCATCGGCCAGGAACTGGCCCAGGAAAATCAACTGCCAGTACTTGCCCATGTATTTCTCGTAGGCCTTGTCGCCGTCACCCCAGAACCGGTCGGCGTGCTTGAGTATCTCCAGGGTGACGCCATAGCGCATGAGGCGCGACTTCGCCCGTGCCAGTTCAGGGTCCGTCTCCGGAGCCCCCAACAGATGCTTCAAGGTCAAGTAGCGAACTGGGGGATTGTCCTCTTCGAGAAGCCAATCGATCGCCTGCATGTCTTCACCAGAACTTCCATTCAGAGGTTTCAAACGGTCCAATCATACACCCAACCATGGTGCGAAGGGCTGGCGGAGTCCGGCCTGCGCTCCTGGCCGCTCGCATACCCGGCCCAGAACAGTTGGTCGTGGCCTTGACCAGCAGCCCGAGACTGAAGAGTGCCATCTTTCAGCCGGCTTCTTAGACACCTCTCCTTTGCCTGCCTCCCTTCTGATCGATTCTGTCTGCGCTGGCCCCTTCCCCTATCCCGTGGGCGCCGGCAACGCCTCCATTCGTCGCATCATCGCCGCAAACAGCCGCCGCCACAGATTGCCAAAATTGTAGGCGATCAGGCTCAACCACAGCCGTATTTCATTCATCTCCGGCTTGGCGAAGGCGGCGTCTGCCCGAAACACCACCTCCTTGCCCCGCTTCTGTTGCCGCGGGGTGCCCTCTGGGCCCTCCGGCAACAGCATGTCTTCCCAGCCATCGGCGCTGTGAACGTTGCCTGACCGCAGCCTGGCGGCCAGACAGTCGCCCTCCCGATGGAACCACAACAGCGGGTGATAGCAGGTGGACTCGAAGTGCCCGTTGTGCACGCTCTGCTCCTGCTGGCCATACACCGGGATCTCGGTCGAGTCCATGTCTGACACGACGCGCTGCGCGGAATCGAGCGCTTCCGTCATCCAGTTCGCGGACCACGATCAGGCCGCCGTCGGAGGTGGCCCGTGATCCTTGGAAATCGACCTTGAGGGAGGCGTTGAAGGAGAGCTGAAAGGGCTGATTCTGTTTTTCACCCCGTGGGTCTGCACCTCCGGAGCGTCTTCATCGTGTTGAAACCCGCATGAATAAAGGCGTCTGACGATTCCGGGAGGCTGTCAAGTAAGTGGTCGAAATCGAAATCCAGGTCTACTTCGCTCCGCCGCCAGCCTTGTTCTTCTGGGACCTGGCGAACTCCAGGTTGTTCCGCGCGAACTGGAAATCCGGCTGGATGCGCAGGGCTTCGCTGGCCGCCTGGATGGTCTCGTCCCACTGGCCCAGGGAGGCGTATGCCGCAGCCATGTTGTTGTACGCTTCGGCGAACGCCGGCCGGAGGTGGAGCGCCTCCTTCGCTGCCGCAATGCAGTCCTGATAGCGCCCCACCTGGTGGTACAGGGAAGACAACTCCAGGTAATTCTCGGGCGACGGCCGGCTTCGCGCCTGCGCTTCGGCGTACGCCACCTGTCCGGCGATCTGCTTTTCCACGCGCACGTACGAAAGCACGCCGGGGTCGTCCGGAGCCAGCTTCAGCGACTCTTCCGCAAGCGACTTCAGCGGACCCCACAGCCCGTGCTCCGCGTAGATCTGCAAAAGCAGGTAGCGGGTTTCCATCAGGGCCGGATTCAGGGACAGCGCGATGCTCAGAACTCCCACCGCTTCGTCCGATCGGGCCTTGGTATTCAGCCAGCGTCCGTAAAGAATGTACTGCTCGGCATGCTTGGGATCGAGCTGGATGGCCCGCCGGAAATGCCGCTCCGCCTCGGCATCCCGATTCAGGCTGCCGTTGGTCACGCCCAGATTGATCTCCAGCGTGGAATACTCCGGCGCAAGGACCGCGGCGCGTTCGAAATACGGAAGCGCCGCCGCGGCGTCTCCCTTGTCCAGCATGGCGATTCCGTAATACATGAGTGCACGCCCGTTCCTGGGACTCTTCGCGATCGCGTCCCGCCACAGGCTCTCATGGGTCCGCCAGACCTCGTTCCGCCGGCGCGTCCCCAGCGCACACAGCAGCAGCAGGCATGCCAGGCCGCCGGCAGCGGCCCAGCGCCATTTGCCCCGCAGTGGGCGCCGCCCCAGGACCAGGCTCCCCGCCCAGGTGACGGCCAGCGCCAAGCCAATGAAGGAAAAGAACATCCGGTGATCGTTCTCCACTTCGCCGAGGGGGTACAGCGAGGTGGGCAGCATCGCCACCACGAACCAGACCAGCCCAAACGAGATCGGACGCGTCTGAGACCGCTTGACCGTCGCCCAGATCGCCCACAGCAGCGCGGCCAGGAACAGGAACCCGGCGAGCGCCTCCAGGCGCAGGACCGAGGGGAAGGCTTCCAGGTCCGTGTCCGCGCTCAAATGCGTGGGCAGGAAAAACGACCGGAAGTAGCGCAAAGCCACGTAAGGTTGCGTGATGCGGTACCCGTAGGCGGGCTGGAGAGTCGGCACGAAACTCTTGGGCGTCATGGCGCTCGAGAGCCAGGCCAGCAACAAGCCCACGGCGATGGCCGGAGCCGACTTCCGCGCCGCGGCCCACAACCCCCGCGCCGAGAGGCGCTCCTCGAACAGGAACACGTAAGCCAGTAGCAGCAGGGGAAAGACCAGGGCGGGAGCTTTGGCCAGCACTCCCAGGGCGAAGGGGATGAGGTACAGGCCGGAGCGCCGCCGCTGGGGATACCGGGCGTAGACCACCAGCGCGGCCACCACGCCCAGCGTCGACAGCAGGTCGGCCCGCTGGATGATGTAATTCACCGTCTCGGCGATGGCGGGATGCAGGCCGAACCAGGCCACGGCGAACCAGGCGATCCAGCGGTTGTAGGGATGCGGCCGGACGCGTTCCATGATCTGGGCGTAGAGCAGGTACATCAGCACCAGCAAGACCAGGAACCAGAGGAAGGTGGACAGGTGGAAGTAGAAGGTGGACCCCAGCCCCCCGCCCAGCCAGTAATCGATGGCCAGCGAAGTGCTCACCAGGGGCCGCCAGGTGTGGCCCCTCGGATCCACGGAGTGGGTTGACGCGTCGGTGAAGAACCTGGGAATGTTGCCCAGGTAACGGATGTAGACGTTGTCCCTGACAGTGTGCGAGTCGTCGAACTGAAGAGCGTTGTGGAAGTGGTTGGAATAGGTGAGCGTAACCGCGCACAGCACCAACGCGGCGATGACAGTGGAAGTCCGGCCCGGCACGACGCTTTCCTCAGGGGGCATTGTATCAAGCGCCCAGGGCCGCCGGACGGACTCCCGCTCCCTCCGGCAGTAGCCTTGCCTTGATTTCGGAACTATCCTGGATGCATGTGCCCGCGCGAGGACCTCTCCGGCCGCGCCGGCTTTCCCGCCGTTGGACCAGAATCTCGGATGCAGAGACAGGCGAAGGCGCCGGGCAAGCGTGCAAGCTGGTGCAAACAGGCCGCCGCGTGGGCCGTGGCGGCGGCATGCCTGGTGTGGGTGCTGCACGGCATTGACGCGCGGCGTCTGGCTGGGGAGGTGCGCGGCCTGCGCTGGGGATTGGTGACCCTGGCGGTGGTTTCTCAGGTGCTCAGTTACGTCGCCCAGGGCTGGCGCTGGCAACTGCTGCTCCGGCCCGTCGGGGGAATCCCGGTTCCTCAAGCCACCCAGGCCATCTACGCCGGCCTGTTTGCCAACGAGGTGCTGCCGCTGCGGTTTGGCGAAATGGTACGTGCGTGGCTGGTGGCGCGCTGGGCGGGTGTCGAGCTGCTGGTCGTCCTGCCCTCGGTGTTTGTCGAGCGCCTGTTCGACGGCATCTGGCTGGCGGTGGGAATCGGCCTCACAGCCATCGCCATCCCCCTGCCGCCGGACTTGGACCGGGCAGCCAATACTCTGGGCGCCCTGGTACTGGTTGTCACGGTGCTGTTCGCGGTCTTCGTCTTTGTCAAGAGGCCGCCGCGGCTCAGCCGAGGGCGCCGTTCGAAGCTGGCGGACTGGTCCGATTCCATTCTCGAAGGGCTCCAGGCCATTGGACGGTCGCCCTCCTTTTACGGGGCGCTCGCTGTGTCGCTCCTGTTCCTGCTCCTCCAGGGGCTCGCCTTCTGGTGCGTGATGCTGGCTTACGGCATCGGACTGTCGTTTTGGGCCGGCGCCGTCGTCTTTCTCGTCGTGCGTCTGGGAACCGCCATTCCCAATGCCCCGGCCAATGTCGGCACCTTCCAGTTCTTCACCGTGCTCGGGTTGCTGCTGTTCCATGTCCACAAGACCGAGGCGACGGGCTTCTCGCTGGTGGTTTTCGTTGTCATCACCGTCCCCTTGCTGGCGCTGGGCTTCCTGGCGCTCAGCCGGAGCGGAACCTCCCTCTGGGCCATCCGCCGGCAAGTGTTCCCGCCGCGCGGCCCCGCGCCTCGCGGCTGAATCGCCGCTCAGTTCAGCAGCGTGTCGTCAAACCCGTTGAAGCAGCGGTAGGCGCCGTTCGAGCGCAGTTCGGGGTCGCCGGCCAGCGCTTGTTCGTGCGCCTTCACCCAGGCATCGAAGGCCTCCCGCACGGAAGTCCTGCCGTCGCCGTTGCGGTCGGCCAGCTCCGGGTGGAGGAAGGCCTCCCAGAAAGTTCGCGCGAACTCGGTGCAGTCGGTCGGATGCCGGCTGTCGACGCTCGAGATCAGGATACTGCGGCTCTTGGTTCCGTCGAACGCATCCACAAAGCCACCCGAGTAGCACTGGTCCATCACAATCACCGAGTTCCCGCGGTACTGGTCGATCTCCTCGCGCAGATCCGCGGGCCACAACTCCCCCCGCCGCAGTTCCAGCAGGCTGTCGCCGTGGTCCGTGCTGCCGTGCCCGGTGCCGTAAACCACCAGCAGATCGCCCTGCGCTACGCTGCCGGCAAGGTCGTCCATCACGCGCCAGAAGTTGTCCGGCGCCGGCGCCAGCCGCAGCGTTGCTCGGGGCAGAGTGTGGTGGCGGTCCGGTGGCGAGATCACGAAGATGTGCGCCGCATCGAAGCCCAGCGCGCGCAAAGTCGTATAGGCCCGCGCAACGTTCTGCTTGTGTCGCCGCTCGCTGTCCCCGTTGACCAGCACGGCGTACTTCTCCGGCTTGCGCGGGCCCTCGGCGGGCTGGGCCGCGGCGCCGCCGCACGTCCGCCGCTCCGCCCCGCCGGAATGGCATCCCGCAGCCAGCGCGCATAGAACAACGCAGAATGGCGCCAAGCGCTTCATAACGCAACCAGTCGAGCCGCCAGCGAGCGGATATGCCGCGCGTCCGTGCCGCAGCAGCCGCCCAGGATCCGCAGCCCGAACCGCCGGTGGAGGTCCACCATCGACTCGGCGAACCGCCCGGGGTCCTCCGTCTCGAGATCCTCCGAGCCCTCCAGTTCCCCGGGGCTTTTCGGCGACGTATTCGCCTGCAACCCTAGAATACGGTCTCGGGGAGCCGGATCGCAACGTTCCAACGCGCGCGCCATGATCGAAGCATGCACGCAATTCACCAGGTACCCCAGCGGGGCGGGGCAAATGGAACCGTCGATCCGTGCGATGGCCTCCGGGATCGGCGTCGAGTCCAGCAGTTCGCCCCGCGCGTTGATGATGAAGCTCACCAGGTACGGCGCGCCGGTCTCGGCCATGGCCGCGGCCATCCCCGCGGCCTCGGATGCTGCGGGCAATGTTGCGGCCAGCAAGAAGTCGCAGCCGGCGCCCGCCAAGGCTTTCGCCTGCGGCGCATGAAAGCGGGCTGCTTCTGCCGTGGTGAGCGCCTGCTCGGGCCGGTAGGCGTCGCCATAGCTCCCCATCAAGCCGCCCAGAAGAATCCCGTCGTACTCCGCGATGATCCGCCTCACGAAGAGCACCCCGTCGCGATTGACATCCTGAGTCAGCCCCGCCTGCCGCAACCGTTCGGGATTCGCGTGCCAGGTGGGGGAGAAGCAGAGCATCGGCAGGCGGGTCTCTCGTGCGGTCTCCAGGTATTCGCGGTAGAGGCCCGCAAGAATCCGTGCCGGCCCGGGCGCGTACGGAAACGCCGCGTGCGCCACGTGCTCATCCAGCGTGCATTCAGGATGCCTGCGCAGCCGCTCGACGACCGAGCCCTCGGTCAGCACCACCGCAGAGCGGGCCAGCGCGCTGCGGAAGCTGGCGCCGGGCCGTGAATCCTCAGGCACGTGCACTTATCCATGGTAAACAAATAACTTACGTGTTTTTCGCCCCGGGCGGGTTGACCTCGGGCGGGCACGCCGGGATGACGATCCACGCTGGCGGCGGGCTTGAGTTTCCGGTGAACCTTACGGCTCCACGACCACCGTAACGGTCCGCCGGTCCGCGGCGTTGCCGAGAAAGTAGCCTGCGGCGGTCCCGCCGGACGCGATGCCCAGGAAGACGGCCACCGCCCGCGCATTATGTTTGTTCGACATGATGCCTCCGCTCGTGGCGTAGCCGGCGACACCTCCACCCACCAGGCCGCCCGCGGCTCCCAGCACCGTTCCGATAATGCGGTAGCGCACGCCTTTCGTGTGCATCTCGAAAGTCTTCAAGGTGGCCCGCGGCACCCGCAACTGTCCCTTCGGATAGACTGCCGGGCTTGTGCTTTCGCGAACATCCACCACCAGCGCTTCAGGTTTGACTGCGATGACCCTGCCCGAGACCACCGCGCCGTCCGGCATGACGATACCCACGTCCTTGCCGGCAATCGAGGGAAGCTGAGACCAGGAAAGTCGCGCAGCGGACGAGGCGGCCTGCGTCGCACTCGAGCATAGAATCAACACGGCGAGGAATGAGAGTCTCACAGTCCACCCAGCGTACCACCAAATGCCGCCGCGGCCGCGAGGCTTACTTCTTCAGCACGAAGAACAGAATCAGCCCCAGGATCGCGATCACCAGCACGACGATAACGACGATCAGCAGCAGGTTCGAAGCGCGTGGAACCTCGGCCGGAGCCTGCATGGGCTGCATGCCGGGCGCCTGCATCTGGGGCGCGCCGGGCATCTGCATTCCGGGATACTGCGGCGCCTGCATCTGGGGCGCGCCGGGCATCTGCATTCCGGGGTACTGCGGCTGTTGCATCTGGGGCGCGCCGGGCACTTGCATTCCGGGATACTGCGGCGGTTGCATCTGGGGCGCGCCGGGCACTTGCATTCCGGGATACTGCGGCGGTTGCATCTGGGGCGCGCCGGGCATCTGCATTCCGGGGTACTGCGGCGGCTGCATCTGGGGCGCGCCGGGCATCTGCATTCCGGGGTACTGCGGCGCGGGCGGCGCGGCCGCGGGCGGTGGAGCGGCGCCGGCGTCCATGCTCCCGGGCGGCGGAGCCGCGCCGAACAGCCGCGTGTATTCGCCGGGACCGGAGGATTGCTGCATCGGTTGAGCCCGCGGCGTGGGCGACGAGAACGCTCCGGTCGCGCCTTGCGGTTGCATGGGCGGTGGTGGAGCGGGCATCCGTGACAGCGTCGATCCCTGCCCGGGCCCCTCGCGCGCCCCGAACAGGCTCGTGAACTCACCCGGCGCTCCCCCCATAGGTGCTGGAAGTGGTCCGGGAAGCGGCTGTTGCGGCGAGGGAGGCGGTGGAGCCGGAAAACCCTGGGACATCCCGGCCGCTTCAGGCGCCTGGAACAGGCTGGTGAACTGTCCCCGCGCGCCGGCTCCTGTGGCCGGGCCGGGCGAAAGCGGAGGCTGGGGCGCCGGGGAAGGAGCTGCCGGAGTGGCCTGGAACAGCCGCGTAAACTCGCCGCCCTCGCCCCCAGCCGGCGGTTTCGGCGCGTTCCCCCAATCCGGTTGCGCAACGGGTTCGGGCGGAGGCGCCCCCGGTGCTGTCGGGGCCTGGAACAACCGCGTGAACTCGCCCCCTCCGGTGGGACTCGGGGGAGCAGGCGGTTGCGGCGGCGCGGTTGCCTGCGGCGGAGGCGCTGAGGTTGCCTGCGGCTGCGGTGGCGCCGGAGCGGGTGGGGGTGGCGCACGCCGCACTGGCAGCGGAGCGGCTGGCGTCTCCACGAGATCGCCGACCGTGGCGCGGAACAGCCGCGTAAAGGAGTTGGGATCCTGCGCAGGCCCCGCCGGTCGTGGGGGAGCAGCCCGGGTCGGCGGCACAACCGGTGGCGGCACAACTTGCGGCGGCACAACCTGCGGCGCTACCGTCCGGGTCGGCGGAGCTTGCGGCATCGGCGCCGGGGGTGGCGGCTCAGAGGGAAGCGCGCTGTCGAACATCCGGGCAAACTCGTCCTCGCCCGCGGCCGTCGCTGCCGGGGTGGGCGGGGGAGCGGGCGGTTGCACGGGCGCCGCCGGCGGCGGAGCGGGGCGCGCTGCTTCGGGCGCCGACTCGGACGGAACCGCCGCGACGCCGAACAGCTTCGCAAACTGGTCGTCCTCCCGGGGCGTTGCCGGCGGCGCCGGGGGCGGTGGGGGGGCGGCGGTCGGAGGCGGCGGAGCAGGCGGCGCCGGTGGAGCGGCTGCCGCCGGCGGCACGGGCTGCGCCCCGGACGGGCCCTGCCAACGTCCCGCCTGGGCCAACTGGTCCGCCTCGGAAAAAGCCCCTGGCTGCGCCGCGCGAGGATCCAGCCACCCGCGCAGGTTCGTGAATCCCGGCAGGATTTCCGTGGCCACGTAGGGCATCCCCTTGTGATCGCTGATCTCTAGAATCGGCGAGCGCTTTTCCGCCGAAGGGTCCACCGCACGCTGCAACAACAAGCGCAGCAGCGTCTCCCGTCCCGGCACGCTTGCTCCGCTAAACAGGATGTGCACGAAGACCGCCCGCCCGGTCGCCAATTCGCGCGCCTGGAAGGTCTTGGATTCGCCATCGTGGGCCACTACCTCGCCGAGTTCGTATTTCTTGTCGAGATCCATGACATGCCGCCGATCCAGTATTAGATTACACCGAACCGGGGTGATTAGCCATCCGCTCGTGTCCTCTCCCAGGGATGACCGCCAGGGGGCGCTGGGAGTGTGAACCAGCGCTCCATTCTATGGACGGTTCACTCACCGCTAGCTTCTTTCGCGGCCCGCGCATATAATACGACTTTCAGAGCATCTGCTTATGAAACACCTCTCCAGGCTCGTCTGGTCGGAAGGGATGTACCTGGGTCCCCACCATTTTCAGGCGCAAAGCCGCTATTTTGAAGACTCCGTCCACTTCGCCATCGCCAGCCTGTACTTCGCCCCGTACGGCCTCGGGGGCTTCGAGCTGGATCGTGAGGCGCTGCTGAACGGAACCCTCTCCCTGGTGCATGCCCGGGGAGTTTTCCCGGACGGCCTGGTGTTTCAGATGCCGGATGCCGATCCGCTGCCCCCCGCCCGCGAGATTTCCGAGCTGTTCTCGCCGGTCCGCGAGAGCGTGACCGCCTACCTGGCGATTTCGCCCCGCATTCCCGACGGGCTGAACTGCGCCCTGGGCGATGATGGCGAGAGCAGTACTGCCCGCTATATCGCCGAGAGCGTCGTGCTGCACGACGACAACACCGGGCGGGACGAAAAACCGGTGCGCGTGGGACGCAAGAACGTCCGGCTCCTGCTGGACACCGAGCTCGCCCCGGACATGGTGGTCCTGCCGATGGCGCGGATCCGGCGGGACGGCACGGGCCACTTCGTTTTCGATCCCCAGTTCATTCCCCCGAGCCTGGAGATCAGCGCCAGCGAACGGCTGATGGTGATGCTCCGCCGGCTCATCGAGATCCTCGAGGACAAGAGCTCCAACCTCACCCGCGCCAAGCTGGGCGGCGCGAAAAGCTCGGCCGGCTGGTCCAGCCAGGAAGTCGCCAACTTCTGGTTCCTGCACTGTGTCAACGCCAGCCTGGCCCCGCTGCGGCACTTCTGCTTCACCAGGCGCGGGCATCCCGAAGCCCTCTTTGTCGAGTTGTTGCGCCTGGCCGGGGCCCTGTGCACCTTCGGCCTGGATTCCCACCCGCGCTCGCTGCCGTTGTATGATCATCAAAACCTCCAGGAGTGCTTCGAGGCTCTCGACGAGCACATCCGCAGGCACCTGGAATTGCTGATGCCCACCAACTGCATCCCCATTCCGCTGACCCCCATGGGCAACTACTACTGGTCCGGCCCGGTGCCCGACCAGCGTTGCCTGGGGGGGTGCCGCTGGATCTTCGCCATCCGCTCCAAGATCGGCGAGGGAGACCTGATCGAACGCACCCCCAGGCTGGTCAAGATCTGTTCCAAGGACTTTGTCCCCAGGCTGGTCCAGCGCGCCCTCCCGGGGCTGTCCCTCACTCAGATCCCCATCCCGCCCGCGGCCATATCCCCGCGCCTGGAGACCCAGTATTTCGCGGCCAATCGCGCCGGCCCGTGCTGGGACCACATCGTGCTCACCCGCCAGGTTGGCGTCTACGTGCCCGGCGAAATCCCGCAACCCGAGATCGAACTTCTGGTGGTTTTGGAGTCCTAGACATATGGGAACGTTCACCTCGAATCCCGCCGCACCCGAGGCCGGGGGGTTCTCCCTCCAGCGTCGCCCGGACAACTTAGCCCTGGTCTTCCAGGAGACCCTCACCGCGATTGTCCGCCTGCGTACCAACCGCCAGGTGGTCACCGACCCCGAGGTGTTTCGCGCCCAGATGCGCGAGGCCCTCAAGGCCGCCGACCAGGATGGGCGGACCCGGGGTTACACCGGCGAGCAGACCAAGCTGGCCATCTTCGCCGTGGTCGCATTCCTGGACGAGTCGATCCTGAATCTCCAGCAGCCGGTATTCGCCCAATGGCATCGCAAGCCGCTGCAAGAGGAGCTGTTCGGCATCGACATCGCCGGAGAGATCTTCTTCAACAACATCCAGCGGCTGCTGGGCCAGCGCGATTCCCACGATCTGGCGGACGTGCTGGAGATCTACGAGCTGTGCCTGTTGCTGGGCTTCCGCGGCCGCTACGGGCTGGGCGGCCAGGCGGAGCTGCGCTCGGTGATCGAAACGGTCAAGGAGAAGCTGCGCCGCATCCGGGGCTTTTCCCTGGAACTCTCTCCCGCCTGGGCCATTCCGCCCGGAAAAGTGAAGGTGACCGGATCCGACCCTTGGGTAAAGAGGCTGCTCTGGAGCGCGGTCGGGTGCTTCGTGCTGGTGATTGTGCTGTTCGGCGCCTACAAGATCTCTCTGGGATCCGGCGCTTCGGACTTGCGGGCCATTCCGACCCTGGCTCGGGGATAGGAGTTCACGATGAACTACAGAGTGCTGATCATTGCTGGCTTGGTGAGCTACTACCTGTTCGCATGGCTCGCCACCTCGTTGCTCAACCTGACGGGGGTCAACTTGTGGGTGATCCGGGGCTTCCTGGGCATGATCGGACTCTCGGGCGCAGGGCTCTTCTGGTGGTGGAAGAGCCGGCGGGAGCAGCGGCGGGCCGCCTCCGGCCAGGCCGCAGCGGGCGGCGGGGCCACCGGCGTTTCGAGCGATGAAGTGGACACGCTGGTGCGCGATGCCGAGGCCAGGCTGGCGGCCTCCAACCTCGCCAAAGGCGCCAAGACCAGTAACCTGCCGGTGATTTTCCTGCTCGGGCCGCCCGGCTCCGCCAAGACCCACACCATGGTCCATTCGGGTCTCGAGCCCGAGCTGGTGGCCGGGCAGGTCTACCACGACAACACGGTGCTCCCCACGCGCACCGCCAACCTGTGGTTCTCCCGCCAGACCGTCTTTGTCGAAGCCGGCGGTAGGCTGCTGGCCGAGCCCCAGCGGTGGATGCGGTTGGTGCGGCGGATGCAGCCGGGCCGGCTTACCTCCGCCCTGGGTAAGGGTCAGCAGGCGCCGCGCGCCGCCGTGGTCTGCTTCGACCTCGAGGAGTTCATGAAGCCCGGCGCCAGGGACAGCGTCGCCATCGCCGTGCGGAATCTGCACGCCCGCCTGGGCGAAATCTCCCACCTGCTGGGCATCAGCTTTCCGGTCTACGTCTTGTTCACCAAGACCGACCGCGTCCCTTTCTTCCTGGAATATGTCCGCAACCTCAGCGGCGAAGAGGGGACCCAAGTGGTCGGCGTCACGCTTCCCATTCTGCCCGCCGCCGGCCAGGGCGTCTACGCCGAACAAGCCAGCCAACGCCTCGCCACGGCCTTCGACGACTTGTTCCGCTCCTTCTGCGACAAGCGGGTCGAGTACCTCTCCCGCGAGAACGCCCCCGACAAGCTGCCCGGAGTCTACGAATTCCCTCGCGAGTTCCGCAAACTTCGCGCCGGCCTGGTGCAGTTTCTGGTGGATCTCTGCAAGCCCAGCCAGTTGCGCGCCGCGCCGTTCCTGCGCGGGTTCTATTTCTCCGGTGTGCGCCCGGTCGTGGTGGACGAGGTGGCCGCCCCGGTGGCCCGCCCCTTACAGCAGCAGGGTTTCGAGCCCGCCAGCGGCGCCACCGGCATCTTCAGGCAAGGGCAGACCCGCGCTCCCGAGGCCCAGCAGCAGCCCCGGGTGACCGGGACGCGCCGCGTGCCGCAGTGGGTTTTCCTGAGCCACTTCTGGAACGACATCCTGCTGGCAGACCGCGAGGCCATCTCGGCTTCCTCGGCCAGCGTTAAGACCAGTGCGCTGCGCCGGGTGCTGTTCCTGGCCGCGGCATCCTTGTGCCTGCTGTACTCGACTGCGATCACCGTCTCTTGCGTGCGGAACCGGAACCTGGAATCTCGCGTTCTGGAGGCCGCCAAAGGCCTCTCCGTCGTGCCCGTGACCGGTCAGGACCTGCCCTCCCTGGACGCCCTCAAGCGGCTCGATGCGCTGCGGCAGGAACTCGAGACCCTCTCCGATTACCAGCGCAACGGCGCTCCCCTCAGCCTCCGCTGGGGGTTGTACACCGGCGACGAGATCTACCCCAAGGCCTACCAGCTCTACTTCGACCGTTACCACGCCGCGCTGTTCGGCTGGACCCAAGGCGCCATGCTGGACAGCCTCCGGCGCCTGCCCCCCGCTCCCGGCCCCACCGACGCCTACGGCCCTCCCTACAACACCCTCAAGGCCTACCTGATCACTACGTCGGAATGGAAGCGCAGCACCCGGGCGTTCCTCTCCCCCTACCTCTCCAACCGCTGGAGCGAGGGACGCAATGTCGATCCCGAGCGGCTGCAACTGGCGCAGAAGCAGTTCGACTTCTATAGCGACGAGCTGGCCTTCGCCAACCCGTTCTCCTCGGATAACGATGCCACCAGCGTCGAGCGGGCCCGGCGCTACCTGAAGCAGTTCAACGCCGACGAGCGCATCTACCAGGCGCTGCTCGAGGCTGCTTCCAAGCGCAACCCGTCGGTGAACTACAATCGCCTGTTCCCCAACGAGGCCGTTTCGGACCCCCGCGAGGTCCGCGGCGCTTTCACCCGGGACGGCTGGGCTTTCATGCAGACCGCCTTCGCCAAACCCGACACCATGTTCAGCGGCGAGGAGTGGGTGCTGGGCCCGCAGTCCTTCGCCAACCTCGACCGCTCCCAGCTCGAGCAGAAACTGCGCGGCTTCTACATCCGCGACTTCATCCAGGAATGGCGCGAGTTCTTGCGGCAGGGCAAGGTGGTCGGCTACCAGAACGTGCTGGACGCCGCCAGGAAGCTGGCGCTCACCTCCAGCAACCAGTCGCCGCTGTTGGCCCTGTTCTGCCTGGCTTCCCAGCACACCAACATCGACCTTCCGGATGTCAAGAATGCCTTTCAGGCGGTGCAGCAGGTGGTTCCGCCCGCCTGCCAGAGCCAGTACGTCGGCCCCTCCAACCAGATGTACATGGGCACGCTGCTGAAGCTTCAGAACTCGGTGCAGCAGGTGGCCTCCAGCTCCGCCGGGCTGGCCGATCCGGCCACCGCGCAGACCCTCACCCAGGCCAGCGAGGCCCGCTTCGTCACCCAGCAGATCGCGCAGACCTTCGGGGTAGACAAGGAAGGCCGGGTTCCCGAAACCGTGAAGAAGCTAATGGAAGACCCGATTACCGAGCTGGAGCGAGTGCTCAAGGGCATTGGCCCGGCCGAGCTCCGAGCCAAAGGGGGCGCGCTGTGCGGCCAGTTCAACGGCCTGATGGCCAAGTACCCCTTCAACCTGAAGTCCAGCGTGCAGGCCACGGTGGACGACGTGAATCGCTTCTTCCGCCCGCCCGACGGAGCGCTCTGGCAGTTCTATACCCAGAGCCTGCAATCCCTGGTGCAGAAAGAGGGCAATCGCTACTCGCCCAAGGCCGGCGGCACCATGACCGTGACCCCGGGCTTCCTGGGCTTCTTCAACCGCGCCGCCGGGTTTGCCGAAGCGGCCTACCCCAGCGGCGCCCAGCAGCCTCGGATCAACTACAACCTGAAGTCCGACTTGACCGGCTCCAACCAGACAATTTCCCTCTCGCTCGACAGCCAGACCTTCAGCAACACTCCGGGCAAGGCCGCCTCCAAGCAATTCTTCTGGCCCGGCAGCCCGCCCGGCGCCCGCATGCAGGTCAAGTTCGGCGCCGAGGGCTTCAACTGGCCCGCCTACGATGGGGTTTGGGCGGCCTTCGAGTTCTTCGGGGATTCCGAGGAGAAGTCCGCGCCCCTGGGCTCTGTTTACCGCTTGGAGTGGACCCTGCGGACCGGGCAGTCGGGGCGCCCCGTCACCACCAGTACCGGCCAGCCCGTCTCGGTGCGCTTCGACCTTGATATGATGGGTTCGCCTCCGATCTTCCGCAAAGGCTACTTCAGCGGATGGGGTTGCGTTGCGGACGTGGCCCGGTAAGGATCATATGGAACTGCCTGCGCGCATCGGCAAGTACGAGTTACAGGAGTATTTGGGCGGCGGCATGTCGCGCGTCTATCGCGCCCGCGATACCGTCATCGGCCGCACCGTCGCCGTCAAGATCCTCACCGAGCAGGCCTGCCAGGACCCGGAAGCCAAGGCCCGGTTCTTGCAGGAGGCCCGCGTGGCCGGCAATATCGGCCATGACAACATCATCCGGGTCTACGATTTCGGCGAGGTGGACGGCCGCCCGTACATGGTCATGGAATTCCTGCGGGGCGAAGACCTCCGCAGCCTCATGAAGACCAACCGGACCGGCGATCTGCACTGCAAGCTGGCCATCGCCCTGCAAATCGCCCGGGCGCTCGAGCACATCCACGCGCAGAAGATCATCCATCGCGACATCAAGCCCGAGAACATCCAGGTCACCACTACCGGAGTGGTGAAGCTCATGGATTTCGGCATCGCCAAAGCCGAGAACACCGCGCTCACGCGGCCCGGCTTCACCCTCGGCACTCCTTACTACATGGCGCCCGAGCAGATCCGGGGCATGCCCGTCACCCCACTGGTCGATATCTACGCTTTCGGTATCATGCTGTTCGAGTTGATCACCGGGATCCGGCCCACCGAGGCCGAAGGCATCGAGAAGATCTTTTACCTGATCCTGCACCAGCCGGTGGACGTGACCCCGCTGGCCGCCGCCGGCGCACCGCAGCCGCTCTGCGATCTGGTGGCGACTTGCACGGCCAAAGATCCTGCCAAGCGCCCGCCGAGTTTCTCCGCGGTGTGCGCCGAGCTGGAGCGGATACTGCGGCGGCTGCAACGCGGCCCGGTGGGCTCGACCCAGACCTTGCAGGTGATCGTGCAGCCCACCCAGGGCGTTGCCGTGGCGGCTCCCGCCCCGACGCCGGGCCGCATCACCGTTCCGGCGCCCACGCCGGGGCCGACTCCGGCCCAACCTCCGCGCCCCAAGGCCCTCCCCGTGCTCATCAGCCTCGCGGTTGCCGGCGCCATCATGCTGGCGGCGGCGGCCTGGCTCCATTTCGGGCCCCCGGGCGCGCAGAGGCTTCCCACGCTGCTCTCCACCCCCACCGGCGAAATGGTGCTGGTTCCCGAGGGGCCGTTCCTGTCCGGTCCCGAGAAGACGCAGTTGACGCTCCCGGGCTTCTACATCGATAAGACCGAGGTTACCAACGCCGCCTACGCCCGTTTCTGCACCGACAAGAGCCGCCCCTTGCCCGAGCTTTTCCTCAAGGACCATCCGTATTACCCCGTGGTGAACATCACCTACGTGGATGCCCAGGAGTTTGCCAAGTGGGCCGGGAAGCGGCTGCCAAGCCTTCAGGAGTGGGAGAAGGCTGCGCGAGGCGGCGATGGCCGCCTGTACCCCTGGGGCAACAATGCGGAACCCGCGCGCGCCAACGTGCTCGACAACCCCGACCGCAAGTCCCCCGACCTGATGTCCGTGGATTCCTTCCCCGAGGGCGCCAGCCCTTACCACGTCCTCAACATGGTGGGCAACGTCTGGGAGTTCACCGATGAGCTGCGCACGCCCACCGAGGCTACCCTCAAAATGTTCGCCCGCCTGATGAACCCGCCGCCGACCGCTGGCGAACCCTGGTACACCATCCGCGGCGGCGCCTACGACGCCAAGCTGTCCGGCTCCGTCCTCTGGGAGGCCGGCTCGGTCCCGGCGCGCTACAAGGCCTTCAACATCGGCTTCCGCTGCGTCAAGGACGCGAAATAGGATCCGCTCTCCCGGCTGCACCGAAACCCGCGCGCCCTCGGAAGCCCCTCCGGGCGCTTTCGACGGCACGGCCTCCCGCCTCGACGGCAACCGCGCACTCCGGAACTCGTCCAGCCGCAACTGGCGCCAGAGCTCGCAGCCCAGCCAGCAGTTAAGGCCCGCCCATCCAGGCCTAGCGATTTCAGGTTCTGGTGAATTACCTTCACCGCGTCGCGGCTCTTCTCGATGAAGATCGCGCGCGCGGCACCCCGGCTCAGCGCTTCGATGCCGACGGCCTCCGCGCCCGCGTAGGCGTCCAGGAACACCGTCCCGGCAAGGCGCGGCGCCAGGACGTCAAAGAGCGTTTCCCGAAGGCGGTCCGGGGTCGGCCGCAGCGCCAGGCCCGGCAGCGTCTTCAGCCGCCGGCTTCGAAACTCGCCGCCAATCACGCGCATCGATTCAACCCACCTGCACCAGGCCGTAACGCCGCTGCCAGTGCGTCCTGAGGTAATGCATCGCAACTCCCCCGACCCACGCCTCACGCGCCCACGCAACTGGTGCAACGGCGACAGCCCGAAGCGCTCTATGGTGGCTTCCTTGTCGGAGGTGGGAAGCCGCCCGTGCATCAGCCCGGTCGCGATTTGCGGGAGCAGGTCGCCAATTGGGTTGGTCCTGGGCTGCTTCCGCCTCTGGACGATAGACATAAGTAGTTTTCTTTTCAATTCATCGCGGCGGAGTGTCCGGAAATGGGAATGGGTTCGAACGGCAGTTCCTGTGTTTTGCTGACGGGGTGGGGCCGAGGGGCCGGGATCCTGGAACGGGGGGTCTGGATGTGGGGCGATGCGGCATGGGCGAGCTCCACTTAGATGGTAAGGCGGAGGCGGAGGGTGAGCGGAAGAGTTTCGATGTAACCTGCTTGGGCGAGGGGAGTTAGAAAAGGCGGGGAGTGGCGAATGGCCGAGAGCGGCGGGATTGCCCGGACTGACCGGTTGGCCCAAGACCCGGAGGAAAGACCCGGAGGAAAGTTGTAGGACACGGAAGAACTCGTTACAATCAGAGCGGTTGTCGCTCCGGTTCGCCGCCGGCGTTTTCGTCTCAGGCCGGCCAGGGGCGCTCTTGTCCAGGGCAGGCTGAAGAGGAGCTGGGCCGCTGGAGAGAACGCTCGAACCGGTATGGACATGAACTCAGCCACCAGCAAGCTCTTCCTCGTTTTCGGGGATCCCAATCGCCTCCGGACCGCGGAGATCTCTAACCCTGCATTTCCGTTTTGATTAGTTACTGATAACCTCTTGATGGCCTCCGACGCCTTTATTCATGCGGGTTTCAACGTGATGCAGACGCTCCGGAGGTCAACACCCAATGGGTGAGAAACAAAATCAACCATTCCAGCTCTCTTTCAACGCTTCGCTGAAGATCGATTTCCAGGGATCGCGTGTCACGTCGGATGGAGGCCTCATTCTGGTGCGCGAGTTGGACGAACGTTTGGGCTTCGGTGAACTCATTGCGCAGCACCTGAGCGATTCGCGGCGCGGGAAGAATACCCAACTTCCGCTCGCCGATCTGTTCCGCCAGTCCGTCTACAGCCGCATCGCGGGCTATGAGGATGTCAACGATGCCCAGCGGCTCGCGCAAGATCCGACGTTCCGGTTGATCGGTTCGGAGAAGACTTGGGATCGTGGTGCGGCGCTAACTTCTCGTTTGCAGACGTTCGAGACCGAGATGCTGGCCGAGGAGGAGAACTTCGGCAGCTTAGCCCGCATCAACCGCGAACTCATCGCCAAGGCGGAAGCCCTCGATTCCCCGACGCGCGCCGTGCTGGATATGGACTCGACCGAGATTCCGGTGTACGGCCAGCAGGAGAACAGCGCCTACAACGGCCATCTTGGATCCACCTGCTACCGCCCGCTACTGCTTTTTAATCGGGAAGGCGACTACCTGGCGGCAAAACTGCGGCCCGGCAACGTCCACAGCGCCGACGACTGGGAAGAACTGCTGCTTCCGGAGATCGAGCGGCAGCAGAAGCTCGGCAAGGAAGTTGTGTTCCGCGCCGACGCGGCTTTCGCCAAGCCGGAGATCTACGAAGCCCTGGAGGCGCGCGGCGTGAAGTAGGCCATCCGCGTCCCGGCCAACGACAGCCTGGAGCGGGACATCGCGGAGTTGTTGACGCGGCCAGTGGAACGCCCCAGCCACAAGCCGGTGGTCTGGTACAAGGGTTTTCTGTACCAGGCAGCCAGCTGGAAGACGGCGCGGCGCGTGGTGGCGAAGATCGAGTTCCACTTTGGCGAACTGTTCCCGCGCGTGGGGTTCATCGTGACCAATCTGGAGACGGACAGCCGCGCGGTAGTGCGGTTCTACAACAAGCGAGGCACGGCGGAGCAGTGGATCAAGGAAGGCAAGCAGGCGGTGAAGATGACCCGGCTGAGCTGCCACCGCTTCCGCTCCAACGAGGTGCGCCTATGGCTGAGCCTGATCGCCTACAACCTGGGGAACCTGTGGCGCCGGTTGGTGCTGCCGGCAAAGATCGACAAATGGTCGCTGACGAGCTTGCAGCAGCGGCTGGTGAAGACCGGCGGCAGGCTGGTGAAGCACGCACGGTACTACTGGCTGCTGCTGGCCGAGAGCCATCTGACGCGGCGACTGTTTGGGAGCATGGCGCGCCGAATCGCAGCGCTGCCGGTGCCCACCGGATAGGCCGAGGCAGGGAAAGAAGCCGGGCAAAGGAAGGGAGTGGACGGATAGGTGTCTGAGAAGCTGCTTGAAATGAGGCACTTCCGGGTTCTTCTGTACCCGGAAGAGCCAGAGTTGGCCCCTCCCGGGCCGCCGGAGTCGTTCGGGGGGGAAATGAGAGAAACAGCTCCAAGAGATGCGGTTGGATGTATAATCGGCACCGGGCCAGGATGGTAAAATGGAAATCCTGGCTCAATACCGTACGGCGGGCCAAAGCGGAATCGCGTTCCCCGAACGCGCGAAGAAGCCTGGCATCTGCTACGCCGTCACTGATGACGGCGTCGAGCTTCCGGTTATCGATATCACCCACCCTGCCTTTCGCTTCCAACTGAGGCAGGCGGAGTGGCGCACCCTGACGGCGCGGGCGGCTGCCGTGGCCAGGAGCCGCTTCAAAACAAGCGTCGTCCGCTGGGTCCTCGCACGCCACTCGGTCATTATCCGTGCAGGAGTGAAGGCGCAGGGTACTTTCGTGGCCGGGATGGATACGTACTTGTGGAAACTCGGCCCCGACAACCCGGGAAAAGCATAATGAGACAGAGACGGCTCCAACGGAGGCGGGTGGGGGTAGAATAGATGGCGACCAGGATGCGAAGAGGGAAATCTTGGGTTTGGTGCCCCGCTGGGCTGACCGGCCGGAGGGTTGCGCGGCCGAAGAAGGAGGAGGCGTGAGATCACGGTTCATCGGGCTTCTGCCCGGTGCCTTGCTAGCGCTCCAGGCATGGGCTGGAGGAAAGGACGTTTCTACCATGAACGAAGAGGGCGACATCAAAGCCACGCTGTCGTGTTTCGGTTACGGATACAAGGTCAAGGTTGTGATCAATGGGATCCCCACCAACGTGAAAGGCGGCCAGAGCGAAACCATGGGGCTCTTCAACCAAGACAGCAAACTGGCCAAGCAGTTCCCGCCGGAAATGAAAAGTCGCTTCATCCTGAAACGGGGTGAGAACCAGATCGCGGTCGAGTTCACCAGGGAAAGCACCAACAATCCCGGGCTTGAAATCTCGCTGGAGGTGGAAGGCTATCCGGCGCCGGTCTTCCTACTGCACAGCAGGTCCAAGGCTTCCGGAAAAGTGGACAGCAAGTTCGGGCTGGCGCCCAAGGCTCCAGAGAGCTTCCGGCCGGTTTATTTCAGCGACGCAGGGGAGAACAAGGGTGCGTTCGTGTATCTCAGCTCGAGGGAGGTTACCCTGACGCCTGTGTTGAATGGGCAGAAGCAGATGACCCTGGCGGGGATGCCAGGCACCGTCGCGCTGGCGGGCGTCCTGACGGGCAAGAACGAACTGGTTGTCAGCTATCAGGCGGACCCAGCCGCGGCCAAGGAACTGAAGTTCGCCGTGGTCACCCCCGAGTGGGTGAAGTTCCTGACCCGGAGGATCACAGATAACTCGCCCAAACAGGAGACGTTCACCTTCACCGTGCCGTGAGCGGCCGGCCCCGGCGGGCCGCGCTGCCCCTGGTGCGACAACCTCTGCGCCAACCCGGCTTGGGGCGACGACCGGTGCAGCCGTTGTCATGGCGAGGGTCGGCTTCCTGGCAATGCGAGCGCCGACTACGAGGAGCCGATTCCGTGTTCACTTCAACGCCGTAATCTCACAGTTTCGTCTCAACACGAGCCTTACTGCTGACTTTTGCTACCTGACAAAAAGCAGCACGACGTGGAACCTTGTACTCGTGGAGCTGGAGCCGCCTACCGTGCCTCTGTTTCTTGAAGGCAAGCGTCAAGTGACTCAAACGGCCGAGTTCACACAGCGGCTGGCCCAGATTCAAACATGGCGCTATGCCGTGGCAGCGCAAGATCGCGAGATTATCCGCTAACTGGAGCGGAAAGGCGATTGCGGCACCACGGACCGATCTCGAAGACCTGCTCAAGCGCGATGAGCTACACCAAGCCGGGATTTACATTCTCACGGGTATCGACCCGGAAACTGGGAAGCCGAGGGCATATATTGGTGAGGCGGAAGTCATCCGGGACCGGCTGAGGCAGCACCGAGACAAGGACTTCTGGGGTCAGACAGTCGCTTTTGTGAGTAAGGACGAGAATCTGACCAAGGCTCACGTGAAATATCTCGAGGGGCGTTTGATCGACGATGCCAGCGCAGTAGGTCGTTTCGAGGTAGCCAACGCCCAAAGCAGCGGCGCCAAACTGCCAGAATCCGACCGTGAGGACATGGAGGTGTTCCTCGGAAAGGTCCACCAACTTCTCCCGGTTCTCGGCTCGGACATCTTGACTCCCATCCTTCAGTCCTCCGGTTCCGGGTCAGGAGACTCAGAGAGCCTCACGTGTGAGATCAAGGGGCTCGTTGGCCGCGGCTGGCGCACGGCAACAGGGTTCGTCGTTCTTGAGGGCTCTCAAGCGGTTCTGGAGAATCGACGCTCGGCGGCGCGAATGGTTTGATAGCGTGGAAGAACCGTGACGGCAAAACGCTGAAGCAGCTTGAGGGAGGGTAGCGGGCTAATGAAGCCGCTGCAGGCGACGGTCAAGAGCGGGCCGCGCCTGAGCGCTGAAGTCGTTACGCGGCCCGGTGAAGTACACATGCTGGACGGAGGACCCGGATGAGCCGTTTCCCGTGCCCCTACCTGAAGGGTGAGGTGGAGCTGACCGCGGAGCGGGAGCTTCACATCGCCGAACGACATCCCGATCTCCTGCCGGGCCACCGGCAGCGAGTTGCGGAAACGGTGTGTGACGGAGCGTCACTGGATCATCACGGCCTACATGACGAAGAAGCAGGCCGAGGGAGAAGTTGAATGGCGATGAAACTGAGGTTCACATACGACCGGGAGGCGGACATCCTCCATATCGACAAGTGCCCGCCGTACGCGGAGCAAGAGTCGGAGGAACTGAAGGACGAAGTAGTCGCGCGGCTCAACCCCGATACCGGTGAAGTCGAGAACCTCGAGGTGCTGTTCTTCTCGACGCGGCTCCTGCGGACGAACCTGTTCGAATTGCCGGTCACGGCCAACCTGCGGCTCGCCGGCACGGAGGGTGCCTAACCAGGGCATGCGCCCGACCGGCGCAGAAGGCGTCACTCACTTGGCTGTGAACGCGCTACCCGGATGAGTGCGGCCCTGATCGGCGGCAGGTTGTTGTTCCTGAGCGACTACCGCGCGGGCTCGAAGAAGCTCAGCGCGTTGTCGCCCTGCTGGAGCAGGCGAACGCGGCGGAGGTGGCCGTAGTCTTCTTTCAGCGCGAAGCGCGCCGGGTGCTGCGCCACAACGAGGGACGGCGGCGAATCTCCCAGGAGGCGCAGGGCGTCGTCGTACTCCTCCGTCAGCCGGTAGGGCGGGTCGAGAAAGACGATGTCGGCCGGGCGGTGGGGGAGAGCCTCCAGGACTTCGCAGCAGACCAGCAAGGCCCGTCTATCCAGGCCCAGCGATTTCAGGTTCTGGTGAATCACCTTCACCGCGTCGCGGCTCTTCTCGACGAAGATCGCGCGCGCGGCGCCCCGGCTCAGGGCTTCGATGCCGACGGCCCCCGCGCCCGCGTAGGCGTCCAGGAACACCATCCCGGCTAGGCGCGGCGCCAGCACATCGAAGAGCGTTTCGCGGAGGCGGTCCGGGGTCGGCCGCAGCGCCAGGCCTGGCAGCGTCTTCAGCCGCCGGCTTCGAAACTCCCCGCCAATCACGCGCATCGATTCAACCCACCTGCACCAGGCCGTAGCGCCGCTGCCAGTGCGTCCTGAGGTAGTGCATCGCCTGGCGCAGCTCCCGGTCGGGATCGGGCCGGCCCACGAAGTCCGCCGCCTCCCGCCGGGCCGCCTCGAGGATCTCGGAGTCGCGGAGGATGTTGGCGATCCGCAGCGCCGGCAGCCCGGATTGCCGCGTCCCGAAGAACTCCCCCGGCCCACGCAGCTTCAAATCCATCTCGGCGATGTAGAAACCGTCGCTTGAGTCTACCATGGTGCGTACGCGCTCGCGGCCGATCTCGTTGAGCTTGCCGGTGACCAGGATGGCGTAGCTCTGCTCGGCCCCGCGCCCCACGCGCCCGCGCAACTGGTGCAACTGCGACAGCCCGAAGCGCTCGGCCTGCTCGATGACCATCACGGTGGCGTTGGGGACGTCGATGCCCACCTCGATCACCGTGGTCGACACCAGGACCTGGATCTGGCCGTTCTTGAACCGTTCCATCGCGGCTTCCTTCTCGGAGGTGGCCAGCCGCCCGTGCAGCAGCCCGATCGCGAACTGCGGGAACACCTCGGCGGAGAGGTGGCGGTGCATCTTCTCGGCCGCTTTCACGGCCTGCGTTTCGGATTCCTCGATCACCGGATAGACCACGTAGGCCTGGCGCCCTTCTTCGACCTGCTTCTTCACGAAGCTCCACACCTGCTCGAGCTGGTCCTCGGTGACGTGCCGGGTGACGATCGGTTTGCGGCCCGGAGGGAGCTCGTCGATCACCGAAACGTCCAGGTCCCCGTAGAGCGTCAGGGCGAGGGTGCGCGGGATCGGCGTGGCGGTCATCACCAGCACGTCGGGATGCGTCCCCTTCCGGATGAACCTGAGCCGCTGCATCACCCCGAAGCGGTGCTGCTCGTCGACGATGGCCAGGCCCAGTTTCTGAAACTCGACGTCCTCCTCGATCAGCGCGTGCGTGCCCACCGCGATCTTGATCAGGCCCTCGGCCAGCGCCCGCTTGAACTGCGTCTTCTCGCGTTTGGCGGACGAACCGGTCAGCAGCGCCACGGTGTAACCCAGCTTGCGGAACAGGTTCCGCAGGTAGAAATAGTGCTGCGTTGCCAGGATCTCGGTGGGCGCGAGCATGGCCACCTGGCAGCCGTTCTCGATGGCGATGATGGCCGCCTCCGCCGCCACCAGCGTCTTGCCGCTGCCCACGTCGCCTTGCAGCAGCCGGTTCATCGGCGCGGGCGATTCCATGTCGCGGGCGATCTCCCCCAGCACGCGCTTCTGCGCTCCGGTGGGCTTGAACGGCAGCATCTGCTTGATCCGCTCCCGCACCCGCTCGCTCAGCTCGAAGGCGATCCCCTGCTCGAAGCGCGCCTGCTTGTGTTTCAGCACCAGCCCGCACTCCAGCCAGAAGAACTCTTCGAAGATCAGCCGGAACTGCGCCTGCGACCGGAAGGCGTTCAGCAGCCGCAAATCGGCCTGCGCCGCCGGGAAGTGGATCTCCTGGATCGCGCCCCACAACTCGGGCAGCTTCAGCTTCTCCCGAATGCTGGCCGGCAGGGGGTCGGGAATCGGCGCCAGCGTCTCGATCACGCGCCAGATCAGCCGCCGGAAGATGCGCGTCGTGATCTTGCCCGCCGCCTCGTAGATCGGCACGATGCGCCCGACGTGCAGGCCCGCCTCTCCCTCCTCCTCTTCGCCCAGGATCTCGAACTCGGGGTGGAGCATCGACAGTTCACCGCTGTAGCCGTCGAACTCGACCTTGCCGTACAGCGCGATGCGCTGCCCCGGCGCGATGACCCCGGTCAGGTAGCCCCCATGGAACCACTTGGCCGCCAGGTTGGCCCGGGAAGCGTCGCTGAAGGAGGCCTCGAACAGCCCCAGGTCGCGCCGGCGGAAGCCCGCCAGCCGCGTGGTCCGCACCTCCGCGATCACCGTCGCCATCTCCCCGGGGGCCAGTTCGGCGATCGACTTCACGTTGGTCCGGTCCTCGTACCGGAAGGGGGCGTAGGCCAGCAGGTCCTCGACCGTGAGCAGGCCCTTGCTTTCGAGCATGGCCGCGCGGACCGGCCCGACGCCTTTGACGTACATCACCGGAGTGGACAGCGAGAGTTCGGCCAAGAACGCTATCTTAGCTGGTATCATGCTGGAATGCGCCGGCTTGGGACCTTGGTGCTGCTCGCGCTCCTGTTGGCCGCCTGCTCGACGCCGCCGCCCCGGGCCTACACCGTCGGTGAACCGATCCCGCTTGGTCCTTACACCGTCTCGGTCGCCCACACGGACACCAGGAACGTGGGCGGCCTGGGCCTGCTGTCCGTCCACTTCCGGCTCCGCGGCTCGACCAGCCCGCGGGATGTGATCCGGTTTATGGACAAGTTCGTCGACGCGTTCTCGGCGCGGGACAGCAATGGCAACACGTACCGCGGCTTTCCGGCTCCGGACGCCTCACCCAAGACGAGCCGGGTCAGCACGGATATCCAGATGTGGACGGCAGTGTTCTCAGTGCCTGCGAACGCGCGCGGCTTCACTCTGTATGTGGAGAACCGCATGCGCCAGACCGGCCAGCCCAGCGTCGCCAGCGTCCTGTCAAGTCATTTAACGATGTAACCGAAACCGGTCTTGGTTGGGTCATTTAAGAATGTAACCGTGGGCGGAGGTGTACACCGACCTGAGGTGTATGTTTTTCGGGCCGACCAACGGGAGG
>Ga0187878_1000212_pt1 | contig 73864 bp, 53 predicted proteins | sample June2016WEW_17_1_FD_132979 | JGI IMG/M metagenome (GOLD analysis project Ga0187878, IMG submission 132979) | Peatland microbial communities from SPRUCE experiment site at the Marcell Experimental Forest, Minnesota, USA - June2016WEW_17_150 | ecosystem: Environmental > Terrestrial > Soil >... | reverse complement strand
GGTCGCTGACGAGCTTGCAGCAGCGGCTCGTGAAGACGGGCGGGCCGTTGGTGAAGCATGCCCGTTACTACGGGCTGATGCTGGCGGAGAGCCACCTGACGCGGCGGTTGTTCGGGAGCATGGTGCGGCGGATTGAGGCTCTGCCGGTGCCAGCTGGATAGGGTGCGGCGGCGAAGGGGAACCAAACCGGGCGAAGGAGGGAGGGGACGGAGAGGTGTCTGAGAAATCGCTTGAAATGAGGCACTTCCAGGTTCTTACGTACCCGGAGGAGCCAGAGTTGGCCCCTTCATGGGCCGCTGGAGTCGCTCGGGATCGAAAAATGAAAAGAATGAGAGCAACGGCTCCAATGGAGGCGGTTGGATGCATAATCGCTCGTGGGCCAGGAGGCCAAAACGGAAATCCTGGCTACTTTGCCAGGAAGGCGACATTTCTACTTTGCCTTGACAAATGTGCCACCAGCCGATTGATACGACTTGCGCCGTGTGCTAGGCTACGTCTGTCTACGGGCAGCCCAAGGAAGTGTGCGTGGACACTCGCGTCAACCTGATGGCGGCCGCGATCATAGCGGGTTTCATCCTGTTGGCTGCGGTATCGCTGCGCGTTGGCTGGTTACACGCCAGACGCGTGGAGCAGTTGCCGACATTGTTGCCGACCGCCTTCGGCCTGATAGGCGCGGCAGTGTTGACGGTGCTGTACCTGTTGATGGAGGACCGTCGCGGCATCGTCTTCTTCGGCGCGTTTTCCGGCCTCATCCTGCTGCCTTGGGTCGCAGGCCTCGCCCTATTCGGACCGCAGGCATGGAAAGATTCATCGCAAGAGCGCGCAGCGGCGCTGACGGAAGAGGCCGCACCCGCGGTCACCGAAATCGCCGGAGCCATGCTCGATGTCGCGGAGGCGAAGCTCGCCACCTACCCGGATGGTACTTCCATTTTGACGGTTCGGTACACCGATGCCGCAGTTGCGGCTGCACGTCTGAGGGCTGAATACGGCGGCACGCTTCCCCCTCTCGCGCAGGTCGCTGGGCATGAAGGCGTGCTGATTGAGACAGAGGGTTTCGCCTCGTTTCAGTTTCAGGACGTCGCGCAGGTGGTTCGTGTCACCGGCGCGAACCGCACCGCGCTGCAACGGCGGCTGGAAAGGTCCTCGCCGAGCGCGCGGCGAGGGACCGGACCGCCGAAATTCGTCCCAAAGCCCGGCGTAGCGGCGCTGCTCGGCGGCGTGTTGGTCTACACGCTGTTCGTCTCGTGGGCCTTTGTGCGGCTGTCGACCTGGGCCGCCAGTTTTCCGGGGCTGGCGGGCGCGGCGCCGCTGCCGGCCGAGACACTGCGCGACAGACTGCTCGGCGTCGCCCGCCTGGCTGTCCCGTTCACGGTCAGGCCAGGCGATCGGCCCGGCGAACCGAATGCGGAATGGCGCTATGCGGATGTGACCTGGCTCGACCAGATGCGCGCGCACCACATGACGCAACTGATCCGCTACCGTCTGCGGCTTGACCAGGCGGATCGGACTGTGCGCGTGCTGGAGTACCGCGCGACATTCGACGCCTCCGCCGGCATCGGCGGCGCGAATCTCAGCTATCGGGTCGAGCGAGGCATCACCTTCTTCGAGATCCAGCGCTACACCTTGCTGGGGCTGCAAATCAAGGATGGGCGGATCACGCCCGACCTGAACTACTCCGGGCACTTCAGCGCGGACGAACTGCGCTATCCCCTGGTTCGGATCGTCACCAGCGCCGGCTGGACCTGGCGTCAGGTAATGCTCGACGCACCCTGGCTTACCGGATGAAGACGCGATGGATCGCCGGAGCTCTCCTGCTTTGCTGCCCGGCCCAGACCGAGCGTCTGAACCACCGCCACAGCAACCAGAACCCGCCGACATACTCAAAAGGCAAGGGGACTTTCCCGATGACAGAAACAGCAATCGGTCAGGAAACGGGGACTGGAAGGAAGCTCCTCCCCATAGAGACTCTCGCTCAAGACGTTTCCGCCTTTGCGCTTGATCTCTATCACCAACTGCGCTGGTCCGAGGGCAACCTATTCCTCTCGCCCTATGGCATATCGGCAGCTCTAGCCATGGCACACGCGGGCGCCCGTGGCAATACGGAGACGCAAATGGCACGCGCCCTCCGCTACACATTGCGCCAAGAAAGTCTCCACCCGGCTTTTGCCGAACTCGGATCAGGACTGGCGAAGTTGCAGGAAGGCGGTCACATCAAGCTGAGCACAGCGAACTCTGTATGGCCCCAACAAGGCTATCCACTCCTGGATGGCTATCTTTCCCTTATCAAGCGGCACTATGGGGTCTCCGTCACGCCCCTGCACTACAGCGACGCCCCTGAGGCAGCGCGAGAAACCATCAACCGGTGGGTTGATAAGAGGACCGATCACAAGATCAAGAACCTGATTCAACCTGGTGTTCTCGGTGTGCTGACGCGCCTGGTCATTGTCAACGCGATTTACTTCGGGGGAGAGTGGGCTTGTAAGTTCCAGGCCAGCCTAACGAAAAATGAGCCCTTCCTCATCTCCCCGGAAATGTCCGTGCAAGTCTCTTTGATGAAACAAGAGGGGGAGTTCAGGTATGGCGAGTCCGAGTCTATCCAGGTTCTGGAACTGCCCTATCTCAGCAAGACGCTCTCCATGCTCATACTGCTGCCGCGCGAGAAGGACGGGCTGAAGCACCTGGAACACAGTCTTTCCGTGGAGAACCTGGCACGCTGGCGAAACGCTCTGAGGGAGGAACAGGTCGAAGTCTTTTTGCCGCGGTTCAGAATGACGTGCACGTTCAGACTCGACAAGGCCCTCTCCGCAATGGGCATGGCCGATGCTTTCATCGAGAGCAAGGCCGATTTTTCAGGCATGGATGGGCGGCCCGGATGGCTGTACCTCGGCGCCGTACTGCATAAGACCTATGTCGACGTAAACGAGGAAGGAACGGAGGCGGCGGCTGCGACCCTTGCCATGGCCAAGCCAACCGCGGCGCCGGGGCAGCCCCCTGTTTTTCGTGCAGATCATCCGTTCTTGTTTGCCATTTGCGAGACGCGGAGCGGAACTCTTCTCTTCCTTGGAAGGTTGACAGACCCAACAAAGACAGGAACGTGAGCTACGCGCAGGACTCTGGAGTGGACGAGCCCGCGCGGAGGCGCGACGAAAATGGATGAGCAACCCGATCTGCGGCGAGAAAAAAAGGTAAAGCTCGTCGCCCGTCCCGGTGAGACGTCCGTATTCATCGATGCGGAGATCGACGAGAAGGGCAATCTGCTGCTCAGCGGTTATGACATCGGGAAAGCCCCGAAGGAGTGGTTCGGCCACAGCGACTACGAGTACTGGGTGGTGGTGGCGGCTTCGGACAAGGAGCGCGTCCTGTCCATCCTGCTCGGGCAGGTCGCCGGCGGACAGCAATTCAGACCGGCAGGCGATGCCTCCGAGGATGAAAAGGATTGGGCGCTGCTTACCGTGATCGAGAAGACATACGGCGGCGATTTGCGAGCGGTCGAGGCGTTCGGCGATCTGCTCAAGGCCAACGGCATCGGATTTAAATTCCGAACGTATTGAGAATCCATCGATGAACCGACTGCCTCATGGGATGAGAACCGGTCTCTTGTCTCGGTCCGGATCGAATCTCTCTGGCCGCTCTTGTCCAGAACAGCTTTGAACCTCGGATAAGCGCAGGCGTCGGGAGAATCAATCGCGTTCCGAACCGGCGGCTCCGCAGGAAACAGAGATAAAAAGTGCGTATTCCGGATTTCTCGACCGGGCGGCCGGTGGCCAGATCGAAGTGGAAGACGCCGGAGCCTTCCCGGTTGCTGAGACTGTTCGCCCAGAGCGTGTTCGTCCGCGGGTCCACCTTCATGCTCGACGATTTTGCGCTTGTTGACGCTGCTCAGGTAGAGTTTGCCCGACCGCGGGTCGAAGGCCAGTCCTTCCGGGATGAGATCGTTCTCGGCGACCGTGAATGCGATCTCGCTGCGGCGCACCGGAGGGCTGGCCTTGCGGGCGCGCTCGACGAGTGGCTGGAACTCCGGCAGAGCGGCCATGGTCTCGAAACCACGGTAGAACTCCGGATCGTACTCCGGGTTGAGCGCAGCAGCTTTCTCCATCCAGTCCAGCGCCTGCTTCCGGTCGCCCGCGATCGCGTACTGGCGCGCGATCTCGAACATCACGATGCCCGGTTCGGCGGCGGTCGCGAGCAGTTTCTCCAATTCAGCCGGCGTCTCCGCCAGTACGGGCGCGGCGGCAAGCGCAAGACGGCAAGCGAGTCTCATAACATGCGTGCTCCAGCATCGGGATCAATCGACCACGCGCACAGAAGACCAGCTCCACCCGTGGTTCGATCCCGCCGGCAAGCGGGTGGGACAGGGCTGGAGCCCTGTCCTACTCAATCCGGTCCTTGCACATCTCCAGCACCTCGATGAGGGTGAGCGACGTCTGCGCGGCGCCGTTGGTCCCGGCGCCCGGCGATTCGTCGATCGGGTTCAGCACTTCCGGCCCTTCGACCCTTCGCATCGAGACGCCGGGCAGCCTTCCGCCACCCAGCACCCCGCCCAGGGCCCGTCCCAGGAATGCCGGGTTCTTGGTCTGCATGTAAGCGTAGGCCGCCGGGCGTCCACGGCCGGCGTAAGAGCCGTCGGCGCCTTCCTCGCCCGTAGTCATATCCTTGGCCACCACTTCCTTCGGCGCTTCGGTCAGCCGGCAGTATTGCAGCCAGGCCTTGTGCCAGCCGGGATGGTCGATCAGGTCGTTCAATTCGAGGACCACCTCCGCGCCGCCCTGGATGATTTGCAGGTTGTACGTGCCAAACGGGTCGTCCGCGAGGGTGTAGAGCATCCCGGTCTTGGGATCGTAGCCGAACAGGTTGCTCGGTCCCGACATGAAGCCATAGGGCATCTTCGAAATCGAGTCCATACCGGCGAGGATCTTGTCGCGGTAGCGGGTGTTGCCCGTGCGCTCCCACTCGGTCATCCAATTGCCAACGCAGGCCAGCCAGTCCGGTCCCCCGCGGATGCGGCCCGGATACGGGATCGGCCCAGTCCGCGGCGCGGCCAGGCGCATCGGATCGATTTCCATGATCTTGTAGTCCACGTTCACGACTTCGCGCATCATGTCGCCGGTGCGCTCGTCGGTAGTGAGGTAGTAATGGAAGCGGCGGGAGAAAGCCTGGCTGATGCGCGCCTCCTTGGCCCCGCAGCCCCAATGCCGCACGTTGTGGCGCGAGCCCAACCCGGCGAAACGCCCCGAGTGATACGTGTCCACTTCGCTGGTGTGGCGGCACATCGCCTCGGCCATGCGGAAGAGATCCGCCCGCCCGGTGCGCAGGAAGCTGTACCAGAGCCACAAGTCGCTGGCCAGCTCGGTGTTGTCCCAGGCATAGCCGCCGATATCGTAGCGCCAGACATGGCGTTGGGTATCGTAGGCGTGCATGATGTCGCCGTAGTTCCAGAAGCCGTACCAGTGCCGCTGCTCGACCTCCTTTTCATAGAGCGCCAGGACCTTGTCCAGACGCTCTTCGACGGCGCGCTTAACCGCGGTCGAGCGGTCCGGCAAACTCCAGATGCCGAAGGCCCGCACCGAATGCAGATACTCGGGCGTACACACCAACAGCGGCGGGTGGGCCGCCGCCTGCGCCTGTTGTACAATCTCCTGCCGGGCGGGAACGCCGGCGCTGGGATAAAGCATCAGCTCGCTGGTTCTTCCGATGCCGTTAGGGGTGCTGAAGCCGGGCTGCACATCCTCGTAACTCGAAGCCAGCCCATGCGCCCGGGTGTCGTAGTGGCGCAGGTCCATGGCTGGCGCGTCCGGCGACCACAGCCACACGCGCAATTCGGCCGCCTCGCTGGTGGCGTTGCGCACCTCGAGCGAGGATGGGAACGACTGCCAGAAATTCTTGACTGCTACCCCCAGGCCGCCCGTCACGTCGCCCACGAACACCAGCCCCGAGGCGCGCCGGCCGGAGCCGGCCTCCAGCCAGCAGCTCTGCGGATTGGTCCGCTTGTGGATCGTGAACCCGTCGGCGGTGGCCTGGAACAGCTTGAAGGAATCCCACACCGCCCAGTCGTTCAACAGAGTTTGTCCCGGCGGGCCGAACTCTTCCTTGTTGGGAATGCGTTTGCCCTCGAGTTGGTCGGCATAGAGATTGCCCCGGCCCGGCAGGGCCAGGAAGCGGGCTCCGGTGGCGGGCTCGATCGGCTCCGCCCACAGACCCGAGCCCTCGCCCGAAAACCGCACGTGCCGGTTGTGGACCTGCTCGCGCAGCGGCACCTCGAAAACCAGGCCCAGGCCGCGGATGAAATCCTTGTGCTCGTCGCCATCGAAAACGATCGAGTGAACCAGCCGCACCGCCGCCTGGCCGCCATAGAAATACAGCCGCACCGAGAAGGGAAGCCACTCGCGGGCGCCCTTCTCCGACTTGTGCACGCCCTGGATTCTGACCGCGGCGCGCACCGGCCCGGTCTGTTCGGCGGTGACCTTCTGGATCTGGCTCGAGAATCCTTCGACGCGCACGGCCCCTTCGCCGTCGAGCTCGGGGCGATCCGCAACGGTGGCGGCCAGCCGCCCCTGGCGCGCCACCACGCGGCCATCCACGGTCATGGACTCGAAGAGGAAGAATCCCTGGCGCGGAATGCGGCACTGCAACACTCCGGTGTCGATGTCGATCGCCGAGCCGCTTTCCTTCACCGTGACGGGGGCTGAAACGGCGGCAGCGCTGCCCGGGGACAGGCGGAATGTCCCCGCGGCATTGGCCGGAGCCACCGTGGCGAAGCCGCTCCACTTGAGCGACCCGTCGGGCCAGTAAGCCAGCGGCCAGGTTTGCAGCGGCAGCGGCTTGCCATCCGCGGCGCTGAGCGTAAACGCCTGCTCCTTTCGCATGGTCCCGCGCGCCCAGGGGACGCCCCAACTCACGCCGCTCGCGAGCGCTGGAGGAGCGCCGTCCAGCCAGCCGACCGAAACGGCGCCGTCCTGCGCCCCAGCGAAACCGCGCGTGGCCAGAGAGAGCCCCGCCGCCGCGGAAGTAGTCAGAAACGTTCTGCGTCGCATATTACTTCTCCTCGAGCCCCGTGACATCCCGGCTGTCTTTCACACTGACGCGGCTGCCATCGATGCTCTTGATGTGCGTGTTGACGAAGACCCAGTTCACGGCATCCTGAATGCCGCCGGCTGTCTGGGCCTCGATCTCCAGGTCCTTGAATTTGAAGTTCTCCAGGGGCGCATCCTTGTACGCGGCCGCGACAATAGCCCGCCGCGCCCCGGTCGCTTTGATGCCGGAAATCCGGACGTTGCGGAAATGCGGCAGTCCCTTCTCCGGAGGCACGCGCTCGGTCAGCGCCTTCCAATAGTCGGGGACGTCCTTGAGTCCCTCCGGGAGCGTGGCGTAGCTATAGCTGGGATTCCAGTTCAGGTTGATGCTGATCGGCGTGGCCACTCCTTCCAGGTCGAGATTGTGAACCACGATGTTCTCGACCCTGCCGCCGCGCGTCCTCGCCGACTTGAAAAGGACCCCGTTGGGCACCGGCCGAAGGACCTTGAGCCGGTACACCTCGACGTCGCGGACTCCGCCGGAGGTTTCGCTCCCGATGGTGACGCCGGCCGCTCCTGCCCGGACCGTGCAATCCCGAATCACCACCTTGCGCGTCGGGCGGTTCACCCGCAAGCCGTCGGCGTCCCGCCCGGCCTTGAGGCACAGCGCGTCGTCGTTGCATTCGATGTCGCAACGCTCGACCAGCACGCTGGAGGAAGAATCCACATCGATGCCGTCCGTGCTGGGGCCGCGCCCGCCTTCGTTGTTGCGGATGGTGAGTCCATTCACGGTCACCTTTCGCGAGAAGCAGATGTGCACGGTCCAGAAGCCGGAACGCTTCAGCGTCAGGCCCTGCAAATCCACGTTCGAGGACTTGTAGATCTGGATGAGCCGCGGGCGCATGCAGTCGTAGTCCGCGGCCCACCGCAGCTTCTTGGGCTCGTACTCCTTTCGCAGGCTCCAGTACTTGTCCCACCAGATCTTTCCGTCGCCGTCGATGACGCCTTTGCCGGAGATCTTCACCCCGGATTGCTGGTACACGTTGATCAGCGCCGCCGGCCAATTCATCTCGATGCCGGCAACACGGGTGAACAGGACTGGGTAGGCCGGCAAGTCCTGCACGCCCCGGATCTCGACGCCCTGGTCCAGGCGCAGATGCGTGCCCGACTTCAGGAACAGCGACCCGCTCAGATACACGCCGGGCTGGAAGACAATCGTGCCCCTGGCCGCCGCCGCCGCGTCGATGGCTTTCTGAATCGCCGCCGTATCGACCGTCTTGCCATCCCCCTTGGCGCCGTAATCGGCGGCTCGAAACTCGGCCGCCTGGGCGGTTACCAGCGTCAGAACAGCCGCAACCACGATCCCTGATGTTGTTCTCACGGCTCAGGTCCAATTCTAGTCGCACCGACCCAGGCTGTGGGGGAGTCGATCGGTCTGCGCAGTATGCCACGCACTCGACCGCAGCCGTCCCCCGCCCATCCTGGTACCAGACTGGGTCGGAATACCATCGCTGGCGGACCGATGGCAAACCACGCAAAGCGGGTTGCAGCAGGTGAGACGCAAGAGGGGGACAGAGACGTGTATGAGAAGTCGCTTGAAATCAGCCAATTCCCGGTTCCTTCTTGCTGGAGGAGACAGAACTGGCCCCTTCTCGGGCCACCGAACTCGCTCGGGACGGGCAGGCTGAAGAAGACGGTTTCAACGGAGGCCCTGGGTGTAGAATCGATGGGGGCCAGGGTGTGAAAAAGGAAATCCTGGATGGTTGGGTGCGGCGGAGGAATCCGCCGAGTCTAAGGTCGAGCAGAAACCGCGACGCAGGTGAGCGCCTGGAGGAGACCATGGCCGCAGGACCTGTCTTATCCCGGAACCTAGCCGGGGCACTTCTTCCCATCGCCACGTTGACGCTCGCGCTGGCCGGCGCGGGCTCGCTTTTAACCGCCGCCGAGACGATCGAACCACGGACCGGCACCGTAACGGTGACTGAGGTCGACTTGCGGGTTCGGGCCGGCGTCATGAGCCTGGACGTCGAACGCGTTTACCAGTCCGGCGAAAAGGCCGCTGGCATGCTGGGCACGGCCTGGCGGCTGACGCTGGAGAAGCGTCTCATCAGCGATACGGCAGGAGTGCGGATTCAGGAGGCCGGCGGCGCCATTCCGTTCACTCTCAAAGAGGGTGCGGGGGCTTACGCCGGCCCGGCTGGCGAGAGCCTGAGCCTCGAGCCGGATCGGCCCGTTCGCCAGCGCTCGGATGGGGTGGAGGAGACGTACGACTCCAAAGGGCGTCTGACGGAGATTCGCCGCCCCGGCGGGAGCGCGATTGCTCTCCAGTACAATCCGGCCGGGCGACTCGTCAGGGTGGAGGGGCCGGGCGGCGCTTTCCTCCGCTTCGTGGCGGACGCCCAGGGGCGAATCGGCCGCGTGGAGAGTTCCACCGGAGACACGGCGGTCTACCGCTATGTGAACGGCGCGCTGGCGGAGGTGCAAGTCAACGGCGGCGCGCCGCTGCGCTACCGCTACGACTCCAGGGGCCGCATCGACCGCAGCGAGAGGCCCGGAGCAGGGCCCGTGGATTTCGAGTATGACGCCGACGGGCGCGTCATCCGGCGTTCCTTTGCGGGCGCGCAGGAGACCTGGGAATACACGGCCGCGGGTGTTCGTCACACCGGCGCCGGGGGCGGTGTTACCACCGTGCGCTGGGATCCGCTGACCCGCCGGCAGGAAACCGTCGATCCCCTCGGCAACACCGTCTCGGCGACCTTTGACGACGCCGGGAGACCGGCTTCCATCACCGGCCCGACCGGAGAGGTTACACGCTTCTCATACGACGCGCTCGGGCGGACCACCACCACCGAGGCGAAGGGTGGAGTCGTCAGAATGGTCTACGTAGGGGATACGCGCCTGCCCGCGGCCATCGCCTACCCCGATGGCTCCCGCCAGACCTTCGAGTACGACAACTGGAATCGCCTGAAAACCGTCCGCGATGGCGACGAGATCAGTGCCTCGTTCACCTACCAGCCCGACGGCCTGGTGACCTCGGTCAAAGGCGCCGGCATCCCGGAGCGCCGTTACGCCTACTATCCCGACGGACGGCCGAAGTCGGAAACCAACGCGGCGGGAGAAATGACGCGCTTCGAGTACGACCAGCGCGGAAACCGCATCCGGCAGATCGACTCCGCCGGCGGCGTGACGGCTTACGCCTACGACCAGCAGGGCCAGCTCTCCAGCGTGACCAAACCCTCGGGAGCGGTTACCCGCTACGTCTACGACGCAGCCGGCCGCATCGTCGAGTGGTACGACCCGGCGGGCGGCAAGACCAGGTACGAGTTCGACGCGGCCGGGCGGATGGCGGCGCGCTTCGACCGCGCGGGCAGGGTCACCCGCTACGAGTATGACTCCGACGGGCGGGTAGTACGCGTGGTCCATCCGGGCGGCGCTGCCTGGAGTTACGCGTATGATGCGGCGGGCAACCTGCTCCGTCAGACCAACCCCCTGGGGGGCGTCACTCGCTACACTTACGATGCGTTGGGACAGGCCCTCAGCGTGACGGACCCGGTCGGGCTGACGTTGAAGTACGAGTATAAGGCTGCCGGCCAACTGGCCCGGATGATTGGACCGGGGGGCGAGGTCGTGGAGGTGGCCTACGACGCCCACGGACGCCGGCAAGGGTTCACCGGCGCCGCAGTGAACTCGGTGCGCCTCGACCGCGATAGCCACGGCCGGGTCTCGAAGATCCTCCTTCCGAACGGCACCGAGGCCAGCCTCGCTTATGACCAGGCCGGCAATCTTCTGTCCGAGACCACCAACCGCGGCGATACCGTCGAATACGAGCACGACGCCATGGGGCGCCGAACGCGGTTGCGGGACTCGGGCGGGCTCGAGGTCTCCGCCCGCTACGACGCGCTGGGCCGCCTGGCTGGCCTGCGTGACAGCCAGGGCGCGAGCCTGGGGCTCGGCTACAACCCACAGGGCCTGATCGCCAGCATCACCGATTCGATCGGCAGCACCACGCAGTTTGAATACGACGCCGGCGGACGTCTGATCGGGGTGGTCGATCCCCTGGGCCAGACCAGGCAACTGAGCTATAGCCCGGCGGGCGATCTGGCACAGGTGCGCGCCGCCAATGGCGACACCGTCCGGTTAGAGTACGACCCGGCCGGCCGCGTCGAGGTCATGCGCCTGCCTGGTGGCGGAGTTGTGCGCTACGAGTACGACGCCATGGGCCACCCGGTCACGGCCGTCGAGCCTTCCGGCGCGAAGACGCGCTGGAACTACGATCTGGCGGGCCGTCTGGTGAGCGCCACCGGCCCGGCCGGCAGTGTCACCGCATATGTCTACGACGGGGCCGGACGCCTCGCCAGGAAGCAGTTGCCTGACGGCAAGGTGGTCACCTACCGTTACGACGCGGCCGGCAAAATCGCGGAACTGGACGACGGAGTGTATTCCGTGCGCTATGCGTACAACCGCGCCGGGCAGGTAACTTCCATCGCCTACCCCGCCATCCGCAGGAAGCTCGAGTACGAGTACGATGCGAGCGGATCGCTGGTCAAGTTCACGGATTCGGAGGGCCGGACGGTGGGCTATCGTTACGACGCTCACAAGCGGCTGGCGGCGATGGTGCTACCGGACGGCCAGGCAGTGCAGTTCTCCTACGACGCCAGAGGGCGAGTGGTATCGGCGGCATACCCGAACGGCGTAACGGGCGCTTGGGAATACGACGCCGCAGGCCGCCTGGGCTCCATCTTCTACCGAAATACCGCAGGAGAGGTGCTCCTGGGCTGGCGCTACGGCTACGACGCCGCGGGAAACCCGCTCACCGCGACCGATTTTCAGGGACGCATGACGCGCTACGCCTACGACGCCGCGGGTCAGTTGCTCGAAGAGCAGGCGCCTTCAGAAACCCTGCGCTACACCTACCAGCCAGGCGGCGATCGCACCAGCCGCCGGGGCAGCGGAGGCGAGTTGAGCTACCAATACAACCCCGCCGGTCAGCTTGTCCAGGTAGGGCAGGACAGGCTGGTCTACGACGGCCGCGGCGACGTGCTCGAGCGCCGCGGCGCGAGCGGCATCACCCGCTACGCCTATGACGGCCAGAACCGGCTGGTGCGGGTCACCGGGCCCGACGGCGCCGTGGTCGAGTACGGCTATGGCCCCACGGGCGAGCGCGTCTGGAAGCGCGACAACCGCGGCCTAGCCTGGCTGGTGAGCGATGGCCGCCACCTGCTCGCGGAGCTGGACGCGAACCTGCGGCTCAAGACCAGTTATGTGCACGCCCCCGGGCTCGACCGGCCCCTGGCCGTCGAACAAAGCGGCCAGCGCTTCTTCTATCACGCCAAGTCCGAGGGAACGATCGCCGGGCTGACGGACGCCACGGGTAAGCTGGCGGCCTCTTACGAGACCGACGCGTTCGGCAACCTGACCGCGTCCAACGGCCGCGCCCCCAATCGGTTCCTCTACACCGCGCGGGAATTCGAACCGGAAACCGGGCTTTATTACTACCGAGCACGGTATTACGATCCCTCGCTGGGGCGCTTCCTCAGCCCGGACCCGCAGCCGGGTTCGTGGCTCGAGCCGGCCTCGCTGAACCGTTACGCTTACGCGCGCAACGCGCCCACGCGCTACCGCGATCCCATGGGTCTGTACATATTGGACGACAAATGCATCTGGGACAATTTCCAGCTCAATTCCCAGCAGATTGAGGACATCGTCGACCTCTATGCCGGCCCGGCATCCGAACGGTGGGCCCCGATCGAGGAGTACAACTTCGGGCGCGTCAATCTGGAGACGGACCTGATGCAGGCGCCGCGCGAGCTGAAAGGCGAGGCTCTGTACCAGTACGTCAAAGCGAAAGTCCCGCCGCGCACTCCCATGAAATCGTTCTCCGTCAATGCCCAAGGACAGGCCGTCGTGCCTGTCCAGGCGCCGCCCCAGCAGCCGCAGTCGCCGGGCGCCGCAGGAGAGGAGGATTCGGTCATCAAGTGGCTCCGAGCACAACGTGCGGCCGAGCAAGCCGGGGCTCAGCAGCCGGCCCCTGCTCCCGCCGCACAGCCGGCCCAGGCTTCCCCGGAGCCCCCGGGACCCGCGCCGCCCACTCCTTCCCAAGCGAAGATGTCCACGAAAGTTACGCCGGGCGCCGCACCGCCCATGGAATCGGAGCCTCTGGTACCGGAGGCGTCGAACACGGTAGCGGCCCCGGCGCAAGCCCCGGTTTCGGCTGGGGCGCCGGAGCTACCAGCGGCCGTCCCGCCGGAGGAACCGCCCGCGCCAGTCCCGGCCCCAGCCCCGGTGGCTCGACCAGGCGTAGGGGTGAATCCTCCCGCCTGGCTTGAAGCGGCCCCGAGGGTCGGAGGCACGGCCGCTGGCGTGGTGGGTGCGGCAGCCGCGTGGATGAACTACCAGGCGTGCCTGGAAGAAGGCCACAGCAACTACGACTGCATGAAGGAAGCCGCGATGGGCGCGGCCTGGGGTTGCGTCCCGCTGGCCGGGGGCGCGCTGGCAGGGGCCGGCGTTTCTCTGGCTACGGGCGGCGCCGTCGGGAGCGCTCTGGCGGGGGTGACCATCGCGGGTGCCATAATCGCCGTTCCGGCGGCCGCGTACGGCGCCTACTACGGCAGCCAGCGCCTGGGAGAGGCGCCGGCGGTGCTAGCGGAGAAGAAGCTCAGGGAACAGCAGGCCATCAACGCGCAGTTCCTGCCGCAGGCTGTTCAGGAGCTCAGCACGATTTTCGAGAACGAAGCCCCGGCCATTGAGTCGCTGGCAGCCACGGCCAGGGAAGCCGGGCGCTCGGCTGGCTCGCGCCAGACGGACATTCAGAAAGCACTGGACGAGGGGGCGGGCGAACTCAACCAGCTCAAGGGAATGGCGGGGGGACTGATTGGGTCTCTGAAAGCCCGTTGCGAGCAAGCGCAAACGAAGATGGCCGAACTCCAGGCGCTGACGGCCAAGGCGGACGGGTATCGCCAGCGCACGCAGGACGCCGAGTGGCTCAAGTCACATGCCTCGGATCCTTGCAGCACCCCCGCGGCAGCCAACGAGTTGGCCGCCCACCTCCAGGGCGCCCGGAGCACCTCCTCGGAGATCAGCCAGTGGGCCGCGAATGTGAAGGCCAAACAGGCCGAGCTGGCGGCTCTGAAGAGCGCGAGGGATGCCGATTTGCAGACGGTGGAGCAGGCCGAGGCGCACAAGACAAATGTCCTGGCCGCCGCGGATCGGGCGAACTCGCTGATCGCCGCCTACACCAGTGACGCGGACAAATACCGCGGCCTTCGGGCCCAGTTCCAGCAGCGTCTGGCCGCCTTGCGGAACAAGGTCGAACACCTGCCCGATGCCATGCCCAGCCCGCTTCCCAAGCTGGCCCAGAACAAGATAGACGAATGGAGGACCCGGCTGGCGTCGCTCGGCGACCTGGAGGTTGAGTTCAACCTGCCGCCTCTGCCGACGGATCTGCGAGCACAGGCTGTCGGCATGCGGTTGGATGCCGAGAACCAGATGAGCAGCATTCGGGCGGCCGCCGATGCCTGCGACATTGATAGCGGTGACGACGCGGTCCGCGACGCCGATGCGCTGGCCGCCAGCGCCGGCGAGGCGCTCGCAGCGGCTGCTTGCGGACAACAAGGCGGCGCCGGCACGGGCGCCAATGCCAACGGCACCACCGGCTTCGAGCCGCAGGGCGCGGACGAGAAGACCATCCGGGACGCCCCGCCGAGCTCCCCTCCGGGCACGGACAACACGAACCAGGTGGGACCCGACAAGACCGGCTCCGAGTCGAAAGGAGCGGACGAGAAGACAGTCCAAGAGAAACCTGCGGGGCAGGACAACACGAACCAGGTGGGACCCGGGCCGACGACCACGCCCCCGGTTTCGAACGATCAAAACCAGGTGGGCCCCGGTAAGACCGGCTTCGAGCCGGAGCGCGCGGACGAGAAGACCATTCAGCAGACCGGTACGGGCAACACGAACCAGAGAGTGCCCGGCCAGGGCAGCGTTGACTTGGTGGGTGTGCAGGGGAGCGACCAGTTTCATCCAGGAGGCGGGGGCTCGCAGGGTCACGTGACGCCGGTCGTCAAACCGGCTGATCCGGGAGAGTTGGAAGGGGATTGGTTCGTGTGCTGTGCGTTGAACTACTGCCCACAGCGCGAGCTTTGCCTGACAACGGGCAGGGGGGGCGCGGCCCGTTCTGGAGGGGCCGACCAGATCATCCGGTTCACAAAAAGCGGCCACCAGTACGACGGCCGGCTAGCCCCCGACAGTGGGATCGGCCGTTACAGTGGCTCTGATTGGTATATGCTATACCACCCAGGAGACCCGAGGTTCCGTTTGACCCGGACTTCCGCCAACCAATACGAAGGACAGGAATTCCGATGTTACTATCCGCCTGGCTTTGACCCGGAATTGAACAGGGGCAGGAGTTGTAATTGGGAGCCGGGGCGTGCCGTCATCACCGTGCAGGGGGACGAGGCCGTCGCCGAACAAAAACCTTTCGGCTCTTTCGGGGTCCGCTTGGTCCGCTCGAAGGGACAAAGGCAGGCGTTGCCGGGCCAGTTCGGCCAGTCGCCGACGGACTGCGTCGCCAAGTCCTGCCCGGTTTGTACGCAGTCGGTCAGCCTGATCGGGGCCTCCGCGCCGGAGTGCGAGTCATGCAAGAGCCGGTTCGCCGCCCAGATCGCGCAATGCAATCAGCAGGGCGCCTCGCCAGGCCCGGGGCGCTACGACACACGCGGGCTGGAGGATCCGCCCGTGTACTGCGCTTACGCGGTCCCGCAGCCCAACTTCAATCCGAACGTCCGGTACGAGATCGGGAAGTGCAACGATGTACACCCTATCGAAAACCGGAAAATCTATGGTCCGGAGACCTTCATGCACTGCCGCGAGTGGCTCACCAAGATGGGACTTGCGCAATGAGAGGAGGCACCAGATGCGGAGTCGCGTGTTTCTCTGTGCGGTTTTGACGGCGCTGTTCGTAGCGGCAGCCCTCCACGCGCAGGCCGCGGCGTCTTGCCCGGGGCTGGACATGCTGTTGTCGTTCTCGGGCGCGAATGATACGCGTCTGCCGGCGAAGGCAAGAGAAGCGGCACAGAAGTCCAGCCAGGGGGACCTCCAATCTGCGTTGGCGCTGTACCAGGAGGCGGCGAAGGCCGACCCGAGGAACTGGTTGGTGCTCATTCAGCTTGGCGCGTTGCAGTACCGGCTCGGCCGGTTCCAGGATGCCATCGCTACTTACTCCCAGTCCAACGCAGTCCTGGAGACTCCATTCGCGTACGGGAGCGCGGGGATGGCCTACGAGCAGATAGCGGACTACGGGACGGCGCTCCGGAGCTACCAAAGAGCGGTTCAGTTGTGCCCCGACTTCCCCGAACTGTATGTCAGGCTCGCCTCGGTTTGCTACCGCCTGGGCTTATACGACGACGCGGTCCGTGCGGCCGAGGCAGGGCTGCGGAAACGGCCGTTCAGCCTCGTGGCGAACCCCGCGCCGGGCTCTCTCGAACAACTCGATCGGCTGAACAAGGCCAGCCTGAACGAGACTCTGGCAGACGTTTACGTAGCCCGCGGAATGTACGCCGAAGCGTCAAAGCTGCTGGGAGAGAGGAAAATGATTGGCGCGGACTTCACCTTAACGCGAGAGGGTGCCAAGATCACCCGCGTGTTTAAGGGGTTTCCGGCCGACCTGGCCGGACTCGTTGCGGGCGACATCCTGGTTTCACTCGACGGAGAGGCACTCGCAGGGGCGAAGGCGGCGGACCTGGCTGGCAGAATCCAGAAGCCGGCGTTCGGAACGACGGTGAAGGCGACGATCAACCGGGGCGGCAAGCTGTTCGAGACGCCCGTTGTCATTGGAGTACCCGCGGACTTGCCGGCGGTGGCTGGCAAGAGCCGTGGCACAGCGGCCGCTCCGTCGGTGACGGTCCAGAGCGTGGAGGTGCGGCCGAACCGCATATCCGCGGGCTCGCGGTACGACGTGGAGGTGAGCTTCGTCGCCGCCGACCCCGCGGCGGGAAGTGCCGCGGTGACGGTCGAGTACAGCTATCGGGTTCTCGCGGGCGAGAAAGTGCTCTATACGCGACCGGTCTTGACACTGGAGGAGCCGAACGGCGCCGTGCGGCAGAGAACCGAACACCTCATCGCCGTGCGGACTCCGGGCAAGTACACCTTCCAGGCGATCCTGCGCTACAAGGGATCGTCCGCAGAGAAATCGGCCGAGTTTCAGATCGAGTAGGAACCTGGCTACCGGGCGCAGTAACCCGCCTTGGCGCGACCGTCAGGACCGGCGGCTTCCCACCGGGCGACCACATAATTGACCATCAGCGGATGAGTATCGCCTCGTCCCGCTCCGGGTGCGCCGCTTCGCCCGCGAACTGCGTGAGCCCCAGGCCGGTCACCTGCTCCGCTTCCAGCGCGTGCGTGAAATAGTCCGGCCGGTTCGCGCCCCACGCCACGCTGCACTGCTTCAGCACCACGTTGTCCGCGTAGCGGAGGCTGAATCCCGGAGTGCCGTGCGGCTCGATCCCCGGGCGCGCCGTGGTCGGCCGGTTGTCGAACAGGCCGCCGCGGTACCTGGTCCACCGGTCCAGCGTCACCGCCACGTTCTCCAGCCGGACGTCGCGAATCCGGCTCTGGGGAGTCCCACTCACGCGCACGCTGTTCTCCGCCCGGCCGCTGACGTTGCGGATTCGCACGTCGTGGATCTTCCCCACCTTGGTCTCGGGCGTGCGCGGGATCGCCGTCAGCGAAATGGCCTCCCCTCTCCCCCACCACGGATCGGAGTGGTAGCGCGATACGAACTTGATGTCGCGGAAGTCGATGTTGTAGACGTCGGCTTCGTCGCGAAGCTGGATGGTGACAGCCCGGCTGCTCGAGCGGATTTCGCAGCGCTCGAAGCGGATGTCGTGGATGTCCGAAGTGGTCTCCGTGCCGATCTTCAGCCCGGAGTCCTGCGTCTCGATCACACAGTCCTTCACCGTGATGTTGGCCGACGGCCCGTAATCCGCGCCCTGCCGCGTGGCTTTGACCACGATCGCGTCGTCGCCGCAAACGATGTGGCAGTTGCGGATCTCGACGTCGCGGCAGTGATCGGGATCGATGCCGTCGCAGTTGGGCACATCCAGCAGGTTGCGAATCTTGAGGTTGTCCACCAGGACGCCCTCGCAGCCCACCATGTGCAGCCCCCACTCGGGGGCCTCGCTGAAACTGATGTCGCGGATCTCGAGGCCCTTGCAGGCGGCCAGGACGAAAATCTTCGGCCGGAATCCCGCCGGCAGCCACCATTCGTTCTCCTTGTCGAAACCGGTCATGAACTCCCGCGCCCGGCCGTTGATGTTGCCGGTTCCCGAGATGCGCAGGCCATGGGCTGCGCGCGCGGTGATCACGGCGCCGCCGGTGTAATGCTCCTGGCGGGTGCTGACCACCAGCTCTGCGTCGTCCGCCAGGTGGAAATCGATGCTGCCCTTCAGCTCGAGCGTGCCGATCAGATACTTGCGGCCGCCGCGGACCAGCACCTGCGCGCCCCCGCCCGCCGCCGCGGCTTCGTTGATCGCGCGCTGGATGGCGGCCGTATCCAGGGTCACTCCGTCGCCCACGGCGCCATATTCTCGAACGTCGAAAACCCGCGCCGGGCGCGCTGAAAGCACGGCTCCGAGGCCCACCGCGCCCCCGCCCAAACGCAACGCCTGACGCCTGCTGAGATCCGTTCTCATGCCTTGCTCCTTCCTGGTGGCGTGCGCGTCACGCGTTCGCGGCCGCGCCCGCCGCCACTTCGGCCAGCGCCGTCAGCGCCCGCTCGCAGTCCTCGCGGCTGGCGTCCAGGTGCGTCACCAGCCGCATGCGCGTGCCGCCAATCCCGTTGATCAACACCCCGCGCGATTTGAGGCGCGCGCTGAACTCGGCGGTCGTCAATCCCGTGCCGCCGACGTCGAACACCACGATGTTGGTCTGGACCTTGTGCGGCACCCGGATGCCCGCCATCCGCGACAGCGCGCCGGCGAGGAACCGCGCGTTTTCGTGGTCTTGGCCCAGCCGCGCCGGCATCTCCTCGAGCGCGATCAGGCCGGCCGCCGCCAGCACGCCCACCTGTCGCATGCCGCCGCCGAGCCGTTTGCGGTATAGCCGCCCTTGCGCCATCGCCTCGGCCGTACCCACCAGCAGCGAACCCACCGGCGCCCCCAGTCCCTTCGACAGGCAGAACATCACCGTGTCGCAGCGGGCCGTGATCTCGGCCACCGGCCGGCATAGGAAAGTGGCCGCGTTGAACACCCGCGCCCCGTCCAGGTGCACCTTCAAGCCCAACTCGTGTGCCCCGTCGCAGATCCCGTTGAGCACTTCCGCGGGGTACACCGAGCCGCCGGCCATGTTGTGCGTGTTCTCGATCTCGATTAGGCCCGTCGGCGCGTAGTGCGAGTGCAGAGGCCGCACCTCCCGGCGGATCTCGTCCCAGGAGAGGATGCCGTCCTCGGCGTGAATGGGCCGCGCCACGCAGCCCGAGAACCAGGCCATCATCGCAAGCTCGTAGTTGAACACGTGGGAGCGCGCCTCGCAGATCACCTCCTGCCCGTGCTGGGTGTGCAGCTTCACCGCGATGGTGTTTCCCATCGTGCCCGTGGGCACGAACAGGCCCGCCTCTTTGCCGAAAATCTCGGCCGCGCGCTGCTCCAGCCGGTTGACGGTCGGATCTTCCCCGTACACGTCGTCGCCCACCTCGGCCTCCGCCATCGCGCGCCGCATGGCGGGGGTCGGTTTGGTCACCGTGTCGCTGCGCAGATCGACGATGCGCGTCTCGCTGGGGTCCGCGCCCCCCAGTCCGTGCGGAATGAATCGTGCTTTCATAGGATGAATTCCCGAAACACTTCATTGGACAACAAAACGCCCCGCCGTGTGAGGCGCAGGGTTCCGTCGGCGGCTTCGAGCAGGCCGGCCTCGAGGAATCGGCGGATCGGCGCCTGGAACCGGAGCCACTCCTCGGGCGCCGGCCGGATGCCTGCGCGGAGCCGCAGGCCGAGGAAAAACCGCTCCTCCTCCGGGCGCGCCGCCGTCTCCTCGACGCAGGGCGCCTGGCCCCGCGCGACGTACTCCTTGGGCGATTCCGCGTTCCGCCGCCGCATTGCGCCGTCGAAGGAGTGCGCGTCGGCGCCGAACCCCACATAGGGCTCCAGACGCCAGTACTTCAGGTTGTGCCGCGACTCGTAGCCGGGCCGGGCGAAGTTCGAGATCTCGTACCGCGCAATCCCCATCGCCCCGAGGCGGTCCACGGCGCTCTCGTACAGATCGACGATCGCGTCCTCGGAAGGGACGCGGTCGGCGCCGTACCGCGACCCGCCTTTCAGGATCTCGCTGCCGAGGCGGCTGTCCTGGTCCACCTCCAGCATATAAACGGAAACGTGCGGCGTCGCGAGCCGCTCCACCCAGTCCAGCGACTCCTGCCAGCTTGCCGCCGTCTGGCCCGGCAGCCCGGCGATCAGGTCGATGTTGAAGCTCGCGATGCCCGCTTCGCCGAGCAGCTTCACTTCCTCCGCGACGGTGGCCGCCGTGTGCCTGCGGCCGGTGCCGGCGATCTCCGCCCGCACGAACGACTGCACCCCGAGGCTGACGCGGTTGATGCCCGCCTCCCGCCAGGCGCGCGCCTTCTCCGGCGTCACGCTGCCGGGTGCCGCCTCGATGGTGGCTTCCTTCCACGGCCGGCCGGGAACCAGCGCCAGCAGCTTTGCCAGGCTCTCCTCGGGGATGCGGCTGGGCGTGCCCCCACCCAGGTAGACGGTTTCCGGCCGCCAGCGCCATTCGAAGCGCGAGACCTCCGTCCGCAGTGCGTCCAGGTACTGCCGCTCCAGTCCGCGCGCGAATGCGCCCGAGGCGAAGTTGCAGAAGGTGCACTTCTGCGCGCAGAAGGGATAGGAGAGGTAAACGCCCGCCAAGTTCCATTTTCCTCTGTTACGCTGGGGACTGGTGATGGAATCCGCCTGCGTCCGCCAGGACGAGCTGCCGCAAACTTCCCGGCTGTTCGCGGATTTTCTCTATCGCTTCGACCGTGTGGCTGCGTTCTACGCTTGGCCGCCGCACGATCCCGCGTCCTACCCGGCGGCCGCTCGGCGTATCGAATACCCCATCGAGCGCCGCGCCGCGCTGGTGGCGGTCCTGCGGGAGCAGAACGGCGCCAGCCCGGCGCTCGATGCGCTGGCGCAGCCGGACGCTGTCGCGGTGGTGACGGGCCAGCAGGTGGGGCTGTTCTCGGGCCCCTGTTATGCCATCCACAAGGCGCTCACCGCGATCCAACTCGCCCGCCGGCTCTCGGAGGTGGGCCTTCGCGCCGTGCCCATCTTCTGGCTGGCCACCGAGGACCACGATTTCGCCGAGGTCAATCACTGCTGGGTCTTCGATGCGGCCCACCGCCCCGTTCGCCTCGAGATTCCCGGGGCGAATCCCGAGCGCCGGCCGGTCGGCGAGATGCTCGTCGAGAACCTACCCGTCGATGGACTGCGGCAGGCGCTGCGGGATTCCCCGTTCGGGGAGGAAATCGTCGCGGCCGTCGAGGACGCCTATGCACCCGGCGCCACCTTCGGTTCCGCCTTCGCCCGCCTGCTGCGGAAGCTGCTGCCGGGGCTGCTCTGTTTGGATCCGCTCGACCCGGCCTTGCACCGGCTGGCCGCGCCGCTGCTCGGGCAAGCCGTCGAGGCGGCGCCGCGGCTGGCCGCGCGGCTGGCCGAGCGCAGCCGCCAGTTGACCGCGGCCGGCTACCACACGCAGGTCCACCTGGAGGAGCACACGTCCCTGGTGTTCCTGCTCGAGAATGGGCGGCGGCTGGCGCTGGATCGCCGCGACGCCGGGTACTCCGCCCTGAGCAGCCGCGCCGAGCAACTCTCTCCCAACGCGCTGCTGCGGCCGGTGATGCAGGACTACCTGCTGCCCACCGTGGCTTACATTGGCGGGCCCGGAGAAATCGCCTACCTCGCGCAATCCCAGGTCGTCTACGAGGAGTTGCGGCGGCCCATGCCGGTGGCGGTGCAGCGCCAGAGCGCGACGCTGCTCGACGCACGGTCCGGGAAGCTGATCCAGCGCCACGGGCTCGCCCTGCCGGACTTCTTCCAGGGCGAGGAGCTCTTGCGGGAGCGCATCGCGCGGACGCTGGTTCCCCCCGAGCTGGCCGCGACGATCGAGGACACCAAGTCGAAGTCGGCCCGCGCGCTCGACCTGCTCGCCGCCTCGCTCGGGGGATTCGATCCGACGCTCGCCGCCGCGCTCGCCACCAGCCGCCGCAAGATCGCCTGGCAGCTCTCCAAGATCGAGCGGAAGGTGGCTCGCGAAGCGCTGCGCCGCGACCAGCGTGCCGCCGGCGACGCCGCTTGGCTCAACGGCCTGATTTACCCGGAGAAGCGCTTGCAGGAGCGCTTCTACTCCATCCTGCCATTCCTGGCCCGCCACGGCCTCGGCCTGATCGAGCGCCTCTCCGGGGAATTGACGCCCGGCTGCCGCGACCACCGCGTCATAGTGCTTTGAAGGCCTCCAGCAACTGCGTGGCGCGGGACTGCCACGTCTCCCGCCGCGCGACGGCCATTCTGCGCTCCCGCAGGCAGGGGTCGTCTTCCTTCATGGCGCGGGCGATCTGCGCGGAGAACTCGGAGGGAGTGTCCGCGAGGTACACGAGATCCCCATAATTCTCGACTTCCGGAAGGCGGGCGCTCACCACCGGCAGGCCGAGGCTGAAATACTCGTACAGCTTGATGGGATCGGTCGCCAGCGTGAGCGGGCTGCGGACGAACGGGATCGTGGCGACGCGGAAGCCCGCCGCGTATCCGGGAAGATCCTCATACGGCACCTCGTCGGTGAACTCGACGTTGGGGCAGTCGCGGAGCCGGCCGACGCGCTGGTCCTCGATCCGCCCAATCAGGCGGAAGATGCAACCCGGGTGGTCCCTTGCCGCGCGCTCCACCGCCGCGACGTCGAACCAGTGGTCCAGTGCGCCCATGTATCCGACCACGTTCGAGCGGGCGTTGTCCGCCGCGCTGAAGTGAGACGGATCCACCGCGTTGCGCGCGACCAGCGACTTCGTCCGCACTCGGGGGAAGGCGGCCGCGGTCGTTTCCAGCAGGTGTTCGGCGGAGAACACGGCCAGGTCGCAGTTCTCGAGGGTTTCGACTTCCTTCTCGATGATATCGGGCGCGACGTTCTCGAAGCCTCCCAGAAAGTCGTGGCAGTCGTAAACGATCGGGAATCGAAACGCGTCGCGGAGCAACTTCGCTGCCTCCAGCCAGATGGGAAAGCTCACCAGTTGGACGGCCCGCCGGACGCCCAGCGCCCCGAGCAGCTCGCGGGTTTCTCGAACGATTCTGCGGGTCTCCTCAGTGGTGAGAAGCCTGCGATGGAACACGTGCTCCCGCGGAAGGTGGATGTGAAACTCCAAAATCCGGGTGTCGAGAACGGAGACGCGGCTTTCGGGCTCCGCCAGATACGGCCGGTGATACTGGCAGCCCAGGTGAGGATTGACGTAGATACATCGATGCCCCTGCGCCGCAAACGCCTTGGCCAGATGCTGCGTTCGCTGCATGCGGGTGTGCCAGTCGTTCATGGGAAAGAGCAATACGTCGGGCTCGCTCGCCGCCTCAGCCGGCAGCCGGGACGGGTCGTGCGCCGGGTATCTCCAGCAATCGACGAACCGCTGCGGCCGCCGTCTCGGGAAAAGACGATAGTAGGCCCAGCGAAGATAGGGGCGAATAAGTTCCTTGGGAGCCAAAACCTGCGTCTTTAGTCGTCCGGTCATCGCAACCCACTAAGTGGCTGCCGAAGGTCAATTGTACCCGATTAAGCTTCCAACGCAAACACCTCGCCGGCATGGACATCGAGGCGGCCTGAATCGCATCGCTCCTTACACGCCCTGGAAACGGCCAAGACGTTACGCGCTCGAGTGGCCGCGCCGCTGCTGTCCCGGCTCGAAGACCGCGTCGAGCCGCCTTTCGGGCAGCCGGTTTTCGTGGTACTTGTAAAAAGATAATCGAAGGTCCCAGGTTCCCGAATGCCCGAAGCGCCTGAAGCACCGAGTCCGCAGAATGGCCCACGCAGGGCGAAGGTGTCGATCATCATCCCGGTCTACAACGAATTCCGAACCCTCCCCCAGGTTCTTCAAAGGGTGCTGGACGCTCCACTGCCCGAAGGGTGCGAGAAGGAAATCATCCTCGTGGACGACGGATCTACCGATGGCACCGCGGAACTAGCCGACTCGTATCAGGGGTCTCCGCTGGTGCTGGTGCACCATTCGGTGGTCAATTCCGGCAAGGGCGCCGCGATCCGTGTGGGCCTGGCCAAGGCGACCGGCGACATCATCCTGATTCAAGACGGGGATCTGGAATACGATCCTCAGGACTACCGTAAAGTCCTGGAGCCGATCCTATCCGGCCGCGCCTCGGTGGTATACGGTTCCCGGTTCCTGGGCCGGCTTCGAGGCATGAAATGGGCCAACTGGCTGGCCAACAAGATATTGACGCTGGCCGCCAACCTCCTGTTCCACGCGGGGATCACGGACGAGGCGACCGCCTACAAGGCGTTTCGGATCGACGTGCTGAGGTCCCTGCGGCTGGAGTGCCTGCGTTTCGAGTTCTGCCCCGAAGTCACGGCCAAAGTCAGGAGACTGGGTCACCCGATCCACGAGGTGCCTGTCTCCTACAATGCCCGCGGCATCGCGGAAGGCAAGAAGATTCGCTGGCGGGACGGCTTTCAGGCCCTGGGGACACTCATCCGCTACCGGTTCGCGCCGCGGAGCTCGCTGCTGGCGCGCGGCACACCCGTGCCCCGCCAGCGTGGGACCTGGGAACTCCGCTGGGCCGTTTGGCTGTCTCTGCCGGTGCTGCTGTTCCTGTATTTCAGATCGGACGCCGGCCGAGTGCTGCCCCTGGGAGCGCTCTGGAGAGAGTGCCTACGAATCGCAGGGCTCGTCACGTCTCCCCTTGTGGACGGGATGCTGCTGTTCCGCTACGCCGTGCAGAGTTACTTTCTCACGTTGCTGATCATATTGGCGGATCTGGCTTTCGGGTTGGCCTTTCTCCGCCTGCTCTTGCGGCGTGGGGCGGGCCGCCTGCCGCCGGTCCTGACCACCGCGGCCGCCTTGGCGCTGGGATCGGGCACGGCGAGCGTTGCCATGTTCGCCCTCGGCCTGGCCCATGCGATCAACCGGCGGTCCGTTCTCGCGCTGACTGCGGCCATGGCGCTGGCCGGGGCGGCGGGATTCCCTTGGCGCGACGCGCGCCGCGGGGCTTCCTCGCTGCTGAGGAGCTTCCGGGTTTTGCGCGTCAACCGCAAACTGGTTTTCACCCTGCTCGTGTTGGCGCTGCCCTTCCTCGCCATTAACGCCGCCGACCTCATGATGCCGGTAGTCGAATTCGACAGCACCATGTACCACATGAGCGCCGCCAGGCTCTACCGCGACACCGGCTCGGTTTCCTATCACGATGGGATTCGCTACAACGCCCAGCCGCAGCTTCCGGTCCTGCTTTACCTTCGCCACTGGCTCCTGCTGTCCGATGACAGCCTGGTCAAGCTGGCCAATGTCGAGTTTTCCCTGATCTTGCTGCTGGTCCTGGTGTTTGCCGCGCGCGAGTTGCGCTGGAGGGATGGTTGGGTGCTTGGGCTGCTGTACCTGGCCGCATCTCCGGTGCTGTGCTGGACTGCCAAGCTCGAATACGCGGACCTGGCCCTGACAGCCTATTTCTCGCTGGCTGCCATGTTGATCTGGCGCCAGCTCCGGCGCGCCCGGTCCGGCTTGGCCTGGCCCGCGGGTCTCGCCCTGGGATTCGCCGGCGCCTGCAAGTATCAGGGGCTGGTATTGGTGGCGGCGGCGCTGTTCGCTTTCCTGTTGGCAGCGGTAGTCGCACGAATGGCCGGCCGGCAGGTGCTGCGCATCGCCGCCATTCTGTGCCTGGGAGTCGTGCTGGTGGGGTCTTTCTGGTGGCTGCGGTCCTATGTCTACACGGGTTCGCCGTTGTATCCCTTCTTTGCGCCCGCCAGTTCTTCCGAGGACGCCCGGGGGATGCTCAGGCAGGGCCAACTCTACGGACCGGGCCGCACCCTTTCGGCCTTCCTCCTCATCGGGTACCATGTCGCCTCGATGCTGCCGTACAGGTACGGCGACCCCTTCACGTTTGGTCTTCCGCTGCTGCTGCTCCAGGTCGTGAGCGGCCTGGCCCTGCTCCAGTGGCTGCGATCGCGCGCGCGCATATCGCCCGGCATGGTCTTTCTGGCGACGGTGTGCCTGGGATACCTGTGCTTCTGGTTCTGGACCAGTCCCGTGTTGCGCTACCTGGCGAGCCTGCTGCCTCTTTTTGCCGTACTGCTCATGGCCTCCCTGAAAGCCCTGAAGGTCGGCGGCCGCCTGCCCGTCTTTCTGACGCTCTGTTGCGCCGTGCTTGCGGTTCAGGCGTCCCTGCTGTCCAGCACGGTGAGAAGACTCGGCTTCCTGCCCCCCGTGACGTTCGCTCAGAAGGATGCCGTCCTCGTCAATACCCTCGCCTACTACCCGGCTGCCAAGGCGCTCGATGCGCTGTTGAGAGACGGGGACCGGACCTACCTGCTCCTCACCCCCGACGCTCGGTATTATGTGGACCGGCAAAGCTACGGGGATTGGTTCGGCAAGTACAGTTACAACTGGCTGGCCGAGGACGTGGATTCGGTCCGGGGCATGCTGGACAAGTTGCGTGCGCGCGGCTTCGGTTATATCCTGGTAGACCACGAACGCGCCGTCGAGTCAAGCTCGCTTTTCCCTCCCGAGTTTGCGACGTCGGCGTTTGTGCGCCCTGCAGTTGAGCTTCCAGGCGGACAACTGCTTTTCTCGGACGGGCGCTGTTCGGTCTTCCGCCTGAAGTGAACGAATATGGCACATCATTACACGAACCTCAAGATGAACCGCAGCCAATTGGCTGTCTTGCTGCTCGCCGTCCTGGCGGGCGCCAACCTCTCTTGCGTTACCCAGGAAGAGAGAAAGGAAGGGCTGAAGGAGGCCCCCGCACCTCACATCGAGAAACTGGCGCCACCCATGACGGTGGTGGGAAAGGGCTTCCAGGTCCAGCCTTCGGGCGAGTCGGCTCTCTCGGTCGTTGGATCCAACTTCGTGCGCCAGTCGCGAGTCTTCTTAAACGGCAAGCCGGCGGCCACGGGCTTCGGGGGCGCTGCGACGGTGTCGGCCATTGTGCCCGCGGAACTCTACAGCCGGGAGGGCGACATCCAGGTTACGGTCGAGAATCCGGATGGCCGCGTCTCCAACGCCGTAACCTTCCGGGTGTTCCCGGTCAGCGGTCCGGCTCCCCTGCTCGCGCGCCTGTTCCCAGGCTCCTGCGTGGTCGGGCGGGGTTTCAACGTGCAGCCAAACGGAGAGTCGGCCATGGGAGTGGTAGGCTCGAAATTCCTGCCGGGCGCCAGGATCTTTTTCGGTAAGTCCCCCTTGGACACGGCCTTCGGCGGCGCTAGCTCGCTCTCGGCCATCGTTCCGGCAGCTCTGCTTCGGACGCCGCGAACCGTCAAGGTCTACGTGGAGAATCCCGACGGGAAGACCTCAAATCTCCTGGATTTCCCGATAACCGCCGGACCCAAGTAGGAAATGGAAGAGCCGGAGACCTCAGCGGAGACCGCCAGGCGATCCCCGGCGCGGCCGAAGGGCCTGTGCATCGCAGAGCTCGCGTTCCTGGCTGCGTTGATGGCTTTCGTCGTGGTCATGTGCTGGCCCTGGATGACGCACCTGGGCGTATATAACGACGAGGCACACTTCTTCCCTCAGGCCGCCAAGATCGCCGCCGGCAGCCCGGAGAGCGAACATTTTCCATCCGGCCTGTACCTGTTCCACCGGCCCTTTCCGTTCATGACCGCCGCGTTTATCGGGGCGTTCGATGCGTACCTGTATGGGCTTGTGTTTGCCATCTTCGGAATCACCCCTTTGGTCTACCGCGTCACGAACCTGGTCCTCGGCCTCCTTCTCGTCGCGCTCGCCTATGGCCTTGCGCGAAGCCTGTATGGACGGTTGGCGGCCATCCTCACCGGAGTGCTCTTGGTCTCCGACGTGGAGTTCCTTTTGCACGCGCCGACGAACTTCGGCCCCATCCTGGTGCAAATGCTCTGCGCCACCGTTTCCGTTCTTCTCCTGTGGAAATGGATTGGCGGAGGTCCACAGTGGCATCTCTTCTGGGCGGCGTTCCTGCTGGGGCTGGCCTTCACCGAGAAGCTGACCTTCGTGCTCTTCCTCGCCGGCTTGCTGGTGTCTTTGGCCTGCTTCTACGCGAAACCCATACTTGCCCGCCTGACCGTCGGGTCTTTCCTTCAGGCCTGTGCGGCCTTTGGTCTAGGCTGCCTGCCAGTCGTGATCTATACGGCCGGCAACCTAGGCGTGGTGTCCGGTTTTGGGCGTGAGAACACGGGCTCGCCGGCGCAGTGGGCCGCTGCGCTGGCGCAACGGCCTGCACAGTTCAAGAGCTTGCTGACGGGACAGTTCTCGCTCTCGGTGATGAGCGGCCTTGCTCCCGGGGTCGGGCGTTTCTCGATGCTGTGGGCGGGGTTCTGGTTCGCGCTGGCTTGCTGCGTCGCCGGCGCGATCCTGTGTCGAGTTCGGCCGTCGCTTCGAGCCTGGGCCCCGCCGAGGGTCGTCGGCTTTCTGTTGTGCCTTTGCGCCGGCATTGTGATTTCGTCCGCGTTCTTCACGGAATCGGGAAGGGTCCATCACTTGATGCTGACCTATCCCTTCGTCCAATGCGCGGTGGCGGTCACACTGGCCTGGATTTGCACGCTGGCGGCGAAGACGTCTCGCGCTGTGCGGATTCTCCTCCCGATTCTCCTGGCGGTCCCCGTTTTCGCCACCGGCGCTTCGACCGTGGCGAACCTCCGGTGGCTCACGCAGGAAGTGGTGAAAACCGGCGGACGGGGTCACTGGTCCTCGGAGATGTATCGCCTGGTCGAGTGGGTGAGGGGCCAGCCGGACACTCATTTCGTCTTCATGTCCTGGGGCATGTACCGGGAGGTTTTCGCCTTCTCGGGCGGCAAGTGCTCCTGCCGTGAGTACTACTTCCAACTCCTCGCCCCCGAACTCTCTCCGTCCGTTCAGGAAGAGGTGCGCACCATCCTGAAGCGCCGGAACTCCATTTTTGTGTTCAGCCGGATTATGCCCTCCGATGATGTGACCGCCTGGCACATGTTCGCACTCGCCGGCGAACTCAATCTGCATCCACGGCTGGTGAAAACGTTCCGCCACCCTTATGACGGAAGCGTCCTGTATGAAGCCTACTCCCTGGAGGTCCCGGAGGAGACCCGGTGGCGGCCGATGGCGCTGGAAGGTCTCAAGCCGGTCCAATACAAGATGCAGGAATTCTCCATGACAGGTCCATCTCCCATCGTCCTGCGCGGCGGTGCGGAACCTTCGGAAGTCGTCTGCCCCATGGGATTTCAACTGCCTTTGACTTCCGCCGGCGACCGGTTTCGGTTCCGGGCTTCGAGCGAGTCCTGGCCGCGCTTCACCGACTTCAACGTTCAGTTGCAGGCGTCCGGCGGCGGGGTGCTCAGGAACTGGGAGCGCAACTTCTACTGGAATCCGATGATCGGCCGGGAGTTGTCCGTTGAGGTGGGCCCGGATCTATACCCCGACTTCTTCTCCCACGACCAGGGCAAGGAGGGCGCAGCCGCCAGTCTCAAGGTCTTCGTGCACGTGAAGGGCGGCTCCGGCCCGGTGGACCTCGCCATCTCCGGTTTGGAGACAGGCTCGGTGAGCCGTTAGACTTCCAGGTAGCCGCATTCTAGTGTCCTGTCCCGCGTAACTGTTGACCACTCCCTTACGGTCGTGGCTCCGTAACTGCTTGCGAACACGAAGGATCTTTACCGAACCGCGACCGTCAGGGAGCGGTCAGTTGTCAATTGTTACGCTGGACAGAACACCGGCGATGATCCGCCTGGCGTAGCGCCCGGCGGATCCGACGAAGGACCTCATCAAAGCGCGGCAGAGTGGCCATTTGAGGCAGATCCCGAGCGGTCATTCCGGCTGAAGCGCCAATGTGGTCTCCCCAATACCTGGCTCACCTGCCAAGAGGGAGACGCCTCCGCGAACGCACCCATCTCCAAAGGCTTCTGTGAGCCACGGAAGAGACGGCTCGGTCATCTCTTGCTAAGATGTCGGGGCCACAGCGCTTCCAAACCCAGGCGATCGAGCTCCAGATACCGGGCGCGGGGGACTCGCCGCGACAGGTGAACCCGAACTCGGACGGCAGGAGAGTGCCCCTATCGGGTGCCGCGAACGTGGCCCCGAAGCGCCGCCACTGGGTGTCGCAGGCCGCGTTCGAAACGATCTCGACCGTGGCGGCGCGCTCGAACCCCGCATCCAGTGGCTCAAGCAGCCCTGGCCGCTAGGGGACCCCGCTGGCCTGCTGTTGCGCAGCCACGACGCGACTGCCCACTTTTCACGGAAGCGAAACTCGATAAATTTCAATCGTACACTTGCCTGCCGGCTTGGCATAAGCTTCAATTCGCTTCGCGATCGTTGCCAACCGTGTCACATCCGGCTGTGACTCAACCGCCCACCAGCTAAGGGGAGGCCGCTCGAACACTACATAAACCGGCTTCTTGGCGGCCGACCGCTCTAACCGGCCGAACGCGTCCTCTCCGCGCACCAAGAAATCCTCGATCCTGATCTTCCCCTCGCGTCTTAGTAGCATCCTCAGCCCCGCGTGGCTGTTACCTCCATACTCGGAGCAAACTACTATCAGCCCTCCCGGCGAGCGCTCCGCCTCCGCTTTAAGAAATCGAGCCGCCTCCTCTACACCATAACCGGAAGGCCAACCCTCGATGTACTGAAATCTGTCCATGTCGGGTAACCGGGCGTTAGGGATATCCGTAATCACTTGGTAGTCCAACCATATCGCCGGCATGCAGACCAATGCCACGAATATGGTTGTCACCGCTGCAAATGCAATCCTTCCCAGCTTCATACGGCGTGCTATAACCTGACTTAGTTGCACGACCGTAGCCGCCGTCAACACAATCCAAGGCCCCGTTATCAACAAAAAATACCGTGGAAACATCGTATCTGAAAGGAAAAGAAGGCTGCCAAAAAGACCAACGGCGACCCATCCCAGCAGCAGAGCCTTACGGTCGACCCTAATTAATGCCACAAACAACCCGACAATACCAACTACTACAATTGGTGGCGTAAAATACGCCAGTATCCACGGACCGGCCAGCGCTGCGTGGTCCCACACGGACCTCAACACCCCCCATACGCCCAAGCGTCCCGAGAAAGCCGTCAGAGAAAGAATTCCCGCTAGAGGCTCTTGGGCGCCGAGCAGATAGTCCGAAACGTAGATCGCCCCTATACAAGCTACTGCAGCCGCATAGGCGAGAGAAACTCGCCTCCATAGCCGTACCGAGCGTTTAAGTGGGCCCGCCAGCAATAAGCAGCTTAAGAGCGGGATTACGAAAACAATAACACCAGTGGCTTTGACTAATGGTGTGAGAGCCAGAGAGAGACTTAGGGCAAGACAATAGCGCCAAGAGGGATCTTGGGCCATGCCGATCGCTGCCCATAGCGTGAAAACCGTGCCTGCGCATAGAAGTGAATCGGCCAGCGCCAGCCGGTCATGGAACAATGCGAATGGACAGACTATGTAAAGCCAAGCCGAGAACAGGCCAACCTGTACGCCGTAGAGACGCTTGCCGATGGCGTAACAGCTCCATAAACTCAGTGTACCCGCCAGTACCGAAATGAAGCGGCTTCCCAATAACGGATCGGACGCCCATGGCGACACTAGGGATAAGAGCAATATCTGGAGGAGTTTTCCGTCCGCTAGTGGTTGGTTCAAAGCGCTCAATATCTCTTTGCCATGTGCATGCCAGATATTCAGGCTCCATTGAATGTGAGTGACTTCGTCGAGGAAAATCGGGAGCTGTCTCAAATTGTAAAGCCGGGTGAACGCGTAGAGGCCGGCCAGGCCAGCCAGGAGCAGGCTCTCTTTGTTGGTGATCAGGATCCGAACGATACCGCAGTACTGTGATTGGGAATTGTCCTTCATACGCTCATGAAGCGTCGGGGAACGGAATGGACGGAACGGCAGTCGCGTAGGCGAGGTTGCCGCGTCAACATGACAAGCTGGCGGTCACCGGGGAAAAGCGCAACGTGAGTGGGCAAGGACTTTACGCGCATATTGTGCCTTGGTTGCTGGCAGCCATTATACATCGAAGCGCCTTCGTTGGGGCCGTTTGCGGCAGTTGTTCTATCCCGAGCCATTCTAGCGGCCCGGGAGGAGGGGGAGTTCGTTTTCGTCCGGGCACGCAGAGTTCGACCTGTCCGCTTCTCCGTCGCCGCGCCGGATGGCTGTCCGCCAACAGCAGCGAGTGATACCGCCACAGCCGGTCGGAATCGAGAGGCGGCCGGATGTACAATCGATGGTTGCCGGGAACCCAAAACGGAGACCCTGGACCCGGGCCTCTTATGCCAGGGGGTGTGGAAGTGGCCGCGGCGGGTGGTGGGCTTCTACAACCAACGAGGGACGGCAGAGCAGTGGATCAACGAAGGCAAGCAGGCGGTGAAAAGGAGGCGAGCTTCGCAGAGCTGTCCATGGAACTCACTGGAAGGACAGGGCTTGCCTGTCTTGGTGTTCTGTGGCAGCGCGAAAGCGGAACGCTTCCGGCCTCCCGCGGCGACGTGGCCTGGGGCCCGGAGTGACATAGTACTCAAGCTGTTGCACGCAGCGAAGGAATTGAATGCGCCACCGCTCCCTCGCGGTCGCGGCTCGGCCAAGGTACTGAGCCGCGCGCGTGAGCAAGCGGCTGGTCTGATGCGCAAGAGTTTATGACGCCGCGCACATGTTCATGGAGGTGGGCAGTGGTTTGCCACAAAAGAGTCATTGTGGTCCTTGGTTTGGCAGTCGCGGTATCGGCGCGTTTTTGGGGCGCCGCGTTCGAGAGTCTACGCCACCCGGGGTACCTCGGAGCCATGACCGCGCGCCCCGTCATTCTTGTGTGCGTCGGGTTAGTGCTGTTGGCCGCGTTGCTGTCATTCGTCGGGAGTCCGTCCTTGCGGCGGCGCGCGGCGATCGCATTCTGCGCGGCTGCCGTGCTGTTCATCGGGTCCGCGGCGGTGGCAAGTCACACGTTCTTCCAAATCGCGAGCGCACTGTTGATTTTGCTTGCCGCCTTCGGCGCGGGAAGCGCTGCGCTCGCCTGGTTCGGTATCGAAGCCGACTTCTCGATTCTCGAGCGCGGCGCGTTGGCGGCCGGACTCGGCCTGGGGCTGCTGAGCCACCTCGTGCTGTTGCTCGGGGTTCTCCACCTTCTCTATCCGGCGACTGCGTTCGGCGCGCTGGCCGTGCTCCTTGCAGCCACGCACCGCTTCATCTGGCGCTACGCGCAAGGTGTCCGGGCCGGCGCGCGCAGTGTGCTGGCGGATCAAGCCGGCGAGTACTTGTTCTTTCTGGGCGCTGTGCTCGTCTTCCTTTCCATCGGCGCGGTGCAGGCGATGACGCCGGACATCCAGTTTGACGATCTGCATTACCATTTGTACGCCCCGATACAGCATGTCGCCGCGCACCGCCTGGTGCTTCTTCCCGATGTGATTCAGTCGTACTTCTACCAGGGCGTGGAGATGCTGTCCACGCTCGCGTTCCTGGTGGGCGGGGAGGCTACCGCGATCTTCTTGAATGGCAGCTTCGGCGTGCTGACGGCGCTCGCCCTGGCCGGTTTCGCCGGCCGCGTATTCTCGCGTGAGGCCGCCTGGCTGTCCGCTCTTCTCTGGACCACGACACCACTGGTCGCCTGGCTGATGACGACAGACTACGTGGATGTGCCTGCTGCATTCTTCTCGTTCCTCTGCACCATAGCCGCCTTTGGCTGGATGCGTCGCGCCAACTGGCGCCTGGCGCTGCTCGCGGGCGCCCTCGCGGGTTTTGCGGTCGGGGTAAAACTGAATACGGTGCTGTTCGTCATGGCCCTGCTGCTCGCGCTGGTAACGGCGGCCTGGCTCGCACGGCGCTTCCGCGACTCGGTGCTTTTCGCGACGTCCTTTGCCGCCGGCGCCCTCCCCGTCGGATGCGTCTGGCCTTTGCTCCGCTTTCTCCAGACCGGCAACCCCGTCTACCCGTTCTTGAATGGCATCTTCCGGGCTCCCGGCCTCCCGTTCACCAACGACTGGATGAACTTCGGCATGTTCGGGATGGGCACTGGCGTCGGCTCCCTGCTTGTGCTGCCGTGGAACATCAGCTTTCATGCGGAGCGCTTCATTGAGGCCCTGCATCCGTATGTGCTGGGTCCGTGCCTTCTTCTGGCGGTGGTGGCGTGCATTGCGGCCTTGCCCCGGTTGCAGAGGGAGCTGCGCTGGGCGATTTCGATTGCCGCGCTCTACACGATCGCATGGTTTTTTCTTCAAGCGCAGCATTTGCGCTACCTTGTGCCGGCCTTTCCGCTGGTCGCTCTGATCGCGGCGGCCGCTCTCCTCCGCGCTCTGGAATCGCTCGGTCCCGCTCCCCGCCGCGCCGCGCTGGCCCTGGCAGGCGCTCTCTTCGTCTGTCCGTCGCTAGTCATCTGGTTTGCGAGCTACTACAACATCCCGGAACGCATCCCCTTTGGGGTCATTTTCGGCCTTGAGTCGAAGGACGCATACCGCGCGCGAATACTGTCGGTCTACCCGGCATTTGCAGCCGTGGGAAAGGCCTGCTCCTCACCCTCCCGCGGCGTCCTGACGATCCTGAACGAGTACGGCTACCTCTGCCCGGCGATGGTCGCCTGGACGGCGCCGCGGGCGTCCTTTGTCTACGAGCAGGCCTCGGACGGCGCGTACCGGGAGATGCTCCGGAAGCTGGACATCGCCTACGTCGTGATCGACGATCCCTCGGAACACGCTCATACCCTTCCATTCGTTGCGTCCGGCTTCCTGGATCGTGCCGGGGAGATCGTCTACCAGGGCCGAAGCGCGACCGCGATCCGGCTCCTCGCCCCAGGGGAGCGGCCGGCGCGGCAAGTCGTGCAGGCGCGGCATGCGGCCGAAGACGCCCCCTATCGGCCCGGAATCCTCGAAGCGATCGATCCAACCTTCGAGAACGGTTCATCCCCCGGCTCTCTCTGGGAACCCGTCCGCGCCGGCAAACGCATTCCGGATGTCGGCTGCGACCCGCTGGGCTATCCACCGGCGAAGGAGGGAAAGCGGGCGCTGCACGTGAGCCTTCCCGGCCCGTCCGACGACCGCCAGGAACGCCAAGCCTCGGCCGCCTTCCCCAAGGCAACGGTCCGGGTTGAGCCGGGGCGGGCCTACCAGTTCTCCTTCGACGTGCTCTGTTCGGGACTGTATGTAACGCCCCTGATCAATCTGCATTTCACCGGCACTGGCGTGAGCGACCTGAGCGTGACCAGCGTGGCTGCAAGTGTGGTCTGTGACACCAAATGGAGGCGTCTCAGGGCGGATCTGACCGTTCCTGAAGGAGCAACCGGCCTCTATCCGGAATTCGGGATCACCTTCACCGGCGATTTCGCATACGCGCGATACGTGGAGCTCGACCGTCTTGCTTTGGTGCCGCTACCGCGGTAGGGCGATTCTCAAGCCGGTCCATTTCAAGATGCGGGAATTCTCGATCGCGGGTCGATCTCCCATCGTCCTGCGCGGCCGGTTCGGAGGTTGCCTCCCCCATGGGATCTGAACTGCCTTTGACTTCCGCCGGCGATCGGCCGGGAGTTGTCCGCTGAGGTAGGACCGGATCTATACCCCGACTTCTTCTCCCATGACCAGGGCAGGGAGGGTGCAGCCGGCAGTCTCAGGGTTTTCGTGCACGTGAAGGGCGGCTCCGGCCCGGCGGACCTCGCCATCTCCGGTTTGGAGACAGGCTCCGTGAGCCGTTCGACTTCCAGGTGGCCGCATTCTAGTGAAGATCCGCCGCGGCGACAGCGTGCGGATCGTTCGGATTGAGGGTGGTTGGCCGCCGAGGCGCGCAGCGACGCAGGCCGGTTCGAGCTGCCCGATACGCATGCAGAACTCAGAGACGCAATTGGGGGGATCTCCAGCATGGCCGCCAGCACCCGTTCGTTCCAGATCCCACGCCCGCGGAGCTGCCGCTCCACCATCAGCCGCCGCCGGATCGCCCAATCCACAACCTACATGCTCTCAAAATCGCGGCCGGTCCGGGCAAGCGGGCGACGCCGCGCCTCGAAGTGCGCAACCGAGTGGTAGGATCTGGAGTGATGCCGACCGATGAGCCAACCCCTGGCGTGAAGACCGGCGGAATCCGGCTGCTCCAGCTTCTGGGCGCGATCATCGTGCTGGCGTACTTCCTGCGGTATTCCACCGGGGGCCTCTCGGTTGGCTTTGCGGCGGACGACCCGTCGAATATCTACTACTACTGGAGCGGCGGCGTGGGTCAGCTCCTGCGGAACCTGGTCCTCTTCTTCACCACCTACCAGCGTCCGATGGGCGGGGTGTACTTCAGTGTGCTCTACCATTTCTTTGGCTTGAATGCCCTCCCGTATCACGTCGTGGCCATTGGCCTGCTTCTGCTGAACACCTTTCTGACGTACCGCTTCGCTACGCTGGTCACGGGCTCGCGGCTGGCCGGGTGGCTGTGCGCGTTCCCTCTCGCCTTTCATGCGGGACTGGTCCAACTCCTCTACCTGCCGTGCCTGATTTTCGACATCCTGTGCTTCACCTTTTACTTTCTGGCGTTCAACTATTACCTATCGATCCGCACGCGCGGCGCCCAGGTGACGAAGTGGCGGATTGCCGTGTTCCTCCTGCTCTACATCGGGGCGCTCGAGTCCAAGGAGATGGCCGTGTCCTTGCCCGTGCTGCTGCTGCTGTACGAGGCCTTCTGGCATCCTCCCGAACGCTGGTCTCCGGCCGGCGTGGCGAGATGGGCGAAGACGGAGGCCTTTACGTCGGTGCTCGCGGGCCTGGTTACTTTGGTGTACATCCTCGGCAAGGCGCTGGGTTCGGATTCGTTTCTGAAATCGGAGGCTTACAGGCCCGTCTTCACTGTACACCGTTACTTCGAATCGACCGCCCGTTTCATGAACACCTTGTCTTACCAATCCATCCGGGACGGGTTCTTCAACGCCGGAACCGTGATCCTGATGGCCGCGCTGCTGCTTGCGATCGCCTGGGGGCTCCGCCAAAGACGCCTCTTTCTGATGTGGTTCTTCATTTTCATCACCCCGCTGCCGATCACCTTCCTGCCCGGCAGGGGCGGCGCTTCTCTCTACATTCCGCTGGTCGGCTGGGCGGTGTTCGGGGCCAGCTTGCTGCTGTCCTTCGGCGGAGCCGTTGCGAAATTGCGCCCGCTGCGGCGCGTACCGGTGGCGGTGACGCAAGGCGCGCTCATCGTGTGTGCCGTGGCAGCCCAATGGGCCGCAACGGCGTACTTCACGGGCTGGATCAATCAATGGGTGTACACGCAAAACCAACTCACCGCCTCGGTCATCCGGCAGATCCCGTTGGTGCAGCCGTCCGTCAGGCCGGGATCCACCATTTACGTGATGCAAGACGTGTTCGACAGCTACGACACAGCGTTTCTGTTCGAGCTCACCTACCATGACCACTCCGTGCACGTCCTGTTGGACAGCCACGAGCACCTGAAGCCCGCCCAGATCGCGCGAATGGACTACATCTTCACCTTCGAGAACGGAACGCTGAAGCGGCTGAAGGGCAAGTAGCGGCAGCGCAACCGAATCAATACAAACTGCCCGACCTGTGGAAGATCCGCCTGGCGCAGCGCCCGGCGGATCTCATGAAGGACCTCGTCGATGGACGGCAGAGTGGCCATTTGAGGCGCCAACCGTGCCGACCAAGGAGCCTTCAGGCGGGCTTCCTTGTTCAGGATGGCCTGTTGGAGGCCGGTCGCCGGTTTCTCGCGGAATGCGAGCTTGTCGCACATGGCCGGAACCACCGGCGCGAAATCCAGGCCGGCGCGCGCGATCAGGTACCAGAGGTCGTAGAGGCGCAGCCGCCAGTCTCAAGGTTCTCGCGCGTGTGAAGGGCGGCTCCCACGGGCCGCGGGCCGGGAAATTGAACTTGGTGCGGAGAGGGGGACTTGAACCCCCACGGGATTGCTCCCGCTAGCACCTCAAGCTAGTGCGTCTGCCAATTCCGCCACCTCCGCATTTCCTCACCCCTACTTCTTGGGTGGTGTGGCTGGTTGCTGGGCTGGCGCCGGCGGTTTCGCCTGGGATGGCGGCGCCGGGAGCGTCAGTGGAATCGTCTGGGGCGTTCCGCCGCCCGGGGGCGTCACGGTCATCGAAGGCGGTCCCAGCGGACCCGGTGTGGTCTGAACCGGCCGGCTGCGCTGCTGCCCCCGCGCCGGCATCGGCAGCGGCGCAGGTTGCGAAGTAGTCCCCCGCTGTTTGTCGAAGGCCGACTTCTCCGTGCCCGAAGTGCGCGTGGCGAAAATCGCCAAGGTAAGAGAGGTCACCATGAACAGCGCGGCGGCGATGGTGGTCGATTTCGACAGGATGGTGGCGGATCCGCGCGGGCCAAAGGCGGTCTGCGAACCCATGCCGCCGAAAGCGCCGGCCAGGTCGGCCGCTTTGCCGCTCTGGAGCAGCACCACGATGATCAGGAAAAAAGACACCACAATGTGAACAATCGTCAATAGGACTGTCATGGAAGCCGGCTCGGAACCACGGACACACAACCGTACTTGGATGCCCGCAACTCATTATTAGTATAGGAGAGCGGGCTGGCCGGGTCAAACGCCACCGGGGGAACCCGTGGGGCGGTCAGACCAGCGCGCCCTGCGACTGCCGGGAGCGGTTCTTCCAATCGTTCCAGGCCATACTGACCGCCCAGACGACTTCCTTGGCGTCAAAGGGCTTGGCCAGCACGTCGCAGCCACCGAGATTCAGAACCTCGGCCCACAAGCAGTCGTCGGCGATGCGGGAACTCACCACCAACACCGGCGGAGTTTCGCAAAGCGCCAACTCGGCGAGCAGGTTCTTCCAGGTCCCGTCAGGAAGGTCCCGCTCGCAAATCGCCACGGAGATGGTCTCCGTGCGAAGGGCTTCGAAGGCGTCGCCGAGGTTCCGGGCAGAGCGCAGGCGCCAGTTGGAATGGCTGAAGATATGCCCCAGGGTGACGTGGTCGTCTTCCAGGCCGCTCACCGACAAAACAGTGAGTCCGGAGTGCTTCGAGGGAGGCGCGTCACGGCGATTCGCTTCGTCGGCCAGCACGGATACTTGTCCCTTTGTGGGCGAGTCTAGCACAGGCGAACGCGGAGACATACCATGGAATTCCCGCCAGATGCGGGAGAAATGCCTTGGAAACGCGCGCAATTGCTCCTAGTCATTCCTTAGGACGAAGGACGCCGTCCCGGATCGTCCACCGTAGCTCCGCCCCCTGCCCGGTTCCTGCTTAAATGGAACTGATGCCCATCACCAGCGTCAATCCCGCTACCGGCGAGACGCTCCGCTCCTTCGTACCGCTGGACGGGGCCGGGATCGAAATGAGGCTCCAGCAGGCGGCAGCCGCGTTTGGCCGGTACCGCGGCACAGCGTTCGCCGAGCGCGCCCCGCGAATGATTCGCGCCGCCCAGATTCTGGAAGCCGGGCGGGATCGGTTCGGGCGATTGATGACCTCCGAGATGGGCAAGCCGCTCCAAGCGGCCCGCCAGGAAGCGGCGAAGTGCGCCTGGGCCTGCCGTTACTACGCCCAGAACGCCGAACGCCTGCTCGCCGACGAGCGGGTGGAAACCGATGCGGGCCTCAGCTATATCCGGTGCCAGCCGCTCGGGCCGGTGCTGGCCATCATGCCCTGGAACTTCCCCTTCTGGCAGGTCTTCCGTTTCGCCGCACCCGCCCTGATGGCCGGCAACGTGGGGCTGCTGAAGCACGCCTCGAACGTGCCGCAGTGCGCGCTGGCCATCGAAGAGATCTTCCGAAGCGCGGGCTTCCCGGAGGGCGCGTTCCAGACGCTGCTCATCGGTTCCGCCCAGGTGCCGCGCGTTCTGGACGATCCGCGGGTCGCGGCGGCAACGCTCACCGGGAGCGACGACGCCGGCAGCCAGGTGGCGTCGGTCGCGGGCAGGCGGATCAAGAAGACGGTCCTGGAACTGGGCGGCAGCGATCCGTTCATCGTGATGCCGAGCGCGGACCTGGAAACAGCGGTGGCGACTGCCGTACGGGCGCGCCTGGTCAACAACGGGCAGTCCTGCATCGCGGCCAAGCGCTTCCTGGTGGCCGAAGCGATCGCCGAGGAGTTCGAACGCCGGTTTGTGCAGGCGATGGAATCCGTCCGAATCGGCGATCCGATGGAGGAGACCACCGAACTGGGGCCGCTCGCCACCGTCGAGATGCTCGAGACGATCGAGGACCAGGTGCGCCTTTCGGTGGCGGCCGGCGCGCGGGTCCTTACCGGCGGCCAGCGCCTTCGCCGTCCCGGGAACTATTATGCGCCCACGGTTCTGGTGGACATTCCCGAATCCGCGCCGGCCTACTCGGAAGAACTGTTCGGCCCGGTCGCGGCGCTGTTCCGCGTGCGCGGAGCGGAGGACGCCATCCGGCTGGCCAACGCCACCCGCTTCGGTCTGGGCGCCAGCGTCTGGACCAGCGACCCCATCGAGCGCGCGAGCTTCATCGACGGGATCGAATCCGGAATGGTTTTCGTCAACGGCATGGTGGTCTCGGACCCGCGTTTGCCCTTCGGGGGCGTCAAGCACTCGGGCTACGGCCGCGAGTTGGGCGCCCACGGCATCCGCGAGTTCGTCAACATCAAGACGGTCTGGATCAAGTAGGCCGCGCGGCTGGAGGTACGATAACAACAGACGGGCCGATGCAGAGTGCGGTAATTGTCTTCTTCCTGGCTATCGTTCTGGGATTGTTTGTGCCCGCGGTCCGGGTCCGCCTTCAATTGTGGTTCCGCAAAGCTCCGCCGCGGATTTTTCTGGTGCCGGCGGCGCTCACGACGCTGTTCGCGGGCATCCTGCTGCGGAGTGGCGCGTGGAGCTTGCCCTTCCTGCTGCTGGTGGCGGCCTACACGTTCGCGCCGACCGCCGTGGTTTGCCGCGGCCGGCCGTGGCTCGATTTCCTCGCTATCTTCATGCTCTGGCTGCCGGTGGAGTTCACCAGCGGCAAGGAACTGCTTCCACAGCGTGCTTGGGGAATCGCTAACATCGCCGCCCACGGCACGGCGGTCGCGCTGGCGCTGTTTCTGTTCCTGATCTTCCGCGATTTCAAGGGAGTGAAATACGAGGCGCCGCGCAAGCCAACCGATTTCGTGTATCCCGCGGTCGGGTTTGCGGTGGCGGCGCCGGTGCTGATCTGGCTGGGGCTGGCCCTCGGTTTCCTGGGTCCGTTTCGGATTCCCACCCCGTTCCGCGCGGGCGCGTTCGCGTCCTTGCTCTTGAAGACACTGCTCGGCGTGGCGATCCCGGAGGAACTGCTGTTCCGCGGCCTGATCCAGAACTGGATGATGCAGAATTTCGGGTTCAGCCACAAAACGCTGCTCGCGGCGGCGTTGATCTTCGGCGCCGCCCATCTGAACAACCCACCCGGGCCGCTGCCCAACTGGCGCTACATGATCCTGGCGACGATCGCGGGATTCGTTTACGGCAAAGTGTTCTGGAAGTCCTCGAGCCTGCTCTCCTCGGCCGGACTCCACGCCGTGGTAAACAGCATCCGGCACACGTTCTTTGGCTGACGGCCATGGGGGGCGGAAAACAGCGACATAATTGGGCGCCCCTGCTGGAAGCGCTCGGCGTGTTCCTCCTGATCATGGGCTATATCTGGTGGCTACTGCTCTCCCATCCGTGGACGTGGATCGCGCTCCTGGGCCTTGTTCTCGGCACCCACGCAGCGCGCGGCGAGGGACCGGGCCACCTGGGTTTCGGATGGAGGACCTTGCGCGCGGCGTTTACGGCGGTGTTTTCGACGGCGCTGGCGCTGTGCCTCGTGTTGCTCGGAATAGGAGCACTGCTTGGTACCCTCCGTCAAATCACGGTTAGGGCGGCGGTTGTGGGAATGGCGTCGTATATCCTCTGGGGCCTGTTCCAGCAGTACCTGCTCAACGGCTACTTCGTGAACCGGCTGGCGCAGTTCGGCGGCGCCCGCAGCTTCGCTCCGGCATTTGCCGCGGTGTTGCTTTCGCTCGCGCACTTGCCGAACTGGTTTCTGATGGCGGTGACACTGGCCGGGGGCTATGTGTGCGCGCGCATCTACTTGCGATACCGCAACCTCTACGTACTGGCGATCGCTCACGGGATGGTCGCCTTCTGTCTCTACATGATGGTGCCGGACTCTGTGAGTGCGCATTTCCTGGTCGGGCCACGGTACTTGCTGGATGTCTACGGCCTCTACCCCGAACTGCTGCTGTGACCGGAGTCCGTTAGGATATAGGCATGAAGCTTCTCGAACGGCTGGGGATCCAAGAGGTCAACTCCGGGGCCGGCTGGGGGGAGTGGATCGACAACCCGCGGGGCGGCGAACTGGTTTCCATCAATCCCAGCGATGGCTCGGCGATCGCCACAGTGCGCATGGCGGGCCCCGAGGACTATGAAGAGGTGATGGGGCAGGCCTGCGCGGCCTTCCCGCGCTGGCGCGCCTATCCGGCGCCGAAGCGCGGCGAAATCGTGCGCCAGATCGGCCAGGAGCTGCGCCAGCACAAGGACGACCTAGGCACGCTGGTCAGCCTGGAAATGGGCAAAATCCTCCCCGAGGGCAAAGGCGAAGTGCAGGAGATGATCGACATCGCCGACTTCGCGGTGGGGCTATCGCGCCAGCTCTACGGCCTCACCATGCAGAGCGAACGGCCGGCGCACCGCATGTACGAGCAGTGGCACCCGCTGGGCGTGGCGGGCGTCATCACGGCGTTCAATTTCCCGGTGGCGGTGTGGTCGTGGAACGCGCTGATCGCGGCCGTGTGCGGCGATTGCGTGCTCTGGAAGCCGTCGTCGGAAACGCCGCTCACCGCCATCGCCGTGCAGAAGATCTGCGACCGCGTGCTCGAGCGCCACGGATGGAAGGGAGTGTTCAACCTGGTGATTGGCCGCGGGGCGGAGGTGGGGGAGCGGCTGCTCGCCGACCGCCGCCTGCCACTCATCAGCGCCACCGGCTCTTGCCGGATGGGAACCCGCGTCGCGGAAATCGTGGGGCGGCGCCTGGGGCGCACCATTCTCGAGCTGGGAGGTAACAACGGCGTCATCGTGATGGAGGACGCGAACCTCGACCTCGCACTGCGCGCCATCCTGTTCGGCGCTTGCGGCACCTCGGGGCAGCGCTGCACCACCATCCGCCGGCTGTTCGTGCAAAGAGGCATCGCGCGGCGCCTGACCGAAACGCTCGTGGCCGCTTACGCCCAGATCCGCATTGGCAACGCGCTGGAGGAGGGCACGCTGATGGGCCCGCTGGTCAATCGCGCGGCGGTCGCCGACATGATGGGCGGCCTGGAGCGGGTCCGCGAGCAGGGAGGCGAGGTGCTGTGCGGCGGACGCCAGCTCGACCTGCCCGGTGGCTGCTATGTCGAGCCCACCCTGGTCCGGGTGCGGCCCGGCCTGCCGATGATCAAGGAGGAGCTGTTTGCGCCGGTGCTTTACGTGGTCGAGTTCGACCGCCTCGAGCAGGCCATCGAATGGCACAACGACGTGCCGCAGGGACTGTCCTCCGCCATGTTCACCACCAGCCTGACCCCGGCGGAGACCTTTTTGAGCGGCGGCGGCAGCGATTGTGGCATCGCCAACATCAACATCGGCACCAGCGGCGCCGAGATCGGCGGCGCCTTCGGCGGCGAGAAGGAGACCGGCGGCGGGCGCGAGGCCGGCAGCGACGCCTGGAAAGCCTACATGCGCCGCCAGACCGTCACCATCAACTGGTCCAGCGAATTGCCGCTGGCCCAGGGCATCCGCTTCGAGCTCCCAGGCGAACCGCAGGCGGGTGCGGATGCGCCTATACTGTAGTCCATGAGACTTCTATCGCGTTCCTTGGCTGGCCTCTTGTTTGTCGCAGTCTGCCTGCCCGCGCAGGAACTGCAACCGATCCCACTTCCGAAACCGCAAACCGAGGGCGGCAAGCCGCTGATGCAGGCGCTCAAGGAGCGGAAGTCCGGACGCGAGTTCAGCCCCGAGAAGCTCCCGCCCCAGGTGCTGTCGAACCTGCTGTGGGCGGCCTGGGGCGTGAACCGCCCGGACGGTCACCGCACCGCCCCTTCGGCCATGAACCGGCAGGAAATCGACGTCTACGTGGCTCTGGCCGATGGTCTGTATCTCTACAACGCGAAAGCCCACCAGCTCGATCCCGTGCTGAAAGAGGATGTGCGCGCGGCGACCGGCGGACAGCCGTTCGTGGGCCAGGCGCCGCTCAATCTGGTCTACGTGGCGGATCAGGCCAGACAGGGCCGGCCGGAGGATTCGTGGGCCTTCGCCGCGACCGGATTCATCTCCCAGAACGTGTACCTGTATTGCGCCTCGGAGGGCTTGACGACCGTGGTGCGCGCCATGGTCGACCGCGCGGCGTTGTCCAAAGCCATGAAGCTGCGTCCGGACCAGAAGATCACCCTGGCCCAGACGGTCGGCTACCCCAAGAAGTAGGCGCGGGCCGCGCGAGTGTGGCGCGCCGAACGCCCATGGTGGCAAACTGACATAAGGAGGCATCCCGTCATGCGAAAGATTCTGGTCGTCTCAGCCATCGTTGTCTTGATGGCATACTCCCCGTTGCTCCGGTGCCAGGACGATGCGTCCAACGCGTTCTTCTCCCCCGAGCAACTCGACAACCTGCTGGCGCCGGTCGCTCTGTATCCCGACCCGCTGCTGGCCCAGGTCCTGCTGGCCGCGACCTTTCCGGACCAGATCGATGAGGCGTCGCGCTTCTTGCGCGCCAGTTCCGACCCCAACTATATCGACTCCGAGCCCTGGGACGTCAGCGTCAAGTCCGTCGCGCATTACCCGACGGTTCTTTACATGATGGCGGACAAGCTGGACTGGACCACATCGGTCGGGCAGGCCTATGCCAGCCAGTCCACCGCCGTGACGGAGTCGGTTCAGCGGCTGCGCGCGCAGGCGCGTTCCGCGGGCAACCTGTTCTCGACGCCGCAGCAGGAGATCAGGGAGACCGGCGGCTACATCGAGATCTGGCCCGCGCAGCCCCAGTTCATCTATGTGCCGATGTACGACCCGGGGATCGTATATTACCGCGGCGGAGGCTTCTTTGGGGGCGCCGTCATTTCGTTTGGGCGAGGCTTTGCGATCGGAGCCTGGCTGAACCATGACTTCGACTGGCGCGCTCACAGTGTCTATTATCACGGCTGGGGGCAAGGGGCAGGCTGGATGACACGATCCCGGCCCTTCGTCCGCGCGACGAACGTGTACGTAAACAACAACTTTCGGAATGTTGTGACCAACCGGACGGTCATGAACCGGGCGGTGAACTACAACAACCTGAATCGCTACGACGCTGTTCACCGCGGGGTGAATTACGGCAACGTCCGCCGCGGCAACATCGATGTCCGCAACACCACCGTCATCAATAACAATCGGCCCGTGGTGAATAACAAGATCATCCAGCGCAACATCAATACCAACGATTCGAGGATCGATGCCTACCGCGGGCGTGGGGAAGCTCCGCAGCAACAATACCGGCCCGAGCCAAACCGCCCCGCGGTGAACCGGCCCACGTATCAACCGCCACCCCAGCGGCAGCAGCGTCCCGAGAGTCCCGCATTCGGTGGGAACCAGGGCGGGTTCGGTGCGCGCGTGGAGAGCCAGCGCGGGCAAGCCAGCCGGACGGAGATGTCCCGGCCCGCGCCCGCGGCCAGCCGGACGCAGACGTCCCGGCCCGCGCCCGCATCGAAATCCTCGAGTCAGCCGGAGTCTCGTGACCGCGGTGGGAGGAAGCGATGAATCCACTTGTGATTGCAACCAGGAGAGGGCTTGAGCGTATGGGAGCAAGACGACGAATGAACTCACTCGATCATCGGCGCTGCGCGTCGTTCGCGCTAGCGTTGGTATTGCTGCTATCCATCGGCCTCTTTTGCGCCGGGGCGGCGCTGGCCGCCGGGGACCCCGCGCAGAAGGAGACTCCGAAACAGGCGCTGTTCTCCACTCCGGACGACGCCGTGAAGGCGCTGATGGCCGCCGCGGAGGCGAAAGATCAGGCTGCCATGATGGCGATCTTCGGCCCCGAGCGGGAAAAGCTGCTTTCGGGCGATCCCGTGGAGGATCGCAGCGCGCTGGAGCGCTTTGGCGCGACCCTCCGCAAATCCTCCCAACTCGAGAAAGCGGGCGACACCAAGTTCACGCTCCTCGTTGGAGATGACAAACATCCGTTTCCGATCCCCATTGTCAAGGAAGGTAGCCAATGGCGATTCGATACCGCGGCCGGGCTCGAGGAGATTCTGAATCGAAGAATCGGACGCAACGAGCTTTCGGCGATCATGACCTGCCGTGCGTACGTGGTGGCGCAGTGGGAGTACTTCACCCAGCCCCTGGACACGACTGAAGACGGCCTGGCGGTCTACGCGCAGAGGTTCACCAGTACGCCCGGCAAGCACGACGGATTGTACTGGGACACGCCCGAGGGCGCTCCCTTGAGTCCGCTGGGAGACCTCATCGCCCAGAGGCGCGCGGAGGGTTACGCGGAAGCAGGCCGTGGGCGGAGCGCTCAAGCCGCCGCATCGGGTGCGGCGGCTCCAGCGCCGAGGCAGCGCACCCCCTATCACGGGTATTACTTCAGGATCCTGAAGCAGCAGGGCCCGCACGCGCCGGGCGGCAGATTCAGCTACATCCTCAACGGCCACATGATCGCCGGCTACGCGCTGGTGGCTTATCCCAGCAAATGGGGCAGCTCCGGGATCATGACGTTCCTCGTCAACCAGCAGGGCCGCATATACCAGAAAAACTTGGGCCCCACTAGCGAGCAGATCGCCTCCGCCATGACCGAATACGATCCCGACCCGAGCTGGAAGCTGGTCAAAGAGGAGTAGTGTCGCGAAGCGCTACGGATTGTCCACCTGGTCGAGCCAGTCCGGGGTTTTGAGGACTTCGCGCGGCTTGCTGCCGTCGGGCGGGCCGATGATGCCTTCGCGCTGCATCATGTCCAGAATGCGCGCGGCGCGCCCGTAACCCAGCCGCAGGCGGCGCTGGAGCGTCGAGGTCGAGGCCTTGCCCATCTCCAGCACCACGCGCACGGCGTCGCGGTAGAGCGGGTCCTCCTCGCCGGCGAAGTCGTCGCCGTCGCCCGGCGCTTCGTCGTCCGAGGGCGGCGCGATCAGGAACGACTGGTCGTAGTCGGGCGCGGCCTGCAGCTTCCAGAACTCCACCACGCGGTTGATTTCCGGCTCGGCGACGAAGGCGCCGTGCACGCGGATCAGCCGCGAGGAGCCGGGCGGCAGGAACAGCATGTCGCCCTTGCCCAGCAGGTGCTCGGCGCCCATCACGTCCAGCACGGTCCGCGAATCCACGCGGGTGGCCACGCGGAAGCTGATGCGCGCCGGGAAGTTGGCCTTGATCAGGCCGGTGATCACGTCCACGCTGGGCCGCTGCGTGGCCAGCACCAGGTGCATGCCGACCGCGCGCGCCATTTGCGCCAGGCGCGTCACCGATTCCTCGACGTTCTGCCGCTCCACCATCATCAGGTCGGCCAGCTCGTCGATCACCACCAGGATGTTGGGCAGCGGCTGGAGCTCCTCGGGCGACTCCTCTTCCTCCTCGAACAGCGGGATCGGCTCGTTGCGGAGCTGGCGCACCTTGCGGTTGAACTGCTCGATGTTGCGCACGCCCTGGGAGGCCAGCAGCCGCAGCCGCCGCTCCATCTCGAGCACGGCGTTGCGCAAGGCGTTGGAAGCCTTCTTGGGGTCGGTGATCACCGGCGTGAGCAGGTGCGGGATACCTTCGTACAGCCCCATCTCCAGCCGCTTCGGATCCACCAGGATCATCCGCACCTCGTCGGGCGTCGCCTTGAACAGGACCGACATGATGAGCGAGTTCAGCATGACGCTCTTGCCCGAGCCGGTCGAGCCGGCGATCAGCAGGTGGGGCATGGATTCCAGCGGCGTCACCTTGATGCGCCCGTTGATGTCCTTGCCCAGAGTCACCGTCAGGCGCGAGGGGGAGTTGGCGAACTCGTCGGACTCGAGCACCTGGCGCAGGCTGATCAGCTCGCGCCGCGTATTCGGCACCTCGATTCCGACGGTGGGCCTTCCCGGGATGCGCTCGATGAGAATCGATTCCGCCTGGAGGCCCAGGCACAGATCGTCGTTGAGCGTGGTGATGCGGCTGTACTTGATGCCGGCCTCGGGCTTGAATTCGAAGGTGGTGACCACCGGCCCGGGGTTGATCTGGACGACCGAGCCGAAGACGTTGAACTCCTCGAATTTCGCCCGGATGCGCGCGGCAATCTGCTTGAGCTCGTCTTCATCGTAGGCGGGGCGGCCCTGCGGCTCGTTGAGCAGCGAAGTCGGAGGCAACTGGTAGGCCTTGCGCGCGGGCGGGCGGCTCTCGGCCAGGGCGGGCGTCCGCCTTCGAGCCTTTGGCTCGGGCTCGGGCGGCGGCTCCACCAGGACCGGCCCCGGCTTGGGCTCGGGCGGCAACTGGTCCAGCGGGCGGATGGGGATGTCCGGCTCGAAGGGCGGTTGCTCCTCGGCCACCGGCCCGGGCGGAGGCGGGGCGACTTCAGGCTCGGGCTCCGGCTCCGGCTCGGGACGGCCGCGTGGAGGCTTCGGCGGTTTCGGCGTGGCGACGCGGCGCGCGCGCCACCATCGCCGGACCGGGCGCAGCGCCAGCCCCGGAAGGGCGGCCACGTTGGCCAGGTGCGAGATGCGGAAGCTCGAAGCCAGGTACAGCGAGATCAGGAAGCAGGCGAACGTCACCAGGCTCGCGCCGGTGATGTTGAAGGCCGCGACCGCGTAATCGGCCAGCACGCCCCCGACCGTGCCGCCCGAGGAGACCGAGCCCTCGAACATGGTCCATTTCGGCCCCAGCTCAAACGCCGTGCAGCCGCTCAGAACGAACAGCAGGTAGCCGAATGCGCGACCCAGCGGGTACTCGACCGGCCGCGAGCGCACCCAGTTCCAGGCCAGGATGACCAGCACCACCGGCAGGGCGAAGGAGAGCACGCCGAAGAGCTGCAGGAACAGGTCCGCGAGGCACGCTCCCGCCGGCCCGATCAGGTTCTTGGAGTGCACGGACCCGGCGGCCGTGTTCCAGGACGGGTCGTCGGGGTGGTAGGAGACCAGGCTCAGCCAGATCAACAGGCCGGCGATCAGCAACAAGACTCCGGCGGCCTCCGTGAGGCGGGAATGCCGTTCCGCAAATGGGGCGTTCATCCCGTGCGGCGGACAAAGATGGCCAGAGCGATTACTATTATGCCAAAAACGATCCGGTAGTACACGAAAAATCGCAGGGTGTGGGTGCGCAGGAAGCGTAGGAAGAACGCGATCACGATCCACCCGGTAACCGCCGACACCAGCACGCCGACGATGACCGGGATCTGCATCTCCGGCGACAGGCCGCCGTGCTTCCGCAGGTCCAGGAAGGCTTTCAGGGCCGCCCCGGCCAGCGCCGGCGTCGAGAGCAGGAAGGAAAAGCGGGCCGCCGCGTGGCGGTCCAGGTGGCGCATCAGGCCGGCCGAGATGGTGATCCCGCTGCGCGATACGCCAGGCACGATAGCCAGCGCCTGCGCCAGGCCGATCATGATCGAGTCGCCGAAAGACACCTGGCCGATGTCCCTCCGGAACTGGCCCACGATCTCGGCCAGGTACATGACGAGCCCGAAGACAATCATCATGGTTCCGATGACCACCGAGTTGCACAAAGAAGGCCCCTCGACCAAGTCCTTGAAGAGGTACCCCAGCGCTCCCACCGGAATCGTGGCGATGGCCAGCAGCCAGAGCAACTTCCGGTTGCGGGCAAGGGCAGGATCATGCCCGCAATTGAGCCCGAACGCCTGGGCCGTCAACTGGATCCAGTCCCGGTAGAAGTACGCCAGGAGCGCCGCCAGCGTGCCTAGGTGGAGTGTAATGACGAAGTCCAGACTCTTCAGCGCGGGGTTGTCCCAGCCCAACAAGCGCGGCACTTCATAAAGGTGCGCGGAGCTGCTGATAGGCAGGAACTCCGTCAGACCCTGGACGATGGCGAGGACGATGACCTGGTAGAGGGGCATAGGGGTGCAATCCCATCCTATCGCATCGCCGCGCGGGGGCTTACTCGGAGGTCAGCCGCTCCCATGCGGCCTGGTAGCGGGCCAGCCGCTCCCGGTCCTTGGGGGTGATTTCAGGCAGCCGGCTGGCATCGAGATTGTCGGCCAGATCGGCCAGTTTGACCCGCCGCGCCAGAGGGTTCCCGGCCACCCGCTCAATGAAATCGGCGTAACTCTCGCCCTCGCGCCGGGTCAGCGCATCGAGCGCACGCAGGACCTCTTCGCGGTAGCCCTGCTCCCGCAGAAACTCCTCGGTGATCCTGGTGTCCTCGATTACGTCGTGCAGCACCGCGGCGATCCTGTCCGCCTCGCCCTTCAGCCGCAGCATCACCCGGAGCGGGTGCAGAATGTATGGCGCGCCCGCCTTGTCCACCTGGCCACGATGCGACTGCGCCGCCAGGACGATCGCGTCCTCGATGGTTGGCTCTCTATCCATGGCGACTTAGTGCGCTCAGGTTCTCCATGATCTCCCCGTAAGCGAAGAGCATGTTGGCGCCCGACTCGTTGAACAGCACACTGAGGATGGCGTAGCCGGGATCCGAGACCGCGAGATCCCGCAGCGAGGTCACCAGCTTATGCAGCGCCTGAACCTCGCCGTGAATCATCTCCCCGGCTTCCTTGACGGTTTCGCCCGGGTCGCCAGCTTCCTCCTCCGCGCGGAGTCCCAGCTTACCTTGCAGCACGGGGATTTTCGATCTCAAGTTGGCTACGTCCTGCTTGAAATCCGCGCACCAGGAGACCAGGTGCTGGCGCAAGACCTCGTCCATATCCAGGTCCGGCAGCTCCTTTGCTATGTACGCCAGGTTGGAGAGGATGACTCCGATGCTCTCATCCGAATCCAAGAGCCGCTCGCTGAATTGTCGCTGGTTCCCGGTTGGCATAGGCGTTCAAAGTATACAACACGGACCCCGAACAACGGGTCAGGAAGTCAGCCTTTGGCGAAGAGGGCCACTGCCGCCTCCGGCGTGAGGACCCGGACGGGCGAATCGGGAAAGCCCCTCGGGTCTCGGGTCACGATCGCATCGCAACCGGCGGACTGGGCGGCTGACGCGGTGATCGAGTCCTCGAAATCGGGCCAGGAGAACTGGAGGGCTTGCCGGACCACATCCCCATCGACAGCCGCTATTCCGAAAACCCGAAGGATGGCGGTCACCGTGCGGCGCGCTTTGGAAGCCCCTCGCTCTTTTCGGACCAGGTAGTGGATCGTCGTGACCGCGTGAGCGGCCAGCACCCCCTCGGCCATTCCCGTCTCGATCGCCGCCCAAAGCGCTGCGCTCGGCCCGGCATGCGGTTTGCGGTCCAGGAGCACGTCGAGCACCACGTTGATGTCGACCAGGATTTTCTTCATCGATACTTCCGCGCCCAATGGCGCCGGTACTCGCCGCGGTCGGCCTTCTTCAGCGTTCCCCTTAGCGAACGCAGGACCGGGGGATCCTCGCCCGCCTGCGGAGGATCGGAGACGACGGCGAGGTAGGTCTGCACGAGCTTGGATACCGACAGGCCTCGCTGTCTCGCGTAGCGCTTGGCGCGCGCCACCACGGCCTCGTCGATACTGAGCGTGAGTTTGGACATCACACGTATTATACCATTCAATTCATACGTATTGCCCTACCGCTGGCGCTCGACCCACGTGAACCACTGCTGGAAGCTTACGGGTTGGCCGCGGTCGTTGCCAGGATAGCACCCCCTGCCGGCCTCCGGGCCGGCGACGCCGGTTGCCTGGGTGAAATAGAAGTTCCAGACGTCGCAACTATGGCGTGCGTCCGGGCCTCCCTCGGACTGCTCCAGGACCTTGCGTCCGACCTGCTCGGGCGAGCGTAGCACCTCGATGCCGGGAGCGCCGAGTTGCACAAACGGCATCGCCTGGGACGGGGCGTCCTGGTACGGGACCAGGCGCGGCGACGCCAGGTCGGGTTCCACCAGCCACACGCGCCGGCCTTCGAAGTGGCGCATCAGCTTGGCGTTGCTGGTCGGGTCCAACTCCCGCGCCCAGACCACCCGCGAGCCATCGATGTCCGCGTCGTTGTACACCCACTCGTCTCCCGGATCGCGCCGCGCCGCATATCGCACCAACACCAGGTGCTTCTCTCCCGAGCGCTCGAGCTGGCCGAGCATGCGGGCGCGCTTCACGCCGCCGAGCGCCGGCCAGCGCCAACTGGCCTGCCCGGCTACGGCGGACGGCAGGCGGATGGCCAAGACCTGGACCAGCAGCATCACGGCGCAAGCGACGGGCAGACAACGGACCAGGCACAGCCCCACCGGGCGCTGCCGCCAGCGCCACAGCCGCAACCTCCGCATGCCCATGACGACGACCAGGAACCCGAGTCCGGTCGCCGGAGCCGCGTAGTGGGCGTTGTGCCACACCTGCCCCAGCAGCGCCAGGAAGAATGCCGCGCCCACCAGCAGCAGCGGCCTCGCCTTGCGGTCGCGCCAGAGGAACGGCAGGGCGACCAGCGGGATCGTGAGCAGCGGCCCGAAGTAAAACCGCCAGTAGGCCCCCATCTTCTCTGTCAAGTCCGCCAGCGGCGCCTGGCGCGCCTTGAGATAGCTGGCCATCTCCCAGCCCGCGTAGAAGTGCCGCAGCTCGCGGTTGTCGAAAAGCGGCTGCGGGCGGGGCGCCTGCCACAGGAAGTGAGGCGCCATGGTCATGGTGTCGCGATATAGAACGTAGGGCGCGAGCCAGGGCTTGCCGGTGACGCGCGCGAAGTAGTACCCCATTGCGGCGCCCGTCAGCGCCAGCACCAGTGCCAGCGGAAGCAGGATGCGACGCAGCGCTACGGCCCGCGATGGACCGTTCCTTCCCAGCATCCACGCCAGCAGCGCCAGCCCGATCGCCAGGCCGAAAACCGCGCCCTCGAACGGCCGGCTGCTGGCGAGCGTGGCCAGCCCCAAGCCCATCACCACCGCGTGGCGCCCATGGGGCGCGCGCATGATTCTCGCGAACGCGCCGAGCACCAGAGCGCCTCCGGCCGCAGCCACGGCGCCGCCCCAGTAGCTGTTCATCCAGTAGCTGGAAACGCCCAGCCGCAGGATCACCAGGCAGGCGCCCAGCAGCGCCCACCGGGGCGGCAGGAACCCCTGAAGCATCCAGCAGACCGCGCCGCACATCAGGGCAACCCCAAGCCACACACCGGCCCACAGGTGTCCGAACAGCACCTTCCCGGCGGCCAGCGCAGCGGCCGGCGCGATCGGGAACGCGCTCGCATAGGCCGGCCGGACCAGGATGTGCGGGCTCTCGAAATGGACCCAGAGCGGGTGTTGCGGATTGGCCAGGCGGCCGTGCGCCAGGGTGTCCGCCCCCAGGAGGAAACTGAACTCGTCGTGGCAACGAGGCTCGGGAGCCGGAAACCAGGGCAGCAGCAGCGCGCGCAGAACCAGCGGGGAAACAGCCGCGACCAGGATCGCCAGACTTCTCCTTCGGGCCAGGCGCGCCAGCGGACCCTCCCACCACCCCAGCCACGCCGACCGGAAATGCGCGGCGGCCAGCGCCACCGCCAGCGCCGCCAGCGCCAGGGCGATCTCCGGGCTGGGGAGGTCCGCCGCCCGTGGCAAGAAAATGCAGATCACAATGTGTTAGTATCGCAAGCTCGGTCTCATCGTGTGACAGAGAGTGGAGGCTCGGACGGAATGAGGATCCTAAGCCTGGGGGCAGGCGGTTTCATCGGGTCTCACCTGACCCACCGGCTGCTTGTCGAAGGACATACCGTAACCGCAGTGGATATCGAAACCGACAAGATCACCGACTTCCTGGGACACCCCAGCCTCACTTTCTTCCAGCAGGACATCCGGAGCCCAGAATGGGATCTCGACAGCCTGGTCCGGGACGCCGACCTGGTGATCGACCTGATCGCCTACGCCAACCCGGGGCTCTACCTGCGGATCCCGCTGGAGGTTTTTCGGCTGAACTTCATCGAGAACCTCAAAATCGCCGAGGCTTGCGTCCGGCACGGCAAGCGGCTGATCCAGTTCTCGACCTGCGAGGTTTACGGCAGAACCGCGGCCAGCTTGAAGAACGCCCGGGTCGCCGATCCGGAAGACCCGATCCACGCCACTTTCTCCGAGGACACGAGCGAGTACATCCTGGGGCCGGTCTCCAAGCACCGCTGGATCTACTCCTGCGCCAAGCAACTGCTGGAGCGGGTGCTGCATGCCTACGGACTGGAGCAGGGCTTCAATTACACGATCATCCGGCCGTTCAACTTCATTGGGCCGAAGATCGACTTCCTGCTGCACGAGAAGGAGGGCATCCCGCGGGTCTTCTCGTTCTTCATGGACGCCCTGCTGAACGGCACCCGGATGAAGCTGGTGAACGGCGGCGTGAACCGGCGCTGTTACACCTACATCGACGACGCCGTGGAGTGCTCCTGGCGCATCGTCGAGAATCCCGGCGGGGTCTGCGACCGGCAGATTTTCAACATCGGCTCGCCGTCCAACGAGGTCTCGATCCGGCAGATGGCGGAGTTGATGCGCGAGATTTACGCCGGGAAGTTCCGCGACCCCTCCGTGCCGCTGCCGGAGATCGTCAGCGTGCCGGGCGAGGAGTTCTACGGGCAAGGCTACGACGACTCCGACCGCCGCATTCCGGACATCACCAAGGCCCGCACGCTGCTGGGCTGGGAACCCACGTGGGGCATCCGGGAGATTCTCGAAACCACGATGCAGTACTACGTTACCAGCTTCCGGAAAAATGCTTGAGAGCGTTTTCGTCCTGATGCCGGCCTACAACGCCGGGGCCACGATGGAGAGAGTCTTCGCGCGGATTCCGCCCGAGGCCAGGCGGCGTATCCGGCGGTACGTGGCGGTCGACGACGGCTCGACCGACGATACCGCGACGGCCCTGGCCCGCCTCCAGGGAGAGTTTCCCAACCTGGTGGCGCTGAGGCACGAGACCAACCGGGGCTACGGCGAGGCCGAGAAGACCTTGCTGCGCTATGCGCTGCGGGAGGGCGCCGACGCCGGCGTCCTGCTGCACTCCGACGGCCAGTACTCGCCCGAGAAGATCCCCGAATTGCTTGACCCGCTGGACCGTGACTCGGCGGACCTGGTGCAGGGCTCGCGGATGCTCGGCGGCGGCGCCCTGCGCGGGGGGATGCCGTTCTACAAGTTCGTGGCCAACAAGGCCCTCACCGCGATCGAAAACTGGGCCTTTGGCTTGAAACTCGCCGAATACCACAGCGGCTACATGCTGTACTCGCGGAAAACGCTCGAGACGATCCCGTTCGAGAAGCTCTCCGGCTCCTTCGACTTCGACCTCGAGATGATCGTCCTGGCGCGCGTCAAGGGCCTGCGCATCGCCGAGGTCGCCATCCCGACCATCTACGCCGGGGAGAAGTCGCACCTGCTCCCGGTCCGGTACGGCCTGGACGTGCTGAAAGTGGTCCGCGACTACAAGCGCGGGAAGTACCACGCGCTCTGAGACCACGCAGGTTTTCGTCGACCGCCCGGAGACCCCCCCGCCGCCCTTGCCCGGCGCCGTGATACCATACACAAAGTACCCGACTGCTCCCAACCGGTGATTGCATGCCGACGCTCGACGCTTGGGGAACCAGTGATCCAGGCTTGGTTCGCCAGAATAACGAAGACAGTTGGTCGCTCGACACCGCTCTGCGCGTGGCCATCGTCGCGGACGGGATGGGAGGCGCCTCGTCCGGGGAGATCGCTTCCGCCATGGCTGTGGAAACGGTCCTGGAGTACCTGCGGAACACGCCTCTGCTCGAGCCCGCCCCGACGATCGAGGCGGCCATCAAGGAGGCCAACCGCCGGGTGCTCGAGAAGGCCCGCAGCGACGAGAGCTGCAGCGGCATGGGATCGACCATTGTGCTGGCCTTCTGGGACCTGCCGCGGCTGTTCATCGCCAATGTCGGCGACAGCCGGGCCTACCTGTGGCGCGACGGAACCCTGACCCAGCTTTCCTACGACCAGACCCTGGTCAACGAACTTCGCTTGCGCTTCGGCCTGTCGGAGGAAGAGGTCCGCAACTTCCCGCACAAGAACGTGCTCACCATGGCGGTGGGAACCACGCCCGAAGTGACTATCCGCATTCACGAGGAAGAGCTGGCGCCGGGCGACCTGATCCTGCTGTGTTCCGACGGCCTCTCCGGGCCGGTCGCCGAAGAGGCCATGGCCGCCACTCTGTCTCGCGACGCTCCTCTCCAATACCAGGTCGAGCAGCTCATCACGCAGGCCAAGGCCGGCGGCGGCTCCGACAACGTCACCGTGGTGCTGTTGCGTTACGACGACTGGGAGATTCTGTAGCCGCCTAAGTTTTTGGGCCGGCGCTGCCGATAGTTCCCTTGATCATCCGCTCCCTGACGGCCGCGGTTCAGTGCCCAGCGCCGAACCGCGAGCGAGCGGACTGCGCGCGAGCGAGCAGGAGATGGACAGCTCCACGGTTGACTTCCTTCCGGAGCTCGATCCCGGTGCGAAGAGCTCCGCTCGCATGGTCCGCTCCAACGCCCCCGTTCGCATCAGCTTCGCCGGCGGCGGCACCGATTTCCCGCACTGGTTCGAGCGCCGTCCGGGCGCCGTGCTTTGCTCCACCATCTGCAATTACGCGCGGGTGACGGTGTACCCGCGGGCGGACAAGGCGGTCCGGATCCGCTCGGTCGATCTCGGATACATGACCAACTACAACCTCGAGGAGGAGCCCGTTTACGACGGTGTGCTCGACCTGGCCAAGGCGGCCATCCGGCGGCTGGGCTGCTCGATGGGATTCGACCTCGACGTGCGCTGCGACGCGCCTCCCGGCAGCGGGCTGGGCGGCTCTTCGGCGCTGGTCACCGCCATCATCGGCGCGCTGGCGGTCTATCAGAACAAGGTCCTCGATCCTTACGAGCTGGCCGAGCTGAACTACCTGATCGAGCGGCACGATCTGAAGATCGCCGGCGGCATGCAGGACCAATACGCCACCACCTTCGGCGGCTTCAACCTGATCGAGTTCTCCAAGTCCGGGGTGCTGGTGAACCCGCTCCGGCTGGACGAAAGCCTGCTCGCGGACCTCGAGGCCCACCTGATGCTATGCTATGTGGGCAACGTCCGTGCCAATGCCGGCTTGATCGACCGCCAGATCCGCTACTACCATGAGAAGCGGGCCGCGACGCTGGAGGGCATGGACCGGATTTACAGCCTGGTGTACGACATGAAGCACGCCTTGCTGAAGGGGAACCTCACCGGGTTCGGCCAATTGCTGCACGAAGGCTTTCTGAACAAGAAGCGGATGAACCCCGAGATCACCGAGGGCACCATCACCGATCAACTGTACGAGGAGGCGCGGACGCACGGCGCGATCGGCGGTAAGCTGATGGGGGCGGGCGGCGGCGGCTACCTGCTGCTGTATTGCGAAACGCACCGGCAGCACGAGGTCCGCAAGGCGCTCGAGCGGCGGGGAGGCGTGGTCACCAACTGCGCCCTGGAACCCAAGGGCTTGCAGGTCTGGCGAACGCGCTCGCTGTAAGACTGTGCGGAACAACGAGATCAGTACCGGCGTCATCCTGGCGGGCGGCATGGGGACTCGTCTCCGTCCGGCGTTTCCGGACGTTGCCAAGCCGGTTGCGCCGGTCAGCGGGCGTCCGTTCCTCCAGCGGCTGCTGGAGCAGGTGGCCCGCGCCGGTGTGGGCCGCATCATCCTCTGTACCGGCTATCGCAGCCAGGACGTCGAGGCCGCGGCAGGGCAGGCGCATCGGGGCGTTCCGATCGTCTACTCGGTGGAAGAGCGACCGCTCGGCACCGGCGGGGCGCTGAAGCGGGCGCACGCCAGGTTCGGCGACGGCAGGTCCTGGATCGTCATGAACGGCGATTCCTATTGCGGTATCGACCTCGCGGAGCTGTCGGCAGAGCACCTCGCGGCCGGCCTCGACGCCACCATCGCGGTGGTCGAGGTGGGGGACGCGGGGCGGTTCGGCAGCGTCGAGATTTCGCCCGACCGGCGCGTGACGCGCTTTCTTGAAAAGCAGCGCCCCGGCGCGGGGCCGGGATGGGTGAATGCGGGAGTGTACGCTCTCTCGGAGCGGTTCCTGGCGGCGTTGCCGGCCGCCGCGCCGCTCTCCCTGGAAGTCCGGGTCTTTCCGGAATGGATCCCGCGCGGCATTCATGCCTTCGCGCGCCCGGCGCGCTTCATCGACATCGGGACGCCCGAATCCTACGCGCTTGCCCAGCAGTTTTTCGAGGGAACCGGAGGAGCATCATCAACCACCGAACCGTACTTCTAGACCGGGACGGCACGCTGATCGCCGAGAAGGACCACCTGACGTCCGTCGGCGAGGTCGAGTTTCTGCCGAATGCGATTGCCGGGCTGCGCCTGCTCCAGCAGCAGGGGCTGCGGCTGGTCCTGCTGACCAACCAGTCGGTGGTCGGCAGGGGCTGGCTCGACGCCGAGGGACTGGCGAAGATCCACGCATTCATCGGGCAGGAGCTGGCCCGGGAAGGGATCGCGCTGGACGGCGTGTATTGCTGCCCTCACCTTCCCACCGAGGGCTGCGCCTGCCGCAAGCCCGAACCGGGACTGGCCGAGCGAGCCGCCCGCGAGCTGGGCTTCGACCTCGCCGAGGCCTTCGTCGTCGGGGACAAGCCTTCCGACATCGAACTGGGACGCCGCTGCGAAGCGACGACGATTCTCCTTCGCACGGGCTACGGGCGCGAGCACGAAGCGTGCGGCGACGTCCATCCGGACCTGGTCGCGGACGACCTGGCCGACGCGGCGCGCCTGATCGGGCAGTGGATGGCCGAGGCGCCGGCTGCCCCTCCTGGGCTGCTGCGAACGGCCGGGGAGCGCCTGCGGCGGCACGTACTGGGGTCGATCTCGACGAAGCAAAAGCTGCTGGCCACCTGCCAGCAACCGATTCTGGACGCCGCCGCGTTGATCGCCACCGCCTTCCGGACCGGCGGAAAAGTGATGCTCTGCGGCAACGGCGGCAGCGCCGCCGACGCGCAGCACATCGCCGCGGAGTTCGTCGGCGTGTTGAGCCAGTCCTTCCCGCGCCCCGGCCTGCCCGCCATCGCGCTTACCACCGATACTTCCATCCTCACCGCCGGCGCCAACGATTTCGGCTTCGAGGGCGTCTTCGCGCGCCAGGTTCAGGCGCTCGGAAGACCGGGAGACGTGTTGGTCGGGATCAGCACCTCGGGCAACTCCGCGAATGTCCTGCGGGCCTTCGAATACGCCCGCGAGCACGGTCTCGGCACTATCGCGCTCGCCGGCCCCGGCGGGAAGCTGCCGGCACTGGCGGACGTCGCCATCCGCGTCCCGGCCGACGCGACCCAATATATCCAGGAATCGCACATCCTGATCGGCCACATCCTCTGCGACCTGGTCGAGCGCTCGCTGTAGCCGGACGCCCCCATCCTGGAGGGTTTTAGAACTCTTGCGCGCCAACTTGAACGGCGGGACCGAGGCTGGGAACATTGCCGCAACAGAGATGCGCACGCCAGAACCTCCCAACCCGCGCTGAGCGACACCTGAATCGACGGCTGCTGGCCAACTTCCGGGTGGCCGACCATAGGCCCGGTAGGTTGTTTGGCGCTTCCGGGGACAGGAATTCGCAGAAAGGCGCTTACTTCGGGAAGCGGCCCAAGGGCGCGTTTGGCGCGCCGGGCTAGAAACCTGGCAACCCGCTACAACGAATACTCGCCTTGCATGACCTCTACCACGCCGCCACCGACACGTACGTTGAGGACCCGGTCGCCGTCGCGCTCGGCGCGCACGTAGATCCGGCTGGAGCGATGGATTTCGAGGCCCTGCTCGAGCAGCACCTGTTCGCCGGAACGCGCTACACTGTGGCGCACCATCCAGGCGGCCACACAACCGGAGGCCGATCCGGTGGCCGGATCTTCGCCGCCGTCGAACACCAACCGCTGATGCAGACGGGCCCGGCGATCCTCCGTTTCGCGGGTCACGAGGAAGAGTGGCCGGCTCGGCTCGCCCGGAAACGCCTCGGCGATCGCCGGGAAATTGAAGCGCACACTGCGAATGGCCTGGAGCGAACGCAGGGGCACAATGATGTAGTGCAATCCGGTGGAAATCTGCTGGATCGGCAGGGCCGGGTCGATATCTTCTTCTTTGAGCCCAATCAACGGAGCGATCATTTCGGTCTTGTAGGCGGGGCCGAACTCGGCGTCCTTCTGTCGCATCTCCGCGAACAATCCCGAGGGGTGGGATTCAAAAGTAACCGGGATCTTGCCGCTCTTGAGGTCCAGATCAATCTGCACGGCCGTGCCGCCGCGCAGCTTGCGAATCACCGTGGCTGTGCCCAGCGACGGGTGGCCCGCAAAAGGAAGCTCGCCGCTCGGGGCCCAGATGCGCACCTGGACGCCGCGCTTCCGCTCCTCCGTCGCGTCGCGCGGAACGATGAAAGTGGTTTCGGAGAGATTGGTCTCGCGCGCGAGGGCCTGCATTTCCGTATCGCCGAGGCCGCGTGCATCGGTAAAGACGGCCAGCGGATTGCCCTCCAGGGGCCGATCGGTAAACACATCTACTTGGGTGAAGGGATAGCGCCGGCCGCGTGCGGACGGCACGGCAGGAGCGGCGGCGAGAGCCATGGCTTTCACAAAGTCGCGGCGGGCATGGGGCATGGCAAGAGTGTATCGCGACTTGCCAGGCATCCGACAGCCATTCCTCTTGATCGTGCTCACGCTGCCCCCGACTTCGTGTGTCGTACCTGGATAACAGCCCATCCGGAAGTAATCTACCGAGTTCGAGAACCAAGAACCGCCTCTCTGCGACTCCTGAATCCGAGGTGTCTCAGTCGATCAGGTCGAGTCCATGCTGGGCGAGGAGATCTGTCTGCGAGGAGAGCAAGCAGTTTTCTTGAGGCCCCGCGCGGCGGCCAAAACCGCCTGGGCCCAGGCGGTTTTTCCAAAGCCTGCGTTGAAAACACAGGACTTCGGATAAATAGACCGCCAGGGTCAGGCGGTTTCTCGAAGCCCCTTCTACTTGCCTTCGCGCACCTCGACGCGCGGGTAGATCTCCTTGGTCTGGGCCAACGAGGCGAATGTGACGCCGGGCAGCCGGGCGGAGGCGCTGCCGGCGGCGACACCCCAGCGCAGCGCATCCGCGAAATCGGGCTGGTTGTCCATGGCCCAGACGAACGCCGCGGCCAGCGCGTCACCGGCCCCGATGGGGCAGACCGCGTCCACGCGCGGCGGAACCACCTCCACGATGCCGCGCTCGTTGGCCCCGATCGCGCCGCGGCTGCCCAGCGACAGGATCACCGACCCGGCGCCCATTTGCCGGATGCGCGTCGCCGCCTCCAGGAAGTGAGAGCGCGTGATCAGCGCGGCGTTCAGCAGCCGCTCGGCTTCCTGCTGGTTCGGCGCCACCACGGTCGGACCCGCCTCCACGCCCTCGATCAGCGCTTCCCCATCCGTATCGAGCAGGCTTTGGACCCCGTGCTCGCGGGCCATGCGCACCAGCTTCGAATAGAAACCGGCCGGCACGCCGGGCGGCACGCTGCCGCAGATCATCAGCCACGAGGCGCCGGCCAGTTTGCGCTCGACCGTGGCCTCCACCCGGTCCAGTTCTTCCTTGGTCAACGGCGGGCCGGGGTGGTTGAGCTTCACAGTGAGGCCCTGGCGGTCGGTGATGGTGAGGTTGGTTCGGATCTCGTTGCCGATCGGCACCACCTCGACGGGAAAACCGCAGCCGCAAAGGAACTTCTGGAGCCGCTCGCCGGATTGCCCTCCGGAGGTCACGATGGCCAGCGTTTTGCCACCGAAGGAGTTGACGACGCAGGAAGCGTTGATGCCGCGTCCGCCCGCCGCGTCCGAGGTCGACAGGATGTAGGCGCGGTCCTCGAACACCAGACGGTCGGCGATCACGTTGTGGTCGATGGCCGGGTTGATGGTGAGGGTGACGATCAAGCCTTCCATTTTAGCGCTGGTGTTAACCTGAAACATTGCACCGTCAGCCTTCGTTTCGAGCCTACGCCGCGCTGGGGGCGGTATGCTTCTTCTGGGGCACGACTTACCTGGGGATTCGCATGGCCCTGGAGTCGTTCCCGCCGCTGGCGCTGATCGCGTTTCGGTTCGCCTCCTCGGGCGCGATCCTGCTCGCTGCCGCGTTCCTCAGCGGGGCCCATCTGCCCAAGGGCCGCGAGCTGTGGGTTTCGATGTTCACCGGCCTCGCGACCTGCGGAATCGGAACCGGCAGCCTGGTGTTCGCCGAGCTATGGATTCCCAGCGGCCTGGCGGCGGTCATCATCGCGTTCTCACCGTTCTGGATGGTGGGGATCGAGGCGCTGATGCCGGGAGGCGAACGGCTGCGCCGCTCAACCACCCTGGGGCTACTGGTGGGCAGCGCGGGGGCCGCTCTGCTGGTCTCCTCCGGCGTTTCGCGCGAGACCATCGGCGGGGCCACGCTCGCGGGTTTCCTCCTGTTGCAGATCGGCAGCGTGGGCTGGGCGTTCGGGTCGATCTACCAGCGGCGGCAACCCACGCTGGCACACCCGATCGTGACCGGAGCGATCCAGCAGTTGACCGCGGGCCTGGCTTTCCTGCTGCCCGCCCTGCTGATCCCCCCGCACCCGATCATGCCAAGCTTCCGCGGCATCGCCGCCCTCTGCTACCTCGTGGTCTTCGGGTCGATTGTCGGCTACAGCGCCTTTGTCTATGCGATGAGCCACCTGAGGGTGGCGGTGGTCTCGATCTACTCTTATGTCAACCCGGTGGTGGCGGTGTTCCTGGGCTGGCTGTTCTACCGGGAGCCGTTCGGCCTGCGTGAGGCCGTCGCCATGGTGATCATCTTCCTGGGAGTGGCGCTGGTGAAGCGCTACGGCAAGTAGGATGGGGCTCCAGCCCTGTCCCCTGTCCGGTTCTGCACATAGAATTCCCACAATCGGACACCCATGCCCGCCAAGCCCATGCGCTGCGGGCTGTCGGAGTGGCGATTGGCGTGCTCCCCGGACAGCGGTGACGCCTTACCCGGCCGAATCGAATAGAATGAGTCGTTAGGCGAAGAGCGATGATCAATCTGCAAAACGTCGAGAAGTGGTACCAGACCGGCCACATGAGGACCTTCGTGCTCCGCCGGATCAACCTGGAAATCAAAGAGGGCGAGTTCGTCACCATCATGGGCCCCTCCGGCGCCGGCAAGTCCACCTTGCTGAGCATCATCGGAATGCTCGATAGCGCGTGGACCGGCGAGTTCCAGTTCCTGGGCCAGGCGGTGCACAAGTTGAACCCGCGCCAGAGGGTGGAGCTGAACAAGAAGTACATGGGCTTCGTGTTTCAGAGCTACCACCTGCTGGACAACCTCACGGTCTACGAGAACCTGGACATCCCGCTCTCCTACCGCAACGTCAAGAGCTCGGAGCGCGCCAGCATTGTCTGCGACACCCTCGACCGCTTCCAGATTGTCGGCAAGAAGGACCTCTACCCCAGCCAGCTTTCGGGCGGGCAGCAGCAACTGGTGGCCGTGGCGCGGGCGCTGGTGGCCAGCCCCAAGCTCATCCTGGCCGACGAGCCCACCGGCAACCTGCACTCCAGCCAGGGCAAGGAGATCATGGAGCTTTTCAAGAAGCTGAACGACGAGGGCACGACCATCGTGCAGGTCACCCACTCGGAAACCAACGCCGCCTATGGCAACCGCATCGTCAACCTGATGGACGGCTGGATCGTCAAGAGCTGAATGGACAACACCAAGCAAAGAGTCCTGATCGCCGATGACCAACCGGACGTGTTGATCGCGTTGCGGCTGCTGCTCAAAGGCGAGGGATACCAGACCGAGTCGGCCTCTTCGCCCGCCGGCATCCTGACGGCGGTGGAGAGCCGCGATTTCGACGCCGTGCTGATGGACCTCAACTACGCCCGGGACACCACTTCGGGCCAGGAGGGGCTGGACCTGCTGTGCCGCCTCCAGGCCCTCGACAGCACGCTGCCGGTGATCGTGATGACGGCCTGGGGCAGCGTGGCGCTAGCGGTCGAGGCGATGCGCCGTGGAGCGCGCGATTTCATCCCGAAGCCCTGGGAGAACGCGCGCCTGCTCACCATCCTCCGCACCCAGATCGAACTGGGCCAGGCGCTCCGTCGCGGGCAGCGCCTCGAGGCGGAAAACCGCCTGCTGCGCGCGGAGGGCCGGCCTACGCTGATCGCCGAGGCGCCCTCCATGCGCCCGGTGCTCGAGTTGATCGAGCGCATCGGCCCCTCGGACGCCAACGTCATGATTACCGGCGAGAACGGGACCGGAAAGGGAGTGGTGGCCCAGGCGCTGCACGCAGTGTCGGGCCGTTCGTCCAGGCCCCTGATCACCGTCAATACGGGCGGCCTGCCGGAAGGCATCTTCGAGAGCGAGCTGTTCGGCCACGTAAAGGGAGCGTTCACCGACGCCCGCACCGACCGCGTCGGCCGTTTCGAGCTGGCCGACGGCGGCACGCTGTTTCTGGATGAGATCGCCAACATCACCCCGGCACAGCAGTCCAAGCTGCTGCGCGTGCTCGAGAGCGGCGAGTTCGAGCGGGTCGGCTCCTCGAAAACGCACCGCGTGAACGTGCGGATATTCTCGGCCACCAATTCCGACCTGGGCGCCGAGGTCGCGGGGGGCCGGTTCCGCGAAGACCTGCTGTTCCGGCTGAACACCATCGAAATCCGGCTGCCGCCGCTGCGCGAGCGCCGCGAGGACATCCCGCTGCTGGCCATGCACTTCCTGGGGCAGTACGCGCAGCGGTATCGCAAACACCTGGGGGGATTCGAGTCCTCCGCCATGCAGGTGATTCTGGATCATCCCTGGCCCGGCAACGTGCGCGAGCTGGACCACGCGGTCGAACGCTCGGTCCTGATGGCGCAGGGGAGCACGGTGAAAGCCAGCGACCTGGCGCTGCGCGCGGGCCGCGAGGGCGCGCCCCGGCTCGAAGAGATGAGCCTGGAAGAGGTCGAATCTTTCCTGATCAAGAAGGCGCTCGCGCGCTACCAGGGCAATGTAAGCCAGGCTGCGGGAGCGCTTGGGCTGAGCCGCAGCGCGCTGTACCGCCGCATCCAGCGCTACGGACTCTGACGCCCCCATGAGGCTTCCGAGAACCCGCCCGCTGCGCCACGAACACCGCATCCTGCTCCTGGCCGTGGTGGCAGGATTCCCCGGAGTCCTGGTGGCGCTGCTGTTGCTCTGGTCCGGCGACTTCACCCCCAAGGTGCAGTGGACGCTCACGGTAGTGATTGCCTGCGTTTGGTGGGGCTTCGCGCTGGCCGCGCAGGGCCGGGTGGTCCGCCCGCTCCAGACCCTTTCGAACCTGCTGGCAGCCTTGCGCGAGGGCGACTATTCCATTCGCGCGCGCGGCGCCAGAAGGGACGACGCACTCGGCGAGGTCATCATCGAGGTGAACGCGCTGGGCGCGACCCTGCGGGAGCAGCGGTTGGGGGCCGTCGAGGCTACCGCCCTGCTGCGCACCGTCATGTCTGAAATCGACGTCGCCATCTTCACCTTCGACGGCGAGCACCGCCTCCGCCTGGTCAATCGCGCCGGCGAAAGGCTGCTGGCCCAGCCCGCGGAGCGCCTGCTGGGGCGCGGCGCGGCGGAACTGGGCCTGGCCGAGTGCCTCGCAGGGGAGACCCCCCGGACCGTGCAGATGGTCTTCCCCGGTGGGATCGGCCGCTGGGGCGTCACCCGCAGCGTTTTCCGCGAGGGCGGGCTGCCGCACCAGTTGCTGGTGCTTTCGGACCTCAGCCGCGCGCTGCGCGAGGAGGAACGGCAGGCCTGGCAGCGCCTGCTGCGCGTGCTGGGTCATGAGCTGAACAATTCGCTCGCGCCGATCCGCTCGATCGCCGGCAGCCTGGAGAGCCTGGTCACTCGCACGCCGCTGCCCGACGACTGGCAGGACGACGTCCAGCGGGGCCTGGCTGTCATCACCTCGCGCGCCGAGGCGCTGACCCGCTTCATGGAGGCCTATTCCCGGCTGGCGCGGTTGCCCCAGCCAAAGTTCCAATCGGTGAATCTCGGCGCCTGCGTGCGGCGGGTGCTGAGCCTCGAGACCCGGATCGCCGTGAGCCTGAGGCCGGGGCCGGATCTCACCATTCAGGCCGACGGCGATCAGCTCGAACAGTTGCTCATCAACCTGCTGCGCAACGCGGTGGACGCCGCCCTGGAAACCCACGGAGGGGTCGGCGTGCGCTGGCGCCACGGCGCGGGCTACGTGGAAGTGGTGGTCGAGGACGAAGGTCCGGGCCTCTCCAGCACCGCCAACCTATTCGTGCCCTTCTTCACCACCAAGCCCGGCGGCTCGGGCATCGGCCTGGTCCTGAGCCGCCAGATCGCCGAAGCCCACGGCGGCACCCTCCTGCTTCAGAACCGCCCCACCGGCCGTGGCTGCCAGGCGCTGCTGCGGCTGCCGCTGTGAACTGCCTTGCAGGGCGCTGCCGCCGCAACACCGTATGACCCCGTTCCGCAGCAGCAATCGCGAAACGCCTGAATTAGGGCCGCTTGATCGAGAAGCACTTTTTGCGGAGACGTGGTCTGCTCAGCAGGCACCATCGCCGCCAATGAAGACGATCCACATCAGTACGGTATGATGGCAATCTGACACGAGGCGCTTTTGAGGTAACGCATGCCGGCACCTCCCGACTGGGCCCAGACACTAAGAACGTTCGTAGCCGGATGGAGAAGCGGCGAGGACGAGTATCTGGGTGATAGGCCGTTTGACAAGTTCGTTCTGACTGAGCACGCAGCGTCCTGGGAAGCGTTTGTCGAGTGGTTGAATGAGCTTCAGGGTACTTGGTGCTTCCGCGGGCAGCGCGAAACGGAGTGGTTGCTCCACACGTCCCTTGACCGGGCCGTGAGGGTGGAGTTTCCATCAGAAACAGGCAGCGGCTACCATCACCTCGACCGGGAGACTGTGGGGCGTGAATTGCTCTTCCGCTTTTGGCAGCGAGCTCATCACTACCTCCGCCACCTTCCGCCCAGTGATGACCTGAGTAGCTGGTTCGCGCTGATGCAGCACCACGGTGTGCCGACCGATCTTCTGGACTGGACGCAATCGCCGTATGTGGCGATGTACTTCGCCGTTGAGGAGCAGCCGCGGAAGTCGAGCGGACGCTGCGCGATGTGGGCGATTAATCTTGAATGGCTGGAAGGCAAAGCTCGCGAGTTGCTCCGCACACGGGCGGCGTCATCGGAGGAAGGAAGCGCCGGGGGTGGAACCGAATACCTCAACATGCTGCTTGGGCAGACCGAACTGCCAGTGATCATCAGCATCCGTCCGCCATACGCCGACGAACGCATGGTCGCCCAACAAGGGTTCTTCCTCTGCAAGCTTTATCATGAACCGACATTCAATCAGATTCTGATGAGCGTGATGACTCATCCTGACACGCCGGACCGGCCGGTCGTCAGGAAGCTTGAGGTGGACGGGGATCTGCGGATCGGCTTCCTGAAGCATCTGCGGGAGATGAACATCCACAGGGCTTCGCTCTTCCCAGACCTGGATGGGTTTGGGCACTCTCTCCGGCTCGACTTGGAAATCAAAGCCCGTGGGGAGGCGGCGAGGGCCGAATTGTCCATATCGGATCTTCGAAAGATGTATCTTAGCGATCCGGCCACGGAAGCTCCGAAGACGTAGAGTTCAGCCTTGAGCCGGCGTAGAGTCGGTTACAGGTTGACGGACTTCGCGAGGCCTCCAGCGGGCCTGGCTCACCGCGAGTACCCGATCATCCGGCGCCCCCAACACATCCAGATGGCCGTGGAGTCACTACTCCGGAGAGTAGCGCTCGTCAACCAAGCCCGGCGGCTCGGGCATCGGGCTGGTCCTGAGCCGCCAGATCGCCGAAGCCCACGGCGGCACCCTGCTCCTCCAAAACCGCCCCGGCGCGCGCGGCTGCCAGGCGCTGCTGCGGCTGCCGCTGTAGGCGTGTTTCCGGGACTGCGCGACGTTATGATGTGATCGATGACGTACACGGTCATCTACGAAAAAGGACCTACCTCGTGGGGGGCGTACGTCCCCGATCTTCCTGGTGTCATTTCGGTTGGCGATTCACGAGACCAGGTCGAACGCCTCATCCAGGAGGCCATCCGGTTTCATCTCGAGGGCGTGCGCGAGGAAGGTCTCGCGGTCCCCGCGCCGTCCAGCTTCGCAGGGTTGATCGAGGTCGACCCCGCAGCCTAAGGAGCCAGCAGCCGCAGCTCTGTTGTTGGGGCGCCTACAGTCCAGCAGAAGTGGAGGAGGTTTCAGAGGCGAACTGTCTGCGCTCGTCCTGCCGCGCCCGTAACGCCGGATTCGGAGCGGCAACGGCTCAGTCGGCGTCCTCGAATAGGGACCTCGGCAGCCGGGACTGCCGGATGATGCTCGACAGAGTGCCTGCCCTGATGGCATCGTGAAGGGAACGGGAACGGTGACGGTTGTGCCCTCCGTCCGCCTCTGCATGATGCGATGACTGCCGCGCTGGCGGACAGCGACGAAACCATGGCGGTCGAGAATGCGGCAGATCTCCGAGCCCGAAAGAACTCGGAGCTTACCCAACCGGCACCTCAACCTGCGTCACAAAGACGTCGCCGTGAAACCGCCGGGCGACCTCGGACGGGTCCGCGGTCTCGAAGAACAGAGTGAGCGCCTCGATGAGGTTCGCCCGGGCCTCTTCGATGGATGCCCCTTGGCTCGCGATATCAAGTTCCGGGCACAACGACACGAACCCATCGCCTTCTCGCTCGATGATGGCGGTCAGGCGTTGCGCTGGCTGCATGATCTGAGTCTACATCATGCCACTTGGCCGCGTGGCCGGCATTGCGGACTGCCGGCGGCGTTTGCGCGCTTGGCTGGCCCCGTGCGTAGCCGGCCGCGACCGGACGATGGCCTGCCCCACCGAACTGGCGCGTATACTGCAATCGTGGACGTCCGGGTCGAGTGCTACGCCGGGTATAAGGCCGATCAGCGGCCCCTCCGCTTCACCCTCGGCGAGCGCGAGTATCGCGTGGAAGAGGTGGTCGACCAGTGGTACAGCCCCGAGGCCACCTGGTTCCGCGTCCGCGCGGACGACGGCAACCTCTATGTTCTCCGGCATTCCGAAGACCCGCTCGAGGACCTCTGGACGCTGGAATCCTTCCGCCGCGCACCCTAGAGATACCGCACCCACACCTGCATGGGCGTTGTCTCGCGGTTGGCGAACGCGTAGTAGGGGATGAAGGTCAGCTCGGTTTCGCGCGACGGCCTGCGCGGCTCGAACGGCTGGTAGAGCGGCTCCCGCGACGACGGCTTGCCGGAAACCGCGCCCTTGTGCTTGAGCACAAGCACCCCGCCGAGCAGGTGCGGCCGGAATTCGGTTACGAATCCCTTGCCCGGGTGCGCGCCCAGCGCGAGCCAGACGTCGTACAGGGAATCGATCCCCTTCTGATCGATGCCTTCCAGGCAGTAGACCAGCGGGCCGCGCTCGACCGCCACCTTGCCCGCATCCTCGGGCACACGCGGGTTCGCCGCGATCAGCCGCGGATTCATGTCGAAAGCGAGTGCGATGCGGTCGCCCGCCTGCCAGCGGCGGCGGATCGGGAAATACTCGCCGGGCTGAACGGCTCCCGGGGCCGCGCCTCCATTCACCTCGACCTGCGCCGACCGGCTCCAGCCCGGCACGCGTACGAACACTGTGAATTCGCCCGCAGCGGCCGGATCCACGGCGATCTCCACCTTGCCGTCCCAGGGGTAATTCGTCTTCTGCGTCACCTTCAGCTTCGCGCCGTTCTGCAACGCCCAGTCGAGCTCGCTGGCATGATACAGGTGCACGTACAGGCCGTCCGGGCTGGTGCTATACATGTAGCCCGGGAGCGATGCCAGAATGCGCTCCAGATTCGGCGGGCAGCAGGTGGTGTCGTACCACGGGTTGCGGATCTTGTCCTCGGGGTCGCCGGCCAGCTCGAGCGGGTTGCGGTAGCAGTACAGGGTCCCCTCGAGCGACAGGCCGGAGTTGACGCCGTTGTAAAGCGCGCGCTCGATGACGTCGGTGTACCGCGCCGCGCCGGTGGCCGCCAGCATGCGCCAGTTCCACATCAGGTTGCCAATGGCGGCGCAGCTCTCGGTGTAGGCCGAGACGTTGGGCAGTTCATAAGCTTCTCCGAACGCTTCCCCGTCGGCGCGCGAGCCTACTCCGCCGGTGATGTACATCTTGCGGCCGGCCATGTCGTTCCACAGCAGATCGAGGGTTCGCCAGTAGGCGGCGTCGCCGGTTTCCATGTAGTAATCCGTCGCGCCGCAGCAGGCATACATGGCCCGCACGGCGTGCCCCTCCAGGCGGGTGCGCGAGACGAACGGCTTGCCGCTGAACAGGTACACCAACTGCTGGCGCGTGAGTTTCAGGCGCTCCCCATCGCCTTGGAGCAGGTAGCCGGCCAGTTCGAGGTAGCGCCGCTCGCCGGTGGTGCGGTACAACTCGACCAGCGCCATCTCCAGTTCCGGATGGCCGGTGAGCAACGGCTGCTTGGTGGGACCGAAGTCGCGGCAAAGGTAGTCCACGAACTTGATGCCGCCGTCGAGCAGGCGCCGCCCTCCGGTGGCGCGATAGTAGGCGATGGCGGCTTGCAGCAGGTGGCCCAGACAGTACAGTTCGTGCCCGCTGTGCATCTGCTTGAAACGGCTCGCCGCCCTTTCCTCGACGAAGTAGGTGTTGAGGTAGCCGCTAGGCTCCTGCGCCGCCAGGATCTCACCCGTGAGCCGGTCGAAGGCGGCGCGCAGTTGCGGGTCGTCGCCCGACTGGAGCACGAACGCCGCCGCCTCCATCCACTTGTAAACGTCGGAATCGGTGTAGCGCGGCCCGCGCCGCGCGGCGCTCTTGCGGCCGGTGAGCCTGCGGAAGTTGTCGACGGCGCCGTGCTCCTCGAGCAACTCGAGCAGCGTGGGGATGCTTTTCTCGACGTTCACTTTGCGGCGCGGCGCCCAGAAGCCGTCCCCAATCTTCACGGCGCGCACCGGGATGTTGCGCAGTTTGGCGTACGGCGATTGGCCCAGGGACAGGATCCCGTCGGCCCGCCCCCGCGGCGCCTGCGCGCGCAGCACCGGAAGCAGGGCGATGCCCGAACCGATCATCTCGCGGCGTGTCATCATCGTCTTGTCCCTTTCGATCTCAATTATGAAACGGATCGCACTCGCCCTGCTGCTGGCTTCGGGCCTCCCGGCTGCCGGCGCGGACCTTCCTGCCAAGCCGTGGAAGGCCCACTGGATCTCGGTGCCCGGAGCCCCGCCGTTCGACTACGGCGTGTACCATTTCCGGCGCGCGTTCGAGCTCCCATCGAAGCCCGCCTCGTTCTCCATCCACGTCACCGCCGACAACCGTTACCAGCTTTTCGTGAACGGCGAGCGTGTGGGTGCGGGCCCGGCGCGCGGCGACCTCAACCACTGGCGCTACGAGACCTACGACATCGCACGCCTGCTCAAGCCCGGCAAGAACGTGCTGGCCACGCTGGTGTGGAATTTCGGGACCCAGGCCCCGATGGCCCAGGTCACCCATCAGACCGGGTTTCTGCTGGCCGGCGAAATGGTCGATACCGGCCCGGCCTGGAAGTGCATCCGCGACGAGGCCTACGAGCCGGAGCCGGTGACCCGCACGCTGCTCCCTTACGGCTACTACGTTGCCGGTCCGGGCGACCGCGTCACGGCCGCGCGCTATCCCTGGGGTTGGGAACAGCCCAGCTTCGACGATTCGGGCTGGAAAGCTCCGCTGGTCGGCGCTGCCGGCGGGCCGCGCGATTCCGTCGACAGCCCGAGTCGCTGGATGCTCGTGCCGCGTTCCATTCCGATGCCCGACGAGAGGCCACAGCGGCTGGCGCGGGTGCGGCTGGCGCAAGGCATCACGCCTCCCGCAGGATTTCCGGCCGCCGCTACGCGCTTCACCATTCCCGCGCACACCCGGGCGGAACTGCTGCTCGATCAGGACTACCTGACCACCGCGTTTCCGGAACTCGAGGTCAGCGGCGGTGCGGGCGCCATCATCACGCTAGGCTACGCGGAAGCGCTGTTCCTGCCCGGCACGAACCGGAAGGAGAACCGGAACGAAGTCGAGGGCAAGCAGTTTCACGGCTACCAGGATGTCTTCATCGCCGATGGCGGCGCCGGGCGCATCTTCCGGCCGCTGTGGTGGCGCACCTACCGCTACCTGCGGCTGGTGGTCGAGACGCAGGCCGAGCCGCTCACCATCACGGACCTGCGCGGCGTCTCGACCGGCTACCCGTTCGTGGGCAAGGCGCGCTTCGACGCGGGCTCGGAGGAGCTCCAGAGGATCCTCGACGCGGGCTGGCGCACGGCGCGGCTCTGCGCGCACGAGACCTACATGGATTGCCCGTACTACGAGCAGCTTCAATACGCGGGCGACACGCGCGTCCAGGCGCTGGTGTCGCTCTATATGACCGGGGACGGCCGCCTCATGCGCAACGCCATCGAGCAGCTCGACTCGTCGCGGACCGCCGAGGGGGCCACCTACAGCCGCGCGCCTTCCCGCCTGCAGCAGTACATTCCGCCGTTCTCGCTGTGGTGGATCGGAATGCTGCACGACTACTGGATGTACCAGGACGACCCGGTCTTCGTCCGCGAGATGCTCCCCGGCGTGCGCGCCGTGCTCGCCTTCTTCGCGGCGCACCAGAAGCCGGACGGGTCGCTCGGCCGCCTGCCGTGGTGGAATTACGTGGACTGGACGCGGGAGTGGCCCGGGGGCGTGCCACCGGCCGGGCCGGACGGGTCCTCGGCCCCACTCGATCTCCAGCTTCTGCTCGCAACCCAGTGGGCCGTGCGCCTGGAGGCCGCACTCGGCACGAAGGCGCTCGCCGCCGAGTACGACGCCGAGGCCGCGAAATTGCGCGCCACCGTGCACAACCGCTATTGGGATCCGTCGCGCCGGCTGTTCGCCGATACCCAGGACAAGTCGCATTACTCGCAGCACGCGCAGGCGCTGGCGGTGCTGGCGGGAGCGATTCAGGGCGGGGAGGCGCGCGAGTTGATCGATCGTGCGGCCGGCGACGCGTCGCTGGTCCAGTGCTCGATCTACTTCCGCTACTACCTGCACGCCGCGCTGGCGGTGGCCGGCTCGGGCGACCGCTATCTGGACATGTTGGGCGAATGGCGGGGTCAGCTCGCGCGCGGCCTCACCACCTGGGCTGAGAGCTTCGAGCCCTCCCGCTCGGACTGCCACGCCTGGGGCTCCAGCCCAAATATCGAGTTGTTTCGCACCGTGCTGGGCATCGACTCCGCGGCGCCGGGGTTCCGGCGCGTGCTCATCCAGCCCTCCCTTGGCAAGCTGACGCGGGTTTCCGGCGCCATCCCGCATCCGAAAGGCGAGGTCGCGGTGAGCCTGGCGCTGCGGAATGGCAAGCTGGAAGCGGAGGTCACCCTCCCGGCGGGAGTCGACGGCGAGTTCGTCTGGCAAGGCCAGCGCCACCCGCTCGCCTCCGGCTCGACCAGGCTCAGCCTCTGACGCCGCGCGCTACACTGATGGTGTGAGCCGAATGATGCGGAAACGAAAGTACGACGCTCACTTCCTCCATCGCGGAAAATGGTGGGTTGCCTGGACCGGAGATGTTCCAGGAGCAGTCACGCAAGGCAGAACCCTTGAAGAGGCCCGAGAGAACCTCAAAGACGCGATTGCCCTGATGCTGGAGCCCGTCGAGGTAGCCTCACTTCCCATCCCGCCCTGTGGTTAAGAACCGCCGCTGCTCGCGGGGGCGGCACCCCGTAAGCGTCAGCTTAGAACCGTTCTCGACGTTCTTTGTGGCGCGCGCACCCTCGAAAATCCCCTCAGGATGCGGCTGAAGCGGTTTGGGAGAGAAGATCTCTGGCATCGATTCCGGCCTTTGCGCATTCCCGCAGCAGGCGGCGAAGTTTTCGGGTCAGAGTCCGGGG
>Ga0187878_1000211_pt1 | contig 73885 bp, 59 predicted proteins | sample June2016WEW_17_1_FD_132979 | JGI IMG/M metagenome (GOLD analysis project Ga0187878, IMG submission 132979) | Peatland microbial communities from SPRUCE experiment site at the Marcell Experimental Forest, Minnesota, USA - June2016WEW_17_150 | ecosystem: Environmental > Terrestrial > Soil >... | reverse complement strand
CCGCTACCCACCGGGCATGCGACCGTGGAGGCTGTTCCCACCTTCCCGAGCTCCAGGCGAAGCCGTTGCCATTCCATTGATGGTACCCGGAAACCCACACATGGTTACGGCTGGGCCGCGGCGCCCGCCGCTCCCTTATAGGATGGGGTGGCCGGATCTGAACCACAATTTCAGCCATCGCCGTGCTGAAGGTCAGCGCGGCTACGAAAGCCAATCCAATTAATCGCTTAAGAACCATAACACGCTCTCCTTTTCTTTGTACCAAACTACGAACCAATCCAGCGGCCGGCGCCCTACCAAGCTCTTCTCCGTCTGAGGGCGTGATAGAGAAACAGGAAAACCACTGAGCCGATAGCCGCCACGAAGAGACTGTAGAGGTTGAGTCCGCTCACGCCAGGGGCTCCAAAGATGCGGAACAGCCAGCCACCAACAAAAGCGCCCACAACACCCAAGAGGATGTCGAGCACGATGCCCTCACCTCTCCTATTCACGATCTTGCTGCCGATGAACCCTGCAATCAGGCCGAGAACCAGCCAAGCCAAAAACGACATGGTCTCTCCCGTTTGTCCCGTCAATGAACGTAGCGACGAAGAGGACCGGCCGTAAGCGCCAACTGCCCATGAGGAACAGAGCACGAGCGCAAGTACGATGCGATGTGGCTTTCTCGTTTGGATCATGTTTCCACCACTCTCCCGGCTTTAGCAGTGCACGTGCGTGGCCGTATGCAAACACGTGACACGCCACAAGCCGGCTACACGGGTACCGGCAAAAACTGCACTCGAGTGCATTGCTATGTGATTCCAGGTCCCGACAGCACGCATGCCCGCGAGCGGGAAGGGCCGTCGAACGGGAATGCTGCTGCCGGCCTCGCTCGTTCTCGCTAGGACGCCCGAGCGGTGCCGCACGGTCTAGGCGCCATCGGCAGGAGAAGGCACAGCACCACCAAAGCCATCAGCGAGCCTGGCGTCCACATCCATTCCTTCCTTCACCTGCTGTTGCGCGTCGCGCCGAGGTACAGTCGCGCGACGCCTCGCCAAGGGGCGGTCTTCCCAGCACACCCGATACCGCCGCCCGCAGATCCGGCACTCGTAACAGCCGTGCATGGGCCACATCGGTTCACCGTGCATCAACCTGCACCAGAAACCCGCTGCTCGCGCCCAGAATGGTCGCATCCAATCGTTCCTATCCGATCCGTGAATCATCAGTGCGAGGGAGGTCGCTGCTGCGTCGAATCGACGACGTTGGGCGGCGGCCTCCTTGGTGGAGGGATCGGGCCGGGCCACTACCCCGGGCCAGCATCAAGTCGCTGGCCCCGAAGTCCAAGCGGGCATTGGACCCTTACGGACGGCTGGCGCCGTGGGCCTCGCGCCCAGATTGCGTCAGAGCACGCGACCACCCGTCGGCCTGCTTCTCGGCTTCCGCCTTCAAACCACGTCGCGAGACTGCTTACAGTGGTATGCGTCCCAGCAACAGCAACACTACCACCACTAGCAGAATCACTCCCAGCGCCCCGCTCGGGCGGTAGCCCCAGCTTCTGCTGTATGGCCACCTCGGCACCAGCGCCAGCAACAGCACGATCAACAACACAAGCAATAACATGGTCTGTTTTCCTTCCGCGTGAAGTGATCAAGCACGTTTGCCTCCACTCCTGGTGTAGAGGCAAGGGCGGGGCTTGCGCTCTCCCGCGGCTGAGCGGTTCGGCGCAGTATTTCTTGTGATGACGGAGAGTCTTCAGCGGCGTCCGTAGCTGTGAGCGTAATCTGCTGAGATGGTCAAGTGTGCATCGTCGAATGCAGCATTTGCACTTGGCCGCGAGGGATCCGGCGAAGCGCCTGGGGGCAGGCCGTAGGTCCGCAGCGCATGAGCATCAAGGACCAATACGATGATTGGATACGTTGGACCGATTGAAAAGCAGACTCTCGAGAACACGTACTTCCGGCGCGTGCTGTTCACCGGCCCGCACGCCCAGCTTGTCGTGATGTGCCTGGGCCCGGGCGAAGAGATCGGTGACGAGGCGCACCCGAATGTTGACCAGTTCTTCCGCATCGAGCAGGGCGAGGCGAGATTCGTTTTTGACGAGACGGAGCAGCACCTGGTGCGCGACGGAGATGCAGTCGTGGTGCCGGCGGGGACCTGGCATAACGTGGTCAATGCGTCGAAGACGACCGAGCTAAAGCTCTATACGATCTATTCTCCGCCGAACCACCCGGATGGGACGGTGCACCAGACCAAGGCCGAGGCTGACGCCGCGGAAGTTGCGGAACACCATTGAGTTGGATGGCCGGCCACTCTTGCGAGGCATCGGGTTCGGTTTCAGTCGTGGCGTCTGAGACCTCCGGCGTGCTGAGGACGCAGGACCAGCGACTCGACATTCGCCTGCATGGCAATGGGGTTCCCGCGCGGCGTTTCGCCGCGGAAGAACCCGATGGCCAGTGAAATGCTGACCGGTTAAGAGGAAGGTGACCGACATGAAACGTATTCCAGTGGCCGAAGTGACTGCGGCGGTGTTGTTCTTGCTTTTCGGAACCACTGCTCCTGTCTGTGCACAGAAGGAGAAGGACCAACACGAACAGGAGGCCAGACCCGCACAGCAGCAGCAACAACACGCCGAGCACCAACAACAGCAGGCCAGGCCCGCACAGCAGCAGCAACAACACGCCGAGCACCAACAACAGCAGGCCAGGCCCGCACAGCAGCAGCAACAACAACATGCCCAGCAGCAACAGCAGCAGGCCAGACCCGCACCGCAGCAGCAACAACACGCCGAGCAGCAACAACAGCAGGCCAGGCCCGCACAGCAGCAGCAGCAACAACATGCCCAGCAGCAACAGCAGCAGGCCAGACCCGCACCGCAGCAGCAGCAACAACATGCCCAGCAGCAACAGCAGCAGGCCAGGCCCGCACCGCAGCAGCAACAACACGCCCAGCAGCAACAACAGCAGGCCAGGCCCGTACAACAGCAGCAACAACGCGCCCAGCGGCAACAACAGCAGGCCAGGCCCGCACAGCAGCAGCAGCAACAACACGCCCAGCAGCAACAACAGCAGGCTAGGCCCGTACAACAGCAGCAACAACAGCAAAGAAGCTACTCCCCCCCCGTCCAACAGCGCACCCAGCAACAGGCGCGTGATTGGCAGCAGCAGCGCGGATGGCTACGGCAGGGCGGCTGGCAGGAGCATAGCTCTTGGCAGCAGAATCGTGCCCGAAACTGGCAGGTCGAGCATCGCACTTGGGAGCAGCGCGGCGGCTATGGTGGCTACTACATTCCTCAGGACCGTTTCCAGCTCTATTTTGGCAGCGGACACTGGTTTCGCATCCACAGCCGCCCCATTATAGTTGGGGGGTATCCGCGCTTCCAGTACGGCGGCTTTTGGTTCATGCTGCTTGACCCGTGGCCAGAACGCTGGTCGGATGGCTGGTACGATACCGACGACGTTTACATTGGCTATGACAACGGGTATTACCTGTACAACCGTAGAGATCCCGGCTTCGGGCTTGCGATCGCCGTCGTGCGCTAGCTACTTTGAGAACCGAATGGCGCGAGTGCCGGGCGTCCCTTCAGTTGCTCCCTGGTGTTCGTTCTTGCAGCTCGGGAGACTGTCCCGATTGAGATACGTGGCGAACCCATTAGGAGGGGTTCTGAAATGAAGCTCAATGAAAGCTTGGTTTATGGAGGTGTCGTGGCCTTCTTGATGGCCGCGCAATTCCCCGCGCTCGCGCAATCGCAGCGCATCCACGCGAACATTACCGGAGGCGGTGGCGAGGGCAAGTGCACGTTCGAGGTGGAGGTTGACGGAGCGGCCGAAGTCGAGATACATGGCGATCAGGGCGATTTGCGGACCACATCCGGCAGCCCGGCGCGGTGGCGCCGGTTGGAGTGCAATCAGGCGCTACCCAACAATCCAAGCGCCTTCCGGTTTCAGGGTGTGGACGGGCGCGGGCGCCAGCAACTGGTCCGGGATCCCAACTCAACCGGTGGCGTGGCCGTGATTCGGATTGAAGATCCGCAGGGCGGCAGCGAGGGCTACACCGGAGACATCACATGGAGCGGCGGGAGCAACAACTGGGGCGGCGTTGGCAACTGGGCCAGCGGCGGATATTCGAACGACAAGTGGGGCCAGAGAATTACCTCGCGCGAGGCGATGAATATCTGCAGGAATCAGGTGGTTGCTACTCGAAACATACCTCGGTCGGGGATCCGTGTGCAACCCGCTCCGCCCTCCGCTGACGGCAACTATGCTGTCAACTTCTCCTTTGTGAATGCCATGGGCCGAACCACGAACGGAGTCTGCTCCGTGTCGGGCAGCGGCCAGATTCTCCAGTTTCAAATTGAGCGGGGCCACCAAGGCGGCAGGGCTTCGTGGAATCAGGCGCTGGACACCTGCCAGAACGAGGCGGCCAGACGGTTTGGCGTGTCTGGCGGCGACGTCCGTGTGCAACATGGCGCGGATCCGGGTAACGGCAGTTACTTGGTCAACTTCCAGGCGAGACAGAGGAACGGCAAGATCATCACCGGCGTCTGCAGGGTGTCTCCGACCGGCGAAAACGAAGCCTTCCAACGCTGGTAGCGGCCTTCGGCAAACAGCTCGCGGTCCCGTCGGAGCGGCCCGATTCCACGAACCATCCGGTGCGGAATAGCGGCGCGCTGCACAAGGGAAAGGGAGCCGCCCGGCTCCCTCCGCGTGTCCTTCTGCCATGTTTAACTTCAGCGGCTCCGTTCTGGGTTCGCCCGCGGCGGCCGGGCTCGGCTTTCACCACACCCTATTGGCGCGATCTGCCACCGTCTCATCCCGCCCTCCTCACTTCAGGTCCACCATCATGCACTCGGGCCTCCAATCAGGCAAGACCTGCACTTTTGGCAGCAGATTCTGCACGCTTCTCGATCGCCCAGGTCTCTCGCCGCCCTAATGACCCTCGCAAAATACGGTGGCTGACTTCACTGTCCCGAGGCGCGTTCTCCGCGCCGCGTGGACGGTGCTGTCTGTCAGCGCATTTTCATCATCCCCGCCTCGCGGCGACATCGCAGCGGCCAAACCGGCGACGCCAGAGGTCCACGTGAGGCCAGTTGGTGCGCCGCGTGCACTGAGAAAGATCAGAGGTAACGAAAAAGAGACTCATCGTGTTGGCTGCTGTAGCCCTTACACCGCTGCTGGCCATGGACAAAAAGCCAGGAAAGCGGCTGAACGAGGCTGCGGCAGTATTTTCGGAGGTGATGGCAACGCCGGACAAGGGCATTCCTCAAGATCTGCTCGAGAGGGCCCACTGTATCGTGATCGTGCCGGGGGTCAAGACCGCGGCCTTCATATTCGGTGGGAAATACGGGAAGGGATACCTGTCCTGCCGGAACCAGAGCGGAGCTGGCTGGTCGGCGCCAGGCACAGTCCGCATCGAGGGCGGCAGTGTTGGCTTCCAGATCGGCGGCTCCACGACGGACCTGATCATGCTGGTGATGTCGGAACGCGGAGCGGACAAGTTGCTTGCCAGCAAGTTCATTCTGGGCGCGGAAGGCTCAGTCGCGGCTGGCCCCGTGGGACGCACGGCTACAGCTCAAACGGACGCGCAGATGCACGCTGAGATTCTCTCGTGGTCGCGTTCCCAGGGGCTGTTTGCCGGCATCGCTCTTGAAGGAGCCACCTTGCGGCAAGATCTCGATGACAACGCCACGCTCTACGGCGAGAGACTGGAGAACCGGGACATCGTGACAAACGGTGTCGCCGCTCCCAGAGCGGCCGCGAAGTTGCTCGGCCTGCTCAACCAGCACTCGGCTCACGAGCGCGTGGCGAGGCGCGACTAACAAGTGATGAAACGGACAATTGAGGTGACAAGATGAAGACGATCATAGGCACGTTCCTGACAATATGCGGGCTTCTGGCGGCACAGGCGCCACAAGCTCCGAACCCAACTCAACAATCGGCTTCAAACGAGAATGAGGCCAGGATGGCCGCCGGCAAGACACCGATCTATCGCGTCACAGTCGTGGGGCGAACCACAAAAGCGGTCAATTACAGGCACCGCGGCGGAGCCACAAAGATCGATTTTATCGGCACCACCTTACTGCCGAATGCCCACGGTGAGGCCAAAGTGGAGAGCAAACAGGGCTACATCGAGATCGAAGTGGAATTCCGTGAACTCCAGGCCGCTACCGCATACGGTCCCGAATTCCTCACGTATGTGATGTGGGCTATCACCCCGGAAGGCCGCACAACCAACCTCGGCGAGGTCCTCCTGAACGGAACCAACAGCAAGCTGGACGTCACTACCGAGTTGCAGTCTTTCGGCTTGATCGTGACGGCGGAACCGTATTTCGCGGTGACACAACCCAGCGATGTCGTGGTGATGGAAAACGTCATCAGGCCAGATACTCGAGGAAAGATTGAGGAGGTTGATGCGAAGTACGAGCTGTTAAAGAGGGGCCAGTACACCTTGAACGTGAACCCGGCTGAGATCAAGCCTGTACGGCTCGGTCGCAAGGTCCCGCTGGAACTCTACGAGGCCCGAAACGCCGTTCAGATTGCGCGCTGGACCGGCGCTCAGCGGTACGCCGCCGAGACCTTCCAGAAGGCCACCCAGGGCCTTGCCAACGCGGAGGGCTATTTGAAGAGTAAGGCGGACAGAAAGCAGGTTGTGACGGCGGCGCGAGAGGCCGTCCAAATGGCGGAAGATTCACGAATCATCGCTGTCAAAAAGATGGAGGAAGAGCGGCTGGCAAACGAGCGCCAGGCGGGAGCGGAGCGTGAATTGCGCGCCGAGAGCGGACGCGCCGCCGCGCAGTCGGAAACCGAGCGCGTTGCGCGAGAAGCGGAGGCGGCCCGGCTCAATGCACAGGCCGACGCGGATCGCCTAAAGCGGGCAAATGACGCGCAGACAGCGGCTGCGCAGACCGAAGCCGACCGCTTGAAACGTGAGAACGACGCCCGGATGGCTTCCGCCCAGACCGACGCGGACCGCCTGAAGCGGGAGAACGAGGCCCAGATAGCGGCTGCGCAGACCGAAGCCGATCGTCTGAAACGCGAGAACGACGCCCAGATGGCGGCTGCGCAGACCGAAGCCGATCGCCTGAAACGCGAGAACGACGCACAAAGAGCCGCTGCCCAAGCCGACCTCGATCGCGCGGCCAAAGAGAAGGCTCAAGCGGAGGCTGAGAAGACGGAACTGCGAGCTCAGCTTTTGCTGCAGTTCAACGCGATTCTCCAGACTCGTGACACCGCCCGAGGCTTGATCGTGAATATGTCGGATGTTCTGTTCGACACGGCCAAGTACTCGCTGAGACCTCTGGCCCGTGAGAAGCTGGCCAAGGTGGCCGGCATCGTCTCGGGGCATCCGGGCCTGAGCCTGGACGTGGAAGGGCATACCGACAGCGTGGGCGGAGACGACTATAATCAGCGGCTCTCCGAACAACGCGGTTCGGCGGTGCGCGACTTTTTGATCCAGCAGGGGATGGCGGCGAACTCCGTTACTTCAAGAGGCTTTGGGAAGACTCAGCCTGTGGCCTCAAATGACACTGCGGCAGGCCGCCAGCAGAATCGCCGGGTGGAACTGGTTATCTCCGGCGACATCATTGGCACTCGACTCGGCGCCCCCATCGCGCCGAAATAGATCTGAACGAAAGACCGCACTTTAGGGCCGGCCCCGGCAGCATCTCACGGATGACAGCCGGGGTCGGCTTCCCGTACCGTCGCGCGACCGGCCGCGGAAGAAGACGAGCTCTACAGCGCGCCAGTAGCCCTCGGCGATGATGCCAAATGGATTTATCGTGAACGCCACGTCCCCTCAATAACTTGCGGCTGGCTGAGAATCCGCTATAGACACCAATACGCTCTAAGTTATTGAAAATAAATGGATGGCGGAGAGAGAGGGATTCGAACCCTCGATACAGTTTCCCGTATACACGCTTTCCAAGCGTGCGCCTTCAACCGCTCGGCCATCTCTCCAGGGTGCGGGGAACGCGCGGCTGCTGTTTCCAGGATAGCAGCATGATCAGGGGAGCGGCTTGGTGGCCGTGCGGTACACGTAGTCGCGCACGCGCAGGTACCACTCGGCGCCCAGTTGCGGCGGCCCGCCCGGGGCCTGACACCACTTCGCGCGGTCGGTCACTCCGAGCGCTCCCAGGATTTCGGCAGGCAACGCGGCTTTTCCGAGGGACCGTGCCAGCGCCACATCCTGCCGCGCGTTGCGCCGGATCAACGCGCGAACCGTAAGCGACCCTTCCTCGCCGCTGCCGGTGGCCGCGCAGGCGTAGGTGCGCAGCGGCCCGGCGGCGGATCGGGCGGCCGGAGCCTCCACCGGGGCCAGCGGCTCGAGAGGGCCTCGCGGCGCCGGGACGACCGGAGCGATGATCCGCAGCTCCATCGGGTAAATGATCCATTGCTCCCCGACAAAGAGCTGCACCTCGAAGCGCGTGCGCCTGACCGGAGCGTCGGGGGCAACCCAAAGGTCCAGCCACACCACGGTTACGGTCTGGCCGGGAACCTGGCGCACGGGATTGAGCACCTGGCGGGTCTCGGAGAGTCGGAGCGGCTCCAGCCCGTCCGGGATCCACGCGTTCCCCAGCTTTACGAAGGTCGGCAGGTACGCCGTTACCCGGACTGCGTCCTCCGGGTTCTGGGCCACGTACAAACTGAACTGGCCGCCCGCCGGCACCGTAACCACGACCTGGAAGGTCGCGTACGTGCTCCGCGCCAGCGCCGGGGAGAGGATCTCACGCGGCCGTTCCACCCAGTCCGCGGCCACCACCGCGCCGAATGGATCGATGCGCTGGAACTCGGAGTACACCCGGAGCGACTGCGCCCAGGCGCCGGCAGCCAGCGCGGCGCAAGCATAGAGGTATCGCGGCGCCATCCCGCTCATTGTAGTCTCGCGCTCAAACCAGGTCGAACTTCTCCTGCTGGAGGGAGGCGTCGCTGATCACCAGCACCGGGCGGCCAAGCACTTCCTCGATCTCCTCGAGGTAGTCGTTGTCGCTGGATTTGAGCAGCTTGGCGACGTCCGGGTGGACCCGTAGCGTCACGTCGGAGCCTTCGACGGCGCGGGCGATTTTGTGCGCTTCTTGCAGGATCTCGCCGATCACCGTCTGCACGCTCTTGACGTAGCCGGCGCCTTCGCAATAGGGGCAGGGGGAGCACAGCGTGCGCTCGAGGCTCTGCTTGACCCGCTTGCGCGTGATCGCCACCAGCCCGAAATCGTTGAACTGGAGGATCTTGTTCGGGGCGCGGTCGCTGCGCATGGCTTCTTCGAGCGCCTGCATCACCTTCTGGCGGTTCTTGCGCTCGTCCATGTCGATGAAGTCGACCACAATGATGCCGCCCAGGTCGCGCAGCCGCACCTGGCGCACGATCTCCTTCACCGCTTCAGTGTTGGTCTTGACGATGGTGTCTTCGAGGCGGTTCGACTTGCCGACGAATTTGCCGGTGTTCACGTCAATGGCCACCAGCGCCTCGGTCTGGTTGATGACGATATAGCCGCCGGATTTCAGCCACACTTTCGGACGCAGCGCCTTCTCCATCTCGGCGGTCACGTTGAAGGCGTCGAAAATCGGCGCGTCGCGGGTATACATCTTGACGCGGTGAACCGCGTTCGGCTGGAAGCGCTCGACGAACCGCAGGACGCTCTCGTAGACCTCCTCGTTGTCGGTCCAGACGGACTTGAACTGCTCCGTCATCTGGTCGCGCAGGATGCGGCTTACCAGGTCCAGGTCGTGGTGAATCAGCGCCGGAGCCTTGCGCGCCTCCGCCTTTTGGCGGACGTCCAGCCAATGGTTGAACAGGAAGCCCATGTCGGCGGCGATCTCCTCTTCGCTCTTGCCCTCTCCGGCGGTGCGCACGATGTAACCGCCGGGAACGCCGGCGCGGTGCGCCTGCAAGATCCGCTTCAGGCGCAGACGCTCTTCGTCGGAGACGATCTTGCGGGAGACCCCGAGGTGCTCGACCGTCGGCATGTAGACCACGTAGCGGCCGGGCAGAGCGATGTGGGACGTGATCCGGGCGCCCTTCTGTCCCAGGGGCTCCTTGGCGATCTGCACCAGGATTTCCTGGCCCTCCCTCAGCAGTTCGGAAATGGAAGGCTGGGGCGGCCGTTCCCGCTCCTGCCGGGCCGAGGCGTCCGGGTTATCCTCGGGCGTGGCCTCGGCGTTCCCCCTGGGCGCCTCCCGGGCCTCCGCCGCCTCCGTCTCGGCCAAGCCGTCGCCACGCATTTTGCGGCGCATGCGGCGGGAAATGCGGTGGGGATAACGATAGCCCTGCTCGCGCAGCGTTGCCGTCAGGCTGACGGGCATTCTGGCGGGCTCGACCTCCTCGGCGCCGGCGGGCGCAGGCTCCGCCTCGGCTGCCGCCGACTCCGCCTGTACCGGTTCCGGCTCCGGTTCCGCCCCCTCGGGGATCAACTGATCGGGCAATTCGGCGATCTGGTCCTCCCCTTCCTCCTCGAGCAGTCCGGGCTCGGGGGCGAACTCGGAGGCAGGCGCAACCGCCTGCACCACGACTGCATCTGCCTCCGGCTCAGGCTCAGGGGCGGAATCCGGGGCGGGTGAAACCGCCTGCCCCGCAACCGGCGTGTACTTGGCCAGCGATTCGCCCGGCAGCACCGGGAACTCCTCGGCCGCGGCAACCTCGACCGGCGCCGGCGGCGGGACCGGTTCCGGCGGCTCCCCGGCGGTGTGCGGTGCGGGGGCGATCTCCGCCGCGTACTTGGATTCGGGGAAGCCGCGGCCGCGCGCACGGCGGCGGCGCGACCGGCGACCCCGGCGGCCAAGGCCCTCATCCTCTTCCTGGCGCTCGAAAACCCGAGGGGGAACCGGCGCCGCGGCGGGCGGTTCCGCCGGCGGCGCAACCGCGGCTGGCTCGACCACGCCGGCCGGTACGGCCCTCTCAGAGCGCACGACCTTCTCCTCCGCCGCGCCGGCGATTCTGTCGTATTCCTCGTTGTCCTCGAAGAAGTCGGACACATAGAGGAACGCGTCGCGCTCCAGCCCGATATCGACGAAGGCCGACTGCATGCCCGGCAACACCCGGGTCACGCGGCCTTTATGAATGCTTCCGGCCAAAGAGTACTCGTTGGCCCGCTGGAAGAAGATCTCGACCAGTTGATCGTCTTCTAGGATCGCCACCTTGGTTTCGTGGCGGTTGGCAGAAATAATCAGCTCTTTTCCCATGAGTCGCTCCGCTCCTGGCGCCGGGAGCGCGGTTTCTCAGAGAAGAGAGGCTTGGCGCGCCAAAATCTCGTTAGGCCCCGGCGGCGGAGTCAAGGATCTCGAACGCCACCCGAGAGCCGCGGAAAACCGCTCGGCGCGACCAGCCATCCCTGTGCCGCGCACGGCATTTCCGAATCGCTCACCGAATCAAATTCGCGCTAAACCTCAACCTCTTTGGCGAACCGGCCCGCGCCGCTTCTAAGTAACAAATCGCCCGAGCCTGACACTGTTCACCAGGCCCAGCATCAAGAAGAACGACAGGATGCTCGAGCCGCCGTAGCTCATCAGCGGCAAGGGAATGCCGGTCACCGGCATGCTGCCCACGACCATCCCGATGTTCACCAGAATGTGAAACAGCAGCAGCGCGCCGACCCCCATACAGAGGTACATGCCGGATCGATCCGGGGCCATCTGCGCGTTCTGCACAATCTGCATCAACAACACGAAATAGAAACCCAACATCCACGCGACTCCAAAAAAGCCGTGTTCTTCGGCGAAGGCCGAGAAGATGAAGTCGGTGTGGGGGACCGGAAGGAACCCGTATTGCGTCTGCGTGCCTTTGGTGACTCCTCTGCCCCACATCTGCCCGGCGCCCACGGCGATCTTGGACTGGATCACCTGGTAGCCCGTACCCTGCGGATCCCGCCCCGGGTCCAGGAATGTCACCAGGCGAGCTTTCTGATAATCCTTCAGGCCGTAACGCCAGCCGAGTGGCACAACCAATAGGAGAACGACGCCGATCACCGCCACGTATTGCCAGCGCAGCCCGGCCAGCAGGATGCCGACGGCCAGGATGGGCAGGTAGGTCAGTGCGGTCCCCAAGTCCGGCTGTTTCATCACCAGCAGCATGGGCACGGCCACTAAGCCTCCCAATTTCAACAGGTCACGGCCTTCCGCCCGATCCGTCTTCAGTTCCGTCAAGTACCGGGCTACTAGCAATATTATCACCGTCTTGACGAACTCCGAGACCTGCAGGTGAAAGCTTCCGTACCCGATCCAGCGCCGGCCGCCGAACCTGGTTGTGCCGATGACCAGTACCACGGCCAGGCAAGCAATCGACAGAAAATACAGCACGAACGCCTGGCCGAGCAAGGTGTGGTAGTCGATCTGGGCCGCGATCCACATGACCAGCAGACCGACCAGCACCCAGAGAGCCTGTTTCCACCAGGCATCGTCGTACTTCGTATCGCGGGTGGCGCTGTAGATTTGCAGGATCCCCATGGCGCAGATGATCAGCGTCGAGATCAGCAGCGCCCAATCGAGATCGCGAATCGACCGGTAGCGTGCCATGAGCGTTCAGGGTTGGGAGGGGGCCTGTGGCGCCACGGGGCCGAACCGCGGCTGCGCCCGCTTGATCTCCGCCACGAGCCGGTCGCGCGCCTGCCGCGCCTTTTTGTCGAAATAGGCCTTGATCACGTCCCGCGCGATTGGGGCGGCGAACTGGCCGTGCACTCCCGCGCCCTCCCAGAGCACCGCGACGGTGATCTCGGGCGCCTCGCAGGGCGCAAAGGCCACAAACCAGGCATTGTCCTTCATCTTGTGCCCGAGACTGGTCTTGGCGGCTTCCCGTGACATCCGTTGCGCCGACCCGGTCTTCCCACAGACGCTGACGCCCGGCAGCCGCGCCCGCCCTCCAGTGCCTCCTGCTTCGTTGACCACGCCGTACATCCCGTAGACCACCTTCTGCGCGTTGGCCGGGTCGATCTTGCCGATGCGAGGCTTCTCCATCCGGTCGGGGTCCTTGACCAGGTGCGGCGGGTACCACACGCCGCCCATCGCCAGCCCCCCGATGGCATACGCCAGTTGCATCGGGGTCACCGTCAGCGCGCCCTGGCCGATGGCCACCGAAATCGTCTCCCCGGCATACCATTTCTGCCGGAAGTTGCGCATCTTCCACTCCGAGGACGGCACTACCCCCGCCATCTCGTTGGGCAGGTCGATTCCGGTCTTGTGCCCGAGACCGGCCATATCGGCGTACTTGGCGATGTTGTCTATGCCGGTGCGGTTGCCTACGTTATAGAAGTACACGTCGCAAGACTGGGTGATGCCTTTGTGGAGGTCCACGGTGCCGTGGCCCCCTTTCAGGTAGCACGCAAAATAGTGCCCGTAGAAGGATGCGCCTCCCGGACAGTGGGCCTTGAAGTTCTCGTCGATCGCGCCGCTCTCCAGCCCGGCCAGCGCGACAATGGGCTTGAAGGTCGATCCCGGCGCGAACTGCGCCTGGATGGCCCGGTTCAGCAAGGGGTTCTCGGGGTTGTTCCGCAGTTCGTTCCAATCCGCCGCGCGAATCCGGCTGGCAAACTTGTTGGGGTCGTAGGCGGGCGTGGAGACCATGGCCAGCACTTCTCCGTTGCGCGGGTCCAGCGCCACCACCGCGCCGACGCGGTTTTCCATCGCCAGCTCGGCCACCACTTGCAGGTCCAGGTCCAGCGTCAACTGGAGGTTCTTCCCCGGAATCGCCTCTTTGATGCCCAAGGCTTGCCGGACCGTGCCGTGGTTATCGACCACCACCTGCTTCTGGCCATCCACGCCCATCAACTGGTCGTTGTATTGGCGCTCCAAGCCCGCCTTGCCGATCACCGCGCCCTGGTCGTACTTGATAAACTCCGGCAAGTTCAGCTCGGCTTCGCTGATCTCCCCGACATACCCGATGACGTGGGCCGCCAAGCCGTTCTGGGGATAGAGCCGCCGCTGGGCCCGGATCAGCTCCAGCTCGGGGAAACTGTCGGGGTCGCGGTGCGCCTCGACAAAGGCCACCTCGCCCTGGGTGATCTCGTTCTTGATGAAGATGTTTTCGTACTTGGGCCGCGAGCGGAACCGCTCCACCCGCGCCTCCAGTTGGTCGGGATCCAGGCTCAACCCCAGCGCGATCGGGCGAATGTGTTGGGGCCTCAGGTGGTCGCGCGCCAGCATCAGGCTGTACGAGGAGCGGTTATCCACGATCACCCGCCCGTCGCGGTCCAGGATCTTGCCCCGCGGTGCCAGCAGCGGGACGAACTTGATGCGGTTGCGTTCCGCCGCCTCCTTGTAGCTCTCCCGGTCGCGAACCTGCAACGTCCAAAAGCCCGCGATCAGGAACAGGAACACCCCGACCGCCAGGTACTGGAAGAACGCGATTTTGGCCGACGCGAACTTGGTGTCGTCGCGCAAGGCCGGCTTGGAGCGGATGCGCTCTTCGGTGTGTTCGGGCAGCCAAAGACTCACGGAGTTCGCGGGGTCAGGCCCGCTCCTTCAGTTTATCCAAAAAGTGGAAAAGCGAGATGCCCACCGCGGCGTTCAGGAGCCCCACGAAGAACATCTGCTGGACGTCGAAGGGGACCTGCTGGCCCAGCAGAGCGCGCGCCAGCACCCAGTACAAGAACTGGTGGAAGCAGTAAAAGAACAGCCCCAGCAGAAACCGCACCGCCAGGTGATCGACATCGAACCGCATGCCCACGGAGGCCGCGAAGTAGCCCACCAGCGTCTTGACGATACCGAACATCCCCAGTGGCTGATGCGATAGCGAATCCTGCACCAGCCCGATGCTCGCGCCAATGAACGTCCCGCCGATCTGGTCGCGCCGCATCAGGGCGAAGTACACGGTCACCAGCAACGGCATTTCCAGGAACTGGAAGAACTGGAAGAACCGCGGGATATAGACCTGGAAGAGAATGGCGCCCAGCGGGACGGCGACGAGGCCCCAGCGGCGGAAGCGCGTCACTCGGGTTTCCCGCGCGCTGGTGATGAGCCGGAGGTCGGTCGAGTCCCTCATGGCTGTCGCGCCGGCTGCGGAGCAGGTTTGGACTGCTCGGAGGCGGCGGGAGGAGGCGCGGCCGGCTTGACCGCCTTGGCGGCGGCATCCTCCGGCTTCAGGTTGAAATCCGGGGGCTTGGAGCCCGGCGCCCCTTCGCCGAACTTGTGCCCTTGCGCCTGGCCGATGTTCTTGTAGCGTTCGCGCAGCCGGTCCGCCTCCGTCCCGACGTTCGGCTTGGCCCCGGGAGCCGCGGGCGCCTCGTCTTCCTGCGCCCCCGGGGGCGGGGGAGGCTGTAAGTGCATTTCCGAGGCCGACACGGGCTGTTCCGGAATCGGCTGGTGGACTCCCTCGAGCACCACCAGCACCTCCTCCAGCCCGCTTTGCAGCCCGCTGGGCGCCAGGAAGACCTGCTTGAAGGAATCGCCCGGCCGCGCCACCGTGACCGCGCCCACCGGCAAGCCCTTCGGAAACACGCCATCGTCGCCGGAGGTGAAGAACCGCTCCCCGGTCTCGACCTGCTCCTCGTTTTGGATGTACTTGACCTCGCAGGTACTGTAGCCCAGCCCGTGCACCGTTCCATGAACCCGGTGCTTCTGCGAGATCACGCCCGCGGCGAAGTTGGGATCGGTTATCAGCAGCACCTGCGAGGCGGTCGGGTACGCCGCGGTCACCTTGCCCACGATGCCGTCCGGAGTGATCACCGCCATCCCCGGCAATACCCCGCCGCGCGACCCCCGGTCGATGAACACCACGCGCGAGTTCGCCCCGGTACCGGTGCCGATCACCCGCGAGGCTGCCATCCGCGAGGGGCTGCGCGCCTGGAAGGCGCTCAAAGCTTTGACCCGGTCGGCGGTCTCCAGCTCCGATTTCAGGTACTGGTTCTGAACCTTCAGCCGGCCCAGCTCCTTCTGAAGCTCCCGGTTCTCGTCGCGGAGGTTGTGAAGGAAGACGTAGTTCTCCACCACCCGCACCGTCCCGCTGCGCACGCCCTCAATCACCCGGGCGAGCGGCGTCACCGCCGTGACCGCCCACACCCGGATCAGCCGCACATCCTGGTTGCTCTTGACCTGGTAGGCCAGCAGGATCAACTGGGCGAAGATGACCAGCAACAGCACCGTAACGTTGCGGTATCGGTTGAACAGCGAGTCCATGCGACTCCGGCCTTCCGGCTAATGCCATCCCCTGCCCCACCACGGGCCAGGAACCACTGGCATCCGGCTTCCGATTCCTATTCTAGGGAGATTTTGCGCAGGAGTTTGAAATCCGTCAGCATTTTTCCGGTGCCCAGCACCACCGAAGCCAGCGGGTCCTCGGCGATCGAGACGGGCAGCCCGGTTTCCTCGCGAATCCGCCGGTCGAGGTTCTTCAGCAGCGCGCCCCCGCCGGTGAGGACGATGCCGCGGTCGCTGATGTCGGCGCTGAGTTCGGGCGGGGTGCGCTCCAGCGCCACCCGGATGGCGTTCATGATAGTGGCCACGCACTCCGAGAGCGCCTCGCGGATCTCCCCGTCGTCGATGGTGAGGGTCTTGGGCACGCCCTCGATCAGGTTCCGCCCCTTGATCTCCATGGTCAGCGGCCGGTCCAGCGGGTATGCGGAGCCGATCTGCATCTTGACCTGCTCGGCGCTACGCTCTCCGATCAGCAGGTTGTACTTGCGCTTGAGGTACTGCATGATGGCGTCGTCCATCTCGTTGCCCGCCACCCGCACCGAACGGGAATAGACGATGCCCGACAGCGAGATGACCGCCACGTCGGTGGTGCCGCCGCCGATGTCCACGATCATGTTGCCGCAGGGCTCGGTGATCGGCAGACCCGCGCCGATGGCCGCCACCATGGCCTGCTCCACCAAGTGGACTTCACTGGCCTTGGCCCGGTAGGCCGAGTCCACCACCGCGCGCTTCTCCACCTGTGTGATCTCGCAGGGCACCCCGATCACGATGCGCGGATGGACCAGCATCTTCCGCCCGTGCGCCTTCTGAATGAAGTAGTTCAGCATGCGCTCGGTGACCTTGAAATCGGCGATGACGCCGTCTTTCATCGGCCGGATCGCCACGATGTTGCCGGGAGTGCGGCCGAGCATCTCTTTGGCCTCTTTCCCGACCGCTTCCACCTCGCCAGTGTTCTTGTTGATGGCGACGATCGAGGGCTCGTTCACCACGATCCCTTTGCCCTTGGCGTAGACCAGTGTGTTGGCCGTCCCCAGGTCGATGGCCAGGTCCGAAGAGAACAGACTAAACAGGGAACGAATGTTCATTCTGAGTCTTCCATCACTCCGTCCGCATGTCCGCGGCTGTCATTTCCACGAAAACAGCAGCGTCCCGGAGTACGGCTGGAAAGGGATGCGACCGGTCCTTTCAGAGCGTAACACAGCCGGCCCCCGGCGGCAAACCCAGGAAATCGCCAGGGGAAGACAACGAACCTTCAACACTGTGCCGCACCCAACGCCCTTTCCAGGGCGGTGATGAGTGTCGGGAGGTCTGTGTGATGGTATCGCAAACCCGGTCCAAGTCAATATCGAAGTACAAGTGAACCAGGCGGTTCCGCATCCCAACGATGTCCGTCCACGGGATGTCGTCGTGCTTGGCGCGTGTGTCCGAACTGACCTTCGCAGCGGCCTCGCCGATGATCTCAATGCACTTCACCAGAGCCAGCGCCAGCGTTCGGTCGCGGCTCAGGTCCCTGGACGTGCGCCCCGCGCCCAACGCCAGGGCTTCTCGTGCGGCGTCCAGCATGTGGCGCAGGCGAACAATGTCACTGGGCGGCATATTGAACCGCGGCGGTCCGCAGGACCTCGTCGCGAAAGTACCGGCTGAGCTCACTGGGAGTCCGAAGGTCGACGCTCCGGCCGCCGAACAGCGAGGAGAGTTCCCGCGCCAACACCGCCATGCGAAGGTAGCCCACCCGCCGGCCCGGTTCAAACTCCACCAGCACGTCGACGTCGCTCGATGCGGAAAAGCGGTCGGTCAACACCGATCCGAACAGAGCCAGTCTGCCGATGCCGTTGCGGCGGCAGAACTCGGCCACTGCGTCTGTGGCGATCTCGATGTGACCTACCGTCATGCTGAGCCCATTATGCCGTACCTCGCGCTCTCCGTGTTGCGTTTCTGGCGAGGGTGGTGCGTGGTACGCTGTCTGGGACGACGGCCGACCCCAGCCACCCGGAAGGAGGGAAGGATGGCAAAGGTCTTCATAAGTTGCGGACAACGCAAGAAGGCCGAGAGGGACACAGCCGAGGCGACCCGCAAGCTGCTCAGCCAGGAACTCGGCCTTGATTGTTACGTGGCCACAGAAACCCAGAGTCTAAACAGCGTTCTGAACATTTTCAACGAACTGGAGGCCTCGGACTATTACGTGTTCATCGATTTCCTCCGACAGGGCTGCAAACCGTTCTCGCTGTTCACTCACCAGGAGCTGGCGGTGGCCTGCCGTTCCCGGTTTCTGGACCACGAGATCATCGTGTTGCAGCAGAAGGGTCTCAAGTCGGACGGTGTCCTGAAGTACATGCAAAGCAATCCGGCGAAGTTCAAGAACTCCCAGGAAGTTGTGGGGATGGTACGTCATCTCGCGCGCGAGAAGAAGTGGAACAGCGGATACTCCACGCACCTGCGTGTGGAACTCGTTGCCGCGTCCGATTGGGTACCATACATGGACCACAGGGGCACAGCTTGCGAGAGGATCCGGAAGGCCAGAATCCAGAACAGACGAGGAGACGTTGCCGCCGAGCGAGCCACCTGCGTCCTGCATTGGCTGGTGACCCCAAAAGGCCAGGAACTCTCGGAGGATAGAACTTGCCTGAAGTGGGCCACACAAGTATGGGGTTACGACCGAACGATTCCACCGTACGATTGGGCGGAGGTTGACCTGTTTGCCGAGCGTTACCATACTCCAGGCGTGTTCCTGCACAGCCAATGGGACGTGGGTGAGAGGAAACCCATCGCGGAGGCCCCAGGCGCGTATGAACTTCACTACCGGCTGTACGCGCAGGGCTTCCCGCTGTGCAGGTTCAAAGTCAGCGTGGAACTCGACAGGGAGGGTCAGGTAACGGGCCAGCCCAGTGTTCAATGTCCCGACCTCGACGTTTTTGAGGAACCTTGACTGCGAGTTTAGATTCTCCGCTGGCGCGGTCGCCGCCGGCTACCTCATGTTGTAGCTGAAGGTGAACTGCAACCGCACCTGGCTTCCCTTGAAATTGTCCGGCAAGGGCGGAAAGGGAGTGGAGGAATCGATGCCGGCGACGGCGGCCAGGTCCAGTGCCCGCGTGCCGGACGTCGAGGCGATCACCAGCTTGGGAACGCTGCCGTTCCGCGCGATGGCGAACTGAATCTGGACCCGGCCCGCGCGCCCCAGACGGGCGCTTTCCGGGTACACCGCCAGCCAGTTGCGCTTGACGGCGGCTAGAATCCGGATGAGGTAGGGCTTGAAGTCCACGCCCATCGAGTCGCTGAGCAACTCCAGGGCGTTGGCGGTCCGGCCCGGCGCCGCCGGCAGATTCAGCCCCGGGCCGATGCCGCCCGGACCCTGCAAGTCCAGGTCCCCGACCGCCACGGAAGCGCCCCCGGAGCGAATCGCGCTGCGGGTGGCCTCGGTGACGGAACTGCTGGGCGGTGCAAGCCCTCTCGAGGCCGCCAGGACGCCGGGTCTGGGCAGGCGGCTCGGAGCCCCGGGCGTCTCAAACGCCAGCTTGGGTTTCTCCTCGGCCTGGATCTGTGGCGGAGGCGGAGGCGGCGCCGTGAGGCTCGAGCCGAGGGGGGGCGCCTGCGTAGCCGGCAACGCAGCAGTTTCCACCTTCGGCGGCTCAGGAAGCGCAGCCACGCGGGCTTGGGTTCGCGCCAAGGCCGGCGGGCCGGGCGGCGCCAGCACGCGTGGGCGGGCCAGCAGGCTCTCCAGCGTGAATTCGCGGCCTACCTTGCCCTGGTTCGGCGCCGTTTGCGTCAGTTCCCTGGGAGGAGCGATCAGCGGAGTCACCGTTCGCCCCCGCGCGGCGCCCTCCGGCGGCTCAAAGATGCCGCGCGGCGCCAGGGTCAGGGCCACCAGAACGGCCATGTGCAACAGCAGCGACAAGATCCACGCCGAGGCTCGCCTGCGCTGGGCCGGCCACTCCAACAGCAGCCGGGGCTCAGTGTAATCGGCCGTAGGACGGACCAAGGCTTCCATTCACGACTTCCATGCCGCCACCGAGTGCTCGATCCGGCGGGAGTGCTCTTCGATCTTGTCAAGAATGGCCGAAGCCGCCTCCAGTGCGCGGCAGGCGTCTTCACCGCTCACCACCGGCGTGCGGCGCGTCTCCACGGTCTCGAAAAAGGACTTCAGCTCCAGGCGCAGCGGCTCGGCTTTTTCCACCGGCAGCAGCCGGAACGCGATCTGGCGGTTGTCCGCCACCTCGAATACCGCACACTCCTGCCGCGCGTAGTCCACCGAGACATATTGACGCGGCTGGAAGAGGCGCAGTTTCCGGACCCGTTCGGTCGAGACGCGGCTGGCCGTCAGGTTGGCCACGCATCCGCTAGGAAACGCCAGGCGCACGTTGGCGATGTCCACCTTGCGGGAGAGGATGGAGATGCCCGCGCCGCGCACCTCCTCGGGCATCTGTCCCACCAGGCTCAGCACGATGTCGAGGTCGTGGATCATCAGGTCCAGCACCACGTCGATGTCCAGGCTACGCGGGGTGAACACGCTCATGCGGTGGACTTCGAAGAACAGCGGCAGCCCGGTGATCGACCGCAGCGCGGCCACCGCGGGGTTGAAGCGCTCCAGGTGGCCCACCTGGAGAACGCGCGAGTTCGCCCGCGCGGTTTGGATCAACTGGCGGGCCGAAGCCAGGTCCGGCGCGATGGGCTTTTCCACCAGCACATCCAGGCCCGCTTCCAGCAGCGCGCAGCCCACCGCGCAATGGGCCGCCGTGGGGACCGCGACGATGGCGGCATCCGCCCTGCCGGGCAACTCCGGCAGCTCGAGCGCCTGGCACTCGAACTGCGCCGCGGCGTCCGCCGCCCGCGCCCGGTCGGTGTCCACCACCGCCACCAACTCGGCGCTCCCCGACTGGCGGATCACCCGCATATGGTTCCGCCCGAACTCCCCCGCTCCCACCACCGCTACACGGATTGCCGACAAGTTTGCCTCCGGGCCGGGTTTCTCGCCCGCCCCTACTGATATAGCACGCCGTTCCTTCTATAATAGGGTCGTCAGGGAAGGAGCGATTCACTATGACCATCCGCCCGCTTCACGATCGTGTACTTGTGAGACGCATTGAGGAGTCGGAGACCAGGATCGGCGGCATCATTATCCCCGATACCGCCAAGGAGAAGCCCCAGCAGGGCCGGGTGATCGCTGTCGGCAACGGCAAGATGCTCGAAGACGGCGAGCGCGCTCCGGTGGATGTCAAGGCCGGCGACCGCATCCTGTTCGGAAAGTACTCCGGGTCGGAGATCAAGACCGGCGGGGAGGAGTACCTCATCGTCCGCGAGGACGAGATCCTGGCCGTGTTCACCGAGTGAGCGAAAGCCCGCGAACCCGTGGTTGCCATGTGGTAATCTAGGAATGCATTTTCCCAGAAGGATTCTTTTGAGATGCTTCGAAACACCTCCACGCACGTATTCCTGATGGCCGCTTGCGCGGCCCTTTTCGCCGGTGTCTCGGCGGCGCAGATCAAGGTCGCCATCGTCGACTCACGGCAGGCGGTGCTGGACACCGCCGAGATCAAGAAGGCTTCCGCGGACCTGGAAGCCAAGTACAAGCCGCGGCAGACCGAGATGGAGAGACTGCGCAAGGAGCTCGACGAGATCCAGCAGAAACTCCAGGCCGGCGCCGACAAGCTGCCGCCGCAGACCACGGCAGAGCTGAACGCCCAGGGACAGCGCAAGCAACGCGACCTTCAGCGCCTCGGTCAGGACCTCCAGGAGGAGGTCGAAGCCGAGCGCCAGGACATCCTCGGCAAGACCAGCCAGCGCATGATCCGCGTGGTGAGGAAGCTGGCCGAGGAGCGCGGCATGGACGTGGTGGTCGATGCTTCCACCACGCTCTTTTTCAAGCCCGCGCTGGATCTGACCAAGGACGTGGTCGCGGAGTTCGACAAGACCTACCCTGTCAAGTAGGGCGGCAGAACAGCGAGCACATGGCCGGCTACCTCGAAGAGTACGGGGTCGCGGACGCACGGCGCACTAAAGTTGTCTGGCGCCTGGTGATTTCGGTCCTGGTGCTGGGTATTGCCGCCGTGGTTCTGTACTTTACCTTTCGCACCTGGCCGGCCAAGCGTCAGACCCAGAGGTTTCTCGACGACCTCCGCCGCCGGGACTACCAGGCCGCCTACCGGGACTGGGGCTGCGCCCAGCCCTGTCCCGACTACCCGTTCAACCGGTTCATGGAGGATTGGGGGCCGCAGGGCAGCTTTTCCAATCCGTCCGCGGCAGCCGTCAAGAAGGCTCGCTACTGCAACGGGGACGTGATCGTCACGGTGACGCCGGGAAAAGGGAAAGACATGTACCTGTGGTACCAGCGGAGCGACGGCACGCTCGGGTTCGCCCCCTGGGAGGACCTCTGCAACCCGCACATCCCCGCGCCCGCCCCGCCGCCGTAGCCGCGGTGGGATAAGGCTCCGGCTTGTCCTCCGGCATCCAACCGGGACAAGGCGGAGCCTTATCCTACTGGGGCTGACGGCTGTTCTCGGATTGTGCTACCGTGATTAATCGCGAGGGTTCGCATCTTCTACAGGAGTAGTCCAATATGGAAGCACTCGGATTGATTGAGACGAAGGGCCTGGTCAGCGCCATCGAAGCCGCCGACGCCATGGTGAAAGCCGCCAACGTGATTCTGGTAGGGAAGGAATACATTGGCGCCGGATACGTGACCGTAACGGTTCGGGGTGACGTGGGCGCCGTAAAGGCCGCCACGGATGCCGGAGCCGCCGCCGCCCGCCGGGTCGGGGAGCTGGTTTCGGTGCACGTGATTCCGCGCCCGCACGAAGAGATCGAGAAGATCCTGCCGGGAGCCAAGAAGAACGCCTGAAGCCGGCATCTCTCCCCTAGGCAGGCTCGGGTTTTCCCATGCCCCACGATCCAGATCTCGTTTCCTTGCAGGAAGTCCGCGCCAAGGTCGAGAAAGCGCACGCGGCGTTTCAGAAGTACCGCCTCTATAACCAGCAGCAAGTGGATGCGATTGTAGAGGCCATGGCCGCGGCCGGACGCGCCCACTCCAAGCGGCTGGCGGAGATGGCGGTCGAGGAGACTAAGTACGGCAACGTCCAGGACAAGATCGTCAAGAACCTGCTGAACTCGGACCTGCTGCCGCGTTACATCCGCGGGATGAAGACGGTCGGCGTACTGCGCGAGCTGCCGGAGCAGAAGGTCATTGAGATCGGCGTGCCCGTGGGCGTGGTCGCCGCCCTGCTGCCCACCACCAACCCGACTTCGACGGCTTTCTTCAAGGCCATCATCTCGCTCAAGGCCGGCAACGCCGTGGTCATCAGCCCGCATCCGCGCGCGGCCAGGTGCACCAAAGCGGCCTCGGACGTGATGTACCAGGCCGCCATCCAGGCGGGAGCGCCGGAAGACATCATCCAGTGCATCACCGCCCCGACGATGGAATCCACGCACGCGCTGATGAAGCACGAGCACGTTGCGGTGATCCTGGCCACCGGCGGCCACGCCATGGTCAAGGCCGCTTATTCCAGCGGCAAACCGGCGTTCGGCGTGGGCCCCGGCAATGTGCCGGTGTACCTCGAGCGCACGGCGGAGGTCGCCGAGGCGGTGGGCAAAGTGGTCGACGGCAAGGCCTTCGACTACGGCACGGTGTGCTCGAGCGAGCAGGCGCTGGTCTGCGAGGAGTCGCTTAGGGAGCCGGTGCTCGCCGAATTGAAGCGGCGGAAGGCCTTTTTCTGCAACGATGCGCAGAAGCAGGCGCTCACCAAGGTCCTGCTGAAGGACAACTTCCGCATCAATCCCGAGTGCGTGGCGCAGTCGCCGGTCCGCCTGGCGCAGATGGCCGGCTTCGAGGTCCCCGCCGACACCTCGATCATCGTGGCGGAACTGGAGGGAGTCGGCAAAGCTCATCCGCTCTCGGTGGAGAAGCTCTCCCCGGTGCTGGCGCTCTACTTTGTGCGGGATCATGCCGCGGCTTTGGACATCTGCGACGCGTTGCTTCACTTCGGCGGGTTGGGCCACACCTGTGTCATCCACTCGAAGGACGACGCGCGGATTCGCGAATTCGGCGTGCGCATGCCCGCCATGCGCGTGCTGGTGAACACGGGCGCGCCGGCCGGCTCGACCGGCATCACCACCAACTTGCAGCCTTCGATGACGCTCGGCTGCGGCGCCATGGCGGGCAATGTCACCAGCGACAACGTCGGGCCGCAGCACCTGATCAACATCAAGCGCGTGGCGTGGATGGTGCGTACGGCCGAGGAGGCCCTGCCGATCCCGGCCGAATTCAAGGACGTCGCGCCCCCGCCAACGCTTCCCCAGCCCGCCCGGCTCGACCGGCAGACGATTGCGGCCGCCGTCGAGAAATACCTCGCCCAACGCGGCATCGCCGTGGCGCCGGCCCCGGCGGCGCCCGTGGCGGTCACCACCGCGGCCAGCGTGGCCGCCCAGGTGGTCGACCGGTTTCTCGCTTCGCGGCGTGTGGGCCCGCCCGCAACCTGTCCCGCGACCTGGCCTTGCGTTCCGGCCGGCGCGCAGCCCCAACCTCCTCCCGCCGCTCCCGCTCCGCCGCCGCAGCCGCCCGCTCCCGAGGTTGTCATCGCCGACTTCGTGTGCGAAGATGACGTCCGCGCCGCCCTCCGGCAGTCCGGGAAAATCTACATCGGGCCGAGAACCATCGTGACCCCTGCCGCGCGTGACCTGGGCCAGCAACATGATATCCTCGTGTTGGCAAAGCGTTGAATGAGCCTGAACCTGGACGAGCTGAGAACTGAGATCCTCAAGCACCTGGAGTCGCAAGGATTTGTGGTGTTCCACGGCTACTCGCGGCTGGCGGACACCGATTCGTTTGTCGCCTGGGACGTCGAGCGGAAGCCGGACTACCAGGGCTTCCTCGAGACCGCGAAGAACGCCGGAGTCAGGCTGATCGTCTATCACTGGCGGGAGTTCTCGCGGGCCCACATGGACGAGGCCGCCGAGCGCCTGGAGGACTGCGACGTCAGCGTCGAAGAGCAGCGCGGCATGGAAAAGCGTCTGCGCGAGCTGAGCGCTTACGAAGGCTTTACCTGCGCGCTCGAGCTTTCCTTCGATTTGGAGTCCAGAGTCTACCTGTTCAACCTCCGGGCGGAATGGTATGAGGAGTACCTGGACCTGCTCGAAGAGATCGACGCCGCCCTGCCGGATGAGGAGGACGAGGAAGACGACTCGATCGGCGGCTACTACTCCAGGAACTAGCCTCCCGCGCCATGGATAGACCGGCGCGCTGGCTGATCCCGCAAATCGATCCGGAGCAGGCCGGACGCCTGGCCGACGGCCTGGGTCTATCGCTTCCCGCCGCGCGCGTGCTCGTCAACCGCGGCTACCGCGATCTCGCCTCCGCCCGCCGGTTCCTTTCCCCTTCGCTCGAGGACCTGCACGATCCCTGGCTGCTGCTGGGCATGAGCGCCGCGCTCGAGCGGCTGCGGCGGGCCATCGGCGCGCGCGAGAACATCCTGCTCTATGGCGACTACGACGTCGATGGAACCACCTCGGTGGTCATCCTCAAGAAAGCCATCGAGCTGGCCGGCGGCCGGGCCGGAGTGTTCATCCCGCACCGTATCCGGGATGGCTACGGCATGCGCCCGGAAGCGATCGAGCAGGCTGCCGCCGCCGGCGCCACGCTGGTGATCAGCGTGGATACGGGCATCCGTGCGGCCGAGGCCGTCTGCCGCGCCCGCGCCTTTGGAATGGACGTGATCGTGACCGATCACCACCTGCCCGACGCCGAGCTGCCGCCCGCCCTAGCGGTCCTGAATCCCAACCAGCCGGGCTGTCCCTACCCCGAGAAGAATCTCTGCGGCGCGGGCGTGGCGTTCAAGCTGGTGCAGGCGCTGCTGGCGACGCTGGGCTGGCCCGCCGGCAAGCTCCGGCGCATGACCGAGTCGTTCCTGAAGCTGGTGGCCATCGCGACCGTGGCCGACGTGGTGCCGCTCACCGGCGAGAACCGCGTCCTGGTGAAGCACGGCCTGGAGGGACTGCGCGAGGTGCGCAACCCGGGTCTCAGCGCACTGCTGAAGGTCGCCGGGTTCGAGCCGGGCCAGGTCCCTTCGGCCGGCCAGGTGGCTTTTCGCATCGCGCCGCGGTTGAACGCCGCGGGGCGCATGGCGGACGCCAACGACATCGTGGAGCTGCTGCTCACCGAGGACAAGGACCACGCCCGCGAACTCGCCGCGCGGCTCCACAGCCTCAATCGCGACCGCCAGGAAACCGAGAGCGAGATCGTCCGGCTGATTCTGGAGGAGTGTTTCGCGGCGCCCGTCACCGACCAGCAGGCGGCCCTGGTGTTCGCCGGGAGCCAGTGGCACCGCGGCGTGGTGGGGATCGTCGCCAACCGCCTGGTCGAGAGGTTCCATCGTCCCGTCTTCGTGCTCGGCGAAGATCCCGAGCAGGGCGTCGCTCAGGGCTCGGGGCGCAGTATTCCCGCCTTGGATCTGCTCGACGCCCTGGAATCGATGCCCGACCTGTTCATCCGGTTCGGAGGACACCGCCAGGCCGCCGGACTGACGCTCGCGGTCGAGCGCATTGGGGAGTTCCGGGAACGGCTGAACGCCTATGCGGCCGCGCGCCTCGCCCCCGACGACTTCCGCTCCCAGGTCGAGGTGGATGCGGTTCTGGCTTTCGACGAGATCTCGGAGCAGGTGGTCGCCGACGTGCTCTCGATGGCGCCGTTCGGTTTCGGCAATCCCGCACCGCTCTTCGCCGCCTTCGGCGCGGAAGTGGCCGCCGCCCCGTGGGTCTTCAAGGACAAGCACCTGAGAGTCAGCCTGCGCCAGGGTGGCCGCACGCTCACTCTCAAGGGCTGGAATTTCGCGGAGCGCGCTGGAGAATTCGCGCCGGGCGCGCGCCTCGACGCCGCCTTCACCCTGGAAAGCGACGACTACTCCGCCAGCCGCGGCTACCCGGGCTGGTGCGCGGTGCTTCGGGACGTGAGAAGATCTGACTCGTAAAGGAGCGCACTAATGGATTCGGAGAATCGTCGAAACTTCCTTACCAAGGCGCTGCCCGCCTGCGCGGTGTCGTGTCTGGGTTGTAGCGCCGCCTCCGCGCAGGAGGCGCCCCCCGCCAAACACAAATTCCAGGAACCCTCCGGACTGACGTATGAACAGGTGTTCCGGATGGCGTTTCAGGAGGGATACATCCCGACGATGAAGGCTCTTGCGGAGGACCTGGGAAAGGACAAACTCCTCGAAATGCTCAAGAGCGCATGTTCGCGGACCGCTGCGCGTGCGGGGGCGGAACGCGCGGGCAAAGCGCCCAAACGCGACCTCGCCGCCTTCGCCGCTCCGCTCGAGCAGCCGGGTGAACTCACCAAGCACGCCGTGACCTACCAGATCGTCGAGCACACAGAGCAGGCGTTGGAGATCAAGGTCACCGAGTGCCTCTGGGCCAAGACGTTCCGCGAGAAGGATGCCGCGGATATCGGATATGCGGCCATCTGTCATCCGGATTTCGCCACCGCCCCCGCCTTCAATCCGAAGATGAAAATGGTTCGCACCAAGACCCTGATGCAGGGCCACGACTGCTGCAATCACCGCTGGGAAATGACAGGCTGAGCCGCTGGGATCGAGGGAACCGCCTCACCGGGCCGTCGCCCTCATACAACGGAGCGATTCCCGCTGGAGCTGGCGGAGGGATTCGAACCCCCGACCCTCTGATTACAAATCAGATGCTCTACCGGCTGAGCTACGCCAGCTCGATGGAGCGGGAGACGGGAATCGAACCCGCAACCAACAGCTTGGAAGGCTGTGACTCTACCATTGAGTTACTCCCGCTCGCGGCCCATTTCATTGTACGGGTTCCGGCGCGGAAGGGTCAACGCGTCCGGCCCCGGGAGCCGAAACAGTTTCGCGCGAACGTGTTTTAAGGAAATCGAACTCGGGGCCGCAGTGACGGTTGACAACCGGTAGCGCCTCCGCTAAGATTCTTAAAGTGCTGATCTATCAGGCATTTGTCGGTGACGGGTCAGGGCGGTAGAACGGATTGCTCCCAGGGTGAGGATCGTTGAAACTGCATGGCGTGCCGAATGTCCCCGTCCAGGCCAGCGACGCCGGGCCCGCGCGTGGCGAGAGCGTCGATAGATTGGTCGCCCCGGAGACTTGGCTATGGCCAACCAGCAAGATGACCAGCGTGTGAGACCGCAGCCCGCCCTGCCTGAGGAGGACTACGAGCACCTGCTGGAGGATTACAGTCATTTTGCGCCGCCGGCCGAGGGCGAGCTCCTGGAAGGCCGGGTCCTGAAGGTCACCGAAAAGGAAGTCATCGTCGATTTCGGATACAAGTCCGAGGGTCTGGTTCCGATCGAGCAGTTCGCGCATCCGGATGGGCAGGTCACGGTCCAGCCCGGCGATACCATCGACGTCATGATCGACCACCACGGCCCGGAGCCGGAAGGCTACGTGCTCCTGTCGCACGAGAAAGCCAGCCGGATCCGGTCCTGGGACAACCTGGAGAAGGCGCACCGCGAGGGGCTGCTGGTCTCCGGCCACGTGGTCGGACGCGTGAAAGGCGGCCTGTCGGTGGACGTGGGCGTAAAGGCTTTCATGCCCAGCTCTCAGGTGGATGTCCGGCCGGTTCACAACCTCGACGTTCTGATCGGGCAGGACGTCCCGGTCAAGATCGTGAAGGTGAATCGCCGGCGCGGCAACGTCGTGGTATCGCGCAAACTGGCGATCGAGGACGAGGTGCTGGCGCGCAAGCGCACCACGCTCGAGGGGCTGCAAGAGGGCGCGGTGGTGACCGGCGTGGTCAAGAACCTCACCGAGTACGGCGCGTTCGTGGATCTGGGCGGCATCGACGGGCTGCTGCACGTGAGCGACATGTCCTACGGCCGCGTGAACCATCCTTCCGAAGTGGTGAGCGTGGGCGACGAGATCGCCGTCAAGGTGCTGAAATTCGACCGCGAGAAGGAGCGGGTCTCGCTGGGGCTGAAGGAACTCACGCCCGACCCCTGGCAGAGTGTGGCGGAGCGCTTTCCGGTCCACAGCCGCGTGGTGGGCCACGTGGTCAGCGTGACGGACTACGGCGCCTTCGTCGAGCTGGAGCCCGGGGTGGAGGCGCTCATCCACATCTCCGAGATGACCTGGTCGCGCCGCATGAAGCACCCCTCGAAAGTGGTGAAGCCGGGCGACCAGGTGGAAGCCGTGGTACTCGCCGTGCAGCCCAAAGACCGGCGCATCTCGCTGGGGATCAAGCAGCTCGAGCCGGATCCCTGGACCACCGTCGAGCAGCGCTACAGCGTCGGCTCGGTGGTGGAGGGGCGGGTCCGCAAGCTCACCGATTTCGGCGCCTTCATCGAGATTGAGGAGGGCATCGACGGGCTGGTGCACATCTCCGACGTGTCCTGGACCAAGCGCGTCAAGCATCCTTCCGAGGTGCTCAAGAAGGGCCAGCTCGTGCAAGCCGTGGTGCTGCACATCAATGCCTCCGCGCGGCGGCTCTCGCTGGGCATCAAGCAACTTCAGCCGGACGCCTGGGAGATGTTCTTCCGCTCGCACCAGGTGGGCGATACGGTCCGCGGGCGGGCCTGCCGGGCCGCTAATTTCGGCGTGTTCATCGAGCTGGCCGAAGGGGTGGAGGGCCTGTGCCACAATTCGGAGATTCCCGGCGGGCTGGACAAGAAGAAGGACGAGCCGCCGCTGGAGATCGGCCGCGACTACGATTTCAAGATCATCAAGATGAGCGAGGCGGAGAAGAAAATCGGCTTGAGCGTCCGGGCCCTCGGCGAGGATGAGGAGAGGACCCGCCTGGAGGAATACCAGCGCCGGGCCGCCGCCGCGACCATGACCATCGAAGAGGTAATGAATCTGAAGGGGCACGGGGAGGCCCGTTCGCAATCCTGACGCCGCGCTGGTGCGGTTGACAGCCGCGTCCTGTACAGGGAGAATGACAGCATTATGACCAAGGCGGAGTTGATCGAAGAAGTTTCCCGCGTGGTGGAAATGAGTCGCAAAGACTCCGAGGTGATTGTCGAGACCATTTTCGACAGCATCGTGCGCGCACTTCGCACGGGCGAGAAGATCGAAATCCGCGGTTTCGGCAGTTTCCGGACCCGCCAGCGCCAGCCCCGAATCGGCCGCAACCCCAAGACCGGCACGCGGGTCGAGGTGCCGGCCAAGCGCATCCCATTCTTCAAACCCAGCAAGGAGCTGAAGGACCTGGTGAACGGCGCTCAGGCGGCCGGCGAAACCCCTCCGCCCCCGCCATCCGCGGCGGAAGTCCCGCCGGCGCTGTAGCCCGAGTCCAGACCCGGCATGGATTACGTCTGGAGTCCGTGGCGCTACCGTTACGTCAGCCAGACCGGCCCGGGCGACGAATGCATCTTCTGCAAGGCGGCCGCCAGCCAGCGCGATGAGGAGAACTGTATCCTCCACCGCGCCGAGCGTAATTTCCTCATTCTGAACCGCTTTCCGTACACCAACGGCCACCTGATGATCGCTCCCTACGAGCACGTGCCGGCGCTCGAGCAGGCGGACGAGGCCACGCTCGCCGAGATGATCTCGCTGGCGCGCCGCGCCGAAGTGTGCCTGCGCGAGGTCTACCGCCCCCAGGGCCTGAACCTCGGGATGAACCTGGGACAGTGCGCCGGCGCCGGGGTGGCCGGCCATATCCACATGCACGTGCTGCCCCGTTGGACCGGCGACGCCAGCTTCATGACCGTCGTGGGCGAGACGCGCGTCCTGCCCGAGGCTCTCTCGACCACTTACCAGAAGCTGCGCCAGGCCTGGCGGTGAGCCAGCGCCAGCCTGCTATAATGGTTTTTTCCAGCCTGTTGGCAGCCCGGGAGTCGGAGTATGTTTCTTGACATCAAGCAGATGCAGATGGAGAAGGTGCGCTTCCGCGAGACCTTTCCTCCCGGGGTCATCGAGTTCTTCGACGAGCAACTCCGGCAGACCAGCCCGATCCAGTCCGAAGGCTCCGCCGAACTGCTGGAAGCCATCCTGGAGATCCGGGTGCGCGGCCACCTCAGCACTTCGATGGAAGTCGCCTGCGACCGCTGTCTGGAACTGGCTAGCGTCCCCATCGACACCGACTTCGACCTGCTCTACCGTCCGGCGGCGTCGATGCCGCAAGGGGAGGAGGTCGAGGTCCGGGACGCGGACACCGAGATCGGCTTCTACCAGGGAGATGGCCTGGAACTGAGCGATGTCCTCCGGGAGCAGATCCTGCTGTCGCTGCCCATGCAGAGGGTCTGCCGCGAGGACTGCAAGGGCATCTGCCCGGTCTGCGGCCAGAATCGCAACCTGGTGGAGTGCGCCTGCCACCTGGAGGTCGGCGACGACCGCTGGGCGGGCCTGAAGGATCTTTAGGCTGCAATCGACCGCCCACAATCCAGTACAATAGTGAGGAACTGATCATGCCGAACCCGAAGAGACGACATTCCGCACAGCGCCGGGCAAAGCGCCGTGCTCATGATGCGCTACCGCCGGCGGCGATGTCCGAGTGCCCCAACTGCCACGAGCCGAAGCCGCCCCATCGCGTGTGCCCGCACTGCGGCCAGTACAAAGGCAGGGAAGTGGTTGAGGTAGCCGAAGAGTAGAGCTTTCAAACGCCGTGCTATGGTGACGATCGCTGTTGACGCAATGGGTGGCGACACCGCCCCGAAGGCGGAAGTCGAGGGCGCCATTCGGGCCGCCAGGAGCCTGGGCGTGCAGGTCGTCCTGGTAGGCCGCGAAGATGTCCTGAAGAAGGAGTTGAGCCAGCAGGACGGCCACCTCAATCTGCCCGTCGAAATCGTCCACGCCTCCGAACAGGTGACCATGCAGGACAGCGCCGCCCGGGCGGTCCGCGCCAAGCGCGACAGCTCCATACGGGTGGCCTCCCGGCTGGTGCGTGACGGCATCGCTCAGGGACTGGTGTCGGCCGGCAACACCGGCGCGGTGATGGTCACTTCAAAAATGGTTCAGGGGATGATCCCCGGGGTGGACCGGCCCGCGCTGGCCCAGACGTTCCCCACCATCAAGGGCACGCCGGTGGTCCTGATGGACGTCGGCGCCAACGTCGACTGCTCCCCGCAGATGCTGGCGCAGTTCGCCGTGATGGGCGACATTTACGCCCGCGTCATCCTGCAAATGAAGGAGCCCCGCGTCGGGCTGCTCTCCATCGGCGAGGAGGAGCACAAAGGCAACGAGCTGACGCGCAACGCCACCCCCCTGCTGAAGTCGCTGGCCATCAACTTCATCGGCAACGTGGAGGGCCGGGACCTGTACACCGGCAAGGTGGACGTGATCATCTGCGACGGCTTCATCGGCAACGTGGCCCTGAAGGTGAGCGAGGGGCTGGTCGAGGTGGTCAAGCAGATGCTTCTGGAATCGCTGCAAGCCACCATCACTCGAAAGATCGGCTACGTGCTCTCGCGAGCCGCATACGCCGACTTCAAGAAGCGCGTCGATTACTCCGAATATGGCGGCGCGCTGCTGCTGGGCGTCCGCGGCGTGTGCGTCATTTGCCACGGCGGTTCCAACGCCAACGCCATCAAGAACGCGATCCGCGTGGCCGCCGAGTTCGCCAATCACCGGATCAACCAGCGCATCGAGGCCGAGCTGCGGCGCTGGTCGCCGGAACTCAAAGAGACCGTCAAAGCCGACTGAAGTGAACCCGCGCGGTTTCATTCTGGGCTTGCCGATTCTGCTGGCGGTTGCGTTGTCGCAACCCTCCCCCGCGCAGAAACTCAACCCCGTCCAGTGGAGCCTCGCGGCCGAGCCGGCCCGGGGGGCGCCGGGTTCGCGCATCCTGGCGCGGCTGACCGCCAGGATGGAGCCGGGCTGGCACCTGTACTCGCTGGCCGCCCCCAAGCCCATCATCTCGACCAGCATCGGCCTGGCCGGGAACCCGGCCATCGAGTCCGTCAAGATCTACCAGCCCAAGCCGCGCACCTCCTTCGACCAGAACTTCGGCTTCAACGTGGATACCTACGAGGGCGAAGCGGTTTTCCTGCTCGAGGTTCGGATCGCCGGCAGCGCTCCGCCCGGCCCGCTGGAACTGACGGCCAGCGCCCGTTTCCAGACCTGCAACAACAAGATGTGCCTGCCGCCCCGCCGCGTCACGGCTACGACTGTTGTCACTCTGGATCCGGGTGTCAAGACGCTGGCGCCGCTCGTGACGGAGGGCTATACCCTGTTCGATCCGTCCGCGCCCCCGCCGGCGGTTCCGTCCCGGCCCGCCGCGCCGTCCTCGCAAGGTCTGGTAGTGTTCATGCTGGTGGCGTTCGGGATCGGCCTGGCGGCGCTGTTCACCCCCTGCGTGTTCCCGATGATCCCGATCACGGTCTCATTCTTCCTGAACCAGCCGGCCGGATCGCGCGGGAAGAGCGTCGGGGAAGCGGCGCTGTTCTCGCTCGGGATCATCGTGACGTTTTCGCTGCTGGGCCTGGCGGCGACGGCCATTCTGGGGCCGTTCGGCGTGGTGCAACTCGGGTCGAACGTCTGGGTGAACGCGTTTATCGCGCTGGTGTTTCTGGCCTTCGCGTTGAGCCTGCTGGGGGCCTTCGAGTTCAGCGTTCCCTCGGGCCTCCTGACGCGTCTGGACAGCGCCTCGCGGGGCGGCGGCATCGCCGGAACGCTGCTCATGGGACTCACGTTTTCCCTCACCTCGTTTGCCTGTGTCGGACCGTTCGTGGGGACGCTGCTGGCGGCCTCGGTCCAGGGCGGGGGCGCGCGGCCGCTCGCCGGCATGGTCTCCTTCGCCACCGGGCTGGCCACGCCGTTCTTCTTTCTCGCTCTGTTTCCCTCCTACCTGAAGCGGATGCCCAAGAGCGGCGGCTGGCTGGAGCGGGTGAAGGTCGTGTTGGGGTTCCTGATCCTGGCGGCGATGTTCAAGTATGTGAGCGCCGTGGATCAGGTGATGCAGTGGAACCTGCTCACGCGCGAGCGATTCCTGGCCGCCTGGATCGTGCTGTTCGCCTTCCCCGGATTGTATCTGCTGGGATTCCTGCGTCTGCCCGGCATCCGGCCCGACGAGCCCGTGGGCCTGGGGCGGCTGCTGGCCGGCGCGGCGCTGCTGGTGTTCGCCCTCAGCCTCGCGCCGGGGATGTTCGGAGCGCGGCTGGGAGAGCTCGACGCCTACGTACCCGCCGTTGCCACCGACGGCTCCCAGTGGATGAAGAACCAGTACCGCGAAGCGCTCGAGGAAGCCCGCCGCCAGAACCAGCGCGTATTCGTCGCCTTCACCGGCTACGCCTGCACCAACTGCCACTGGATGAAGGCCAACATGTTCACGCGCCCGGAAATCGCGGCGGCGATGAAAGACTTCGTTCTGCTGGAGCTCTACACCGACGGCGCCGACGAGGCCTCGCTGTCAAACCAGAAGCTGGAGGAGACCAGGTTCTCGACGGTCGCGATTCCCTACTACGCGATCGTGGACCCGGATGAGAAGGCGATCGCCACGTTCCCCGGACTCACGCGCGACTCGGGCGAGTTCCTCCGGTTCCTGCGCGCCGGCATCCGCTAGCGCACAGGCTGAACGCCTGCGCCACATCAAGCACTTGCCCCACCGTGGCACAGGCATTTAGCCTGTGCACTTCAATGGGCGAGCTTCTTCCAGGCGCCTATGGAGCGCTTGAGATTTTCGGCTGGCTCGATCTTGTATCGGTTGGCTACGTTCCAGCCCTGGAGCCCGATCGGACCGCGGTAGCCGAGGCGTTGCAGCTCGCGCAACAACGCGGCGACGTCAAAGTTGCCGCTATCGAGCGGCTGGATCCACTCCTTGCCATCGCGATCGGCGCCATTGATGGTCACCACCGACAATCGCGGGATTGCGAGCTTCAGGACGCGCTCCATGGAGCCGGCGCCATCCGTGCGCAGCCAGTGGCAGAGATTGAATGTCACACCGACGTTCTTGCGCTCGGACTTCTCCGCGAGGCGAACCACATCTCCCACGCGTTCGGCGAGATACATGACGTGGGGATACAGCGAGACCGGCACGTTGTACGCCGCGGCTGCATCCGCCACCTCGCGAATGGCGGCCACCGCCAGCCCGTCCGCGGCCGGGTCCGACGGTTTGAAGTCCTGGCTTTGCACCGAGAGCCAGATCACCGTGCCTCGGCCTTTCAACGCGGCGAGGTTCCGCTCGATCCCCGGGTCCACCGTGTATTGGCCGCGACCGACCCGCACCCAAGTGTAGATGGCGTACAACTTCAGCTTCTTTTCGTCCATCCAAGGCAGCACCTTCTCTATCAGGTATTGCCACTCCCTCTCGCCCCCGGCGACGGGAGCGATCCCCGAATACCCGAGCGCGGCAACCGTGTCAATATCGGCACGCTGAAGACGGTCTTTGCTCAGGTCCTTCACCATGGCGGTGTCCAGGGCGAAGAACTCGTTTTGAAGGGGTGCAGCGTGGCGGCCCTGCTGGGCCAGGAGTGGCAGCCGGCCGGACATCAGGAAAAGCGCCGCCAGCAAGCACAACGTTCTCACGAGAGCCCCCCAGGGCTCGCGCATCGGACGGGACATCATCTGGCGCGCGGTCTCGTCGCCGGCGATCGTCTCCTTGGCCGGATCCCACCGAACCGGGCGGCCGGTACGCACACAGATGTCGGAGAACTGGCTGATCAGGTCCGAGCGCACGGCGCTCTCGATCGGATCCACGAATTCTCTCCGCGCTTTGACACACTCGATCCAGCCCAACTGGTGGGCGGCGGCCGGACGATCCCAAGGGCCGCGCGCCAGCACCTGTTCCTCGTGAATGGGACTCTTTTGCAGGCGGATCTCGTTCGGGCCGATCTCCGAGCTGAGCAACGAGGCCGGTTGCGTCAGTACCTGTTGGTAGGCCACGGCCACCCATCCCTCGGTTCCGACGAAGATTGCGCCGTCGTGCACGCCCCGCTCCGCCCCTCCGCCAAACGCCGGGTGCGGAGCGTCGGAAACCGTTTTGAAAGTCCCGCTATCCATGAAGTGCAGGACCAGCCCGTTTTCGTAAGTGCAGCGCAGGTCCCATGCGATCGCGCAGTTGTAGAGGCCCTCTTTCGGAAGCTTGCCCGTCCCCTCGTAGATCACCGGAATAGTCAGCCCGGCGTGGTCCGCCCACCACTGCACCTGGTCCAAAGGATGCGCCGCCCAATTGGCGATGAATCCCAGACAGTAGTCGCGGATGTGGAAGATGCCAGGCCCCACGCGGTCCTGACAGAAAGGCGCTTGTGGCGCGGGCCCAAGCCACATCTCGTAGTCAAAGCCTTTCGGAACGGGGAGCACCGGGGTCGCAGAACCGCCGGCCAGGGAGGGCGGCGAGATGACATAGATCTTCTGCACCTTGCCGATGCGGCCATTCAGGACCAGTTCCAACGCGTGGCGCGCATCCGGAGTGGAGCGGCGCTCGGCTCCGTACAGGAAACCGCGGCGATACTTCCGCACCGCCTTCAGCACGGCAAGGTCCATCTCGATGCTGACTCCCAGCGGCTTCTCCGTATGGCAGTCCTTCCCTGCCTGGAGGGCCGCAATGGTGATGGGAACGTGCCAGTGGTCCGGCGTGGCGATGTAGACCGCGTCGATATCCTTCTGGAGGAGCAACTCGCGGAAGTCGTTGTACATCCGGATGCCGCGGTAGGCTCCGGCCGGTTTCCGTTCGGCGTAAAGTCTCTCGAGAGTCTCCTTCGCTTGCACCCGGCGGTTTTCCTGGACGTCGCAGACGGCCACAATCTCGCAGGCATCGATAGGAATGTAGTGCTTGGCTTCGAAGACGCCACGGCTTCCGGCGCCGATGATCCCTACCGCTACGCGATCGCTTGGCGCGGCAGCGCCGCGTCCCAAAGCGCTCGCGGGCACGATCAGCGGAGCGGCGACAGATCCGGTCAACGCGCCAAGAAACCCCCGGCGAGTTCGAGTTGCCGTGTTGTCGAGAATGCTGTTCATGGGTCTTGAGTTCTCCGGGCAGCACCGCGCACGTGCAGGACGTCGCATTCCGAACCGAGTATAGCCGAACGACGGGCCGCCCGCGCCCGCTCCCTCTTCGCTTCCGTATACTTGAGTGGTGTCCCGCTTCCAACGTCTGGTTTCTGTCGTTCTCCTGCTCGTCGCCGCGGCGGCGGCGCAGGAAACCCTCCGCTCTCTCTCACTCCTCCACGTGGGCGACCTGCACGCCGGCCTGCTGCCGGACATGCAGGGCCGCGGCGGCTTTGCCCGCCTGGCCACCGCCATTCGGCGCGAACAACAGGGCTGCACCTGGTGCCTGCTGGTGAATGCCGGCGACCTGGTGCAGGGAACGCCGGTCTCGACGCTCTTTCGCGGACTCCCGGTGTATCAGATTGCGGGTCTGTTCCACTTCCAGGTCTCCACGCTCGGAAACCACGACTTCGACTATGGATGGCAAATGACCCGCCGGTTTCTCAAGGCCGGCGTTTCTCCCATCGTCTCCGCCAACGTGGTGGACGGCGGCGGCCACTCGATCACGCGCCACGGCTACGTCATCCGGAACGTGAACGGCATGCGCGTGGCCGTGATCGGCGCCCTCATGGGCAACCTGGGGAACTACGAAACGCCGGCGAAGCTCGGGCCCTGGCACTCGCTGCCGCCCATCGAGACGGTCCGAGAGATTGCGGCCGAGATCGGAGGCCGCGCCGATGTCATCGTGCTGCTGGGCCATATGGAGGCCGCCGAGCAGGCCGCCGCGCTGCACGAGCTTCCCGAGATCGCCGTCGTCATTGGCGCTCACGTTCACACCGCCTTGAGAGAGGCCCAGGAATTCGAGCACCGGCTATGGGTGCGGGCGGAGTGCTGTGGGCGGGAGCTCGGACGGCTCGATCTCAAGGTGGACCTGCCCGCGAAAAAGGTGGCCTCCTGGAACTGGAAGCGCATCCCGATTGACGCGACCATTCCGCCCGCCAGCGACATGGCCGCCCGCGTGGCCAAGTGGGAGAAGCGGGTCTCGAAAATCGTGGACGTGCCCATCGGCGAATCCCGGCGCGAGCTCGAGAAGGTGGATTTACAGCGCCTGGTCGAGCGCGCCATGGTCGAGGAGACGGGCGCCGATTTCGGCCTGATGAACCTCGGCGGCCTCCGCGACAAGCTGCCGCAAGGCCGCCTGCTCGCGCGCCACGTCTGGAACATCATGCCCTTCGACAACAAGGTGGTGATCGGGAAGTTCAAGGGCTCCGAGCTGCCGCCGGTGGTCGCCAAGGCGCACCCGGTCGACCCGGACCGCGAGTACACGCTGGCGACGATCGATTTTATCGTCGAGACCGGCGCCCTCGGCACCGGCGGTCTCAAGTTCCCCCAAACCGGCCCCCTCCTGCGCGATCTCCTCATCGACTGGATCAAGAAGAAGCAGGTGATCGAGTAGCCGGTCTCCTCACGCCCGTCCGCCGGAGGCGGCCTGCCGCGCGGTTAGCGCCGTCTCAGCAGCTTCGCGGTGAGCGACCCTGTGCGCGGCGAGAACTGCCGGGCGGCGGCCACCAGGTACGGCCGGAACTCGCGCTTCCAGTAGCCCAGGTACCCGGCCTTGCGGATTCCCTTCAGAGCGCTGGCGTAGTGGTCGAGCAGCGCCCTGGCGAACACCTGCCCGGTGCGGCGCGCCGCCAGCCGCGCGCAGCGGGAGAGCCAGCGCAGGTTCTCCGGGACCCGCCCGATGGCCGCCACCGCCAGGATCGACGAGAGCACAAAGACCGGGCGGTTCTGCGCCGCCGCCTCTCGCTTCAGCGCCTCCCAGTTGCGGCGGACCAGGTTCGCGGACGGCAGGTTCCGCGGCGGGATCTTGCGCACCTCCTCGCGCACGGCCGCCCACTCGCGACGCAGGGAGGCGACGTCCACCGGCGGCGTGTTGAGCGCTTCGGCGACGCGGCCGGCGCTCCGCTCCAGGCCGTCCAGCATCTGGTCGACGCTGTCGAACTTCGTCCCGGGATCGAGCAATCCCTCCTGCTTCAGCGCATCCGAGATCTCGGAGATCAGGCCGCGGCCCGCGCCGGAGAGGTCGGCCAGCGCCGCCATCACCCAAACCGGCGAGGCGTGGAACGTCAGGATGCCGGCCCACTCGATTCCGTGCCCGGCCGTGCGCCGCAGCAGGAAGTCGGTCGCCAGTTGGCCCTCTGGAGCATAAACCCCCTCCACCTGCCCAACCTCCTCGATCATGAAGCGCAGGCCGACCTCGACCAGGTTCCGGTACAGGCTGGTCCGGCGCACGCGCGGCGGCAAAACGACGTCTCCGACCTCGCGGAGCAACCCGCCTGCCAGCGCCGACGCCGAGCGCACCACCCGCTCGGGTAGCGAGAGCACATAGTCGCGGATGCCTTCGCGCCGCACAGGATCATGGTACAGCAATGGAACATTCGCGCCCGTTCCGGTTTCCAATCACATTGCGAGAGAATTCCCACTCCGGCCCAGCACCAAATTCGCAGGGGGGTTCCCGCCGCGGCCCCGCGGCGAGCGCTGGGCTCCGCACTCGCCGTCTGGGGCACTCATCGCAACTCGAACAGGTGATCTATGCTCCAGGATGTCCGTTACGGTCTCCGCATGATGGCCCGCAACCCCGGCGTTACCGCGGTCGCGGCGCTTGCGCTGGCCCTCGGGATCGGCGCCAACACCGCGATCTTCAGCGTCGTCAACGCGGTTCTGCTCCGTCCGTTGCCCTTCCGCGACCCCGGCCGGCTGGTTTGGATCTGGCAGTCCAACACGGCGCGGAACATCCCGTTCGCGTTCATGAACTACGCCACCTATGCCGACTGGCGGCGCGAAAGCCGTTCCTTCGAGTTGACGTCGGCCTACCAGCCGGGTTGGGCGAACCTGACCACGCGCGGCGAACCGGAGCGCCTGAATACGGTGCGCGTGAATTCGACGTTTCTCGCCATGCTCGGGGTACGCTCGCTCATCGGCCGCGATTTCCTGGCCGAAGAGGACCGGCCGGGCGCCGGGCGCGTCGCGATCCTGGACTACAAGCTGTTCCAGCGCCGCTTTGGCGGCGACCGCAACCTGGTCGGCGGCCAGATCCAGCTCGACGCCCAAAGCTACACCGTGATCGGCGTCCTGCCGCCCGAATTCGAGTTCGGGAGCCGGGAAACCGACGTCTACCTTCCGATTGCGCGCAGCACGGCGCGCGGCGGCGACCCTGTGCCGGTGGGCGCCTACGGCCGCCTCAAGCCGGGCGCCTCGATTGAGCGCGCGGAGGCCGAAATCGACGCGGTGTATCGCGGGCTCGAGCGGCAGTTCCCGAACACGAAAGGCTGGACCGCCCGGCTCTGGCGGGTGCGCGACTTCCTGGTGCGCGACGTCCGGCTGAGCCTGCTCGTACTGCTCGCCGCGGTGGCCCTGGTGCTGCTGATCGCCTGCGCCAACGTTGCCAACCTCCTGCTGGCCCGGGCCGGGGAGCGCCAGAAGGAGATCGCCATGCGCACGGCGCTCGGCGCGGGCCGCGCGCGCATCCTGCGGCAATTGCTGACGGAAAGCCTGCTGCTCGGTGTCGTTGGGGGCGCCCTCGGGCTGCTGCTGGCCTGGTGGGGCGTGAGGCTGCTGCCCCTGGTCGCCCCCGAGCGCTATCCCTTCCTGAAGCAGACCGCCATCGACCTCCGCGTGCTCTGCTTCACCGGGCTGGCCTCGCTCGCCACGGGGCTGATGTTCGGCCTGGCGCCGGCGCTGGCCGCCTCGCGCGCCCAGGTATTCGAGACGCTCAAGGAGGGCGGCAGGGGTTCGGGCGAAAGCCGCGGCCGGAACCGCTTCCGCAGCGCGCTGGTGGTGGTCGAAGTGGCGCTTGCGCTGCTCCTGATAGTCGGGGCGTCGCTGTTGATGCGCAGTCTGGTCCGCTTGCAGGATTCCAAGCCAGGCTTCAATCCCAACGGGCTGTTGACCGCGTCGATCTCGCTGCCGCCGTCAAAATACCCCGAGAGCGCGCAGCGGGTGGCCTTCTTTCACCAGTTGCTCGACCGCGTGGAGGCCCTGCCCGGAGTCGAGGCCGCCAGCATCACCAACCTGCTGCCGTTGAGTGGCATGAATGTCGGCATGGGGGTCCTGATCGAGGGCCAGCCGCCGCCGCGGCCCGGCGAGATGCCGATCGTGTTCGCGCGCGTCGTGGACCGGAGGTACTTCCAGGCGATGCAGGTCCCGTTGCAACGCGGCCGCCTGTTCACCGAGCGGGATGCTGGCGCGCCCAGGGTCGCCATCGTCAACGAAACCATGGCGCGACGCTTCTGGCCCGGCCAGGACCCGATCGGCAAACGGTTCGGAAACAGCCGGGACTGGATCACCGTGGTCGGGGTGGTGGGAGACATGAAACACACCTCGATCACGCAGGCGCCGGACGCGGAGTACTTCGAGCCCTATCCCCAGGGTCCGCGCTCCGAGATGGTGCTCGCGGTGCGCACCGCCGCCGACCCGATGCGGCTCGCGCCAGCGCTCCGCAACGCGGTGCTCGAATTGGACCCGGACCAACCGGTTTCACGGGTGGTGGCCATGTCCCGGCGCCTCTCCGATTCGATCGCCCCGCAGCGCTTCTCCGCGCTGCTGCTCGGCATCTTCGCGCTGGTGGCGCTGGCGCTGGCGGCGGTCGGCATCTACGGAGTGATCTCGTTTTCGGTGACGCGTCGCACGCACGAAATCGGGGTGCGCCTGGCATTGGGCGCGCGCCGCAATGACGTGCTCGGGATGGTGGTGCTCGACGCGGTCGGCCTGGCACTGATCGGAGTGGCGATTGGCGTGGCCGGAGGCCTGGCCCTCACCCGCCTCCTGGGCAGCCTGCTCTACGGAGTGAGCGCCACCGACCCAGTCATCTTCGCCGCCGTCTCCCTGGTGCTCACCGCCGTGGCCGCCTTGGCGAGCTTCCTCCCCGCCCGCCGCGCCGCCCGCGTCGACCCCATCGTGGCGCTGCGATATGGAGGATAGGGCTCCGAGACTATTCGCTTAACTGCATTCGGGAGGCGCAGGCCAGCAGCGCCCAACACAAAAGGTTGGCGTCATAGAGGCCCTTGAAGTAGCCAAAGCACGCCATCGCGGCCACCAGCGCCAGCACGGACGCCGTTTGGAGGTAGGCGGTCGCGTTCCAACCGGCCATCGACAGCGCCCCCTCCAGCCGATCGCGAGCTCGAGCCTTGCACCGCCCCTTCAGAAGCTGATCCGCAACTGGAACTCCAGCCGCCGGTTGTTGGCCGCCGATCCGCCGGGCCCGAAGTCGCTCCCGAGAGACAGCGACTGTCCGAACAGCGGTGAGCTCAGGTTGCCAACCGGGGAGCTGGGGTTCACGTGGTTCAGGACGTTTCGCGCCATAGCGGAGAGCGTCAGGTTGTAGCGCCGGTCGGTGCTCTCGCCGCCGCCAAAACCGCCGCGCCCGCCGCCCATTCCCATTCCTCTACCGGGACCGCCCGGCCCGCGGCCGCCACCGCCACCACCGGGGCCGCGCATGCCGCGCATGCCACCCATTTCGCCTCCGCCGGGGCCTGCGGCCGCAGCGGTCTCACTGCGGCTCCGGCCGAAGCCGAAGGTCTTGCTCAGGCGGAAGTTGACGGAAATCCTTCCGGGACCCTGGCCGTAGTTGCGCGGGATGATCTGCTCGCCCAGCTGAGGGTGCAGATCGAACGCCCCGAATCTCGTCACGACGACCCCGGGCGCGTTCGGATCGGCGGCAAAGGCGGGCCTGGCAGTGAGCAGAGAGTCGCCGTACAGGTCCTGGCCCACCGTGATGTTGAACGGCGCGCCGGAGCTGGCCATGATGAACGGGCTGAGGCGGATGTTGTACTTGGTCGCCATCGATCCCATCAACATAAAGCGGTGGCGAACGTCCAGCGACGAGCGGCCGTACTCGCTGCTGAGATCGCTGGGATTCGCCGGGAACGAGCCCGCGCCATCGGTGTCGCTCTTGGCGTGGTTGAGCATGTAGAAGCTGTTGATGGAGATGTTCTTGGTCAGGCGGCTATTGACGTTGGCGATGAGCTGGTTCTGCCGGAGGATTCCGTTGGATTGGTACTCGTAGACCCGGTCGCCCGCTGCGGCAAGCGCGGGCAGCCCCGACGGATCGGTCAGGACCGTGGAGCGGAACAGGTGGTCCGCGCGGGAGTCGGTGAACGTCAGAGCTACCGTCGTGTTGGCAGGCAACTGGCGCTCCAGGCTGAGGGCGGTCTGGAGGATGTACGGCGCCCGGAGATTGCCGTCCTTCATGCGGATCGTCTGCGGAATCTGCTGGGCGTTCAACTGGCTGATCGCCGGGACGGTGGGGAAGAAGTCGGGGTTGATGACGATATACTGCGCCTGGGTGGTTCCGTTGTACCGGATCGTTTGCAGCGTGTAGTTGTCGTCGAAGCGGCTGTAGAACATGCCAAACCCGCCGCGGATCACGGTTTTCTGTTGGCCCTTCTTGGCGCCCGGTGCCCAGGCGAAGCCGATCCGGGGCCCTAAGTCCCTCCAATCGTGGACGTTGGTCTGGGTTTCGTAGCGCAGTCCCAAGTTGAGGGTGAAGTTCGGCCTCACGCGCCAATCGTCCTGAAAGAACGCCCCCACGTCGGTCTGCGCCACCGCTGCCAGGGGAGTCCCGCCGGCGATGGAGAACTGCGTCGCGCCTCCACCGAGTTGGCGGATGAGCGCAGCACTGTACCCCAGTTGCTGGAAGTACAGGGTGCGCCCGTACCGGTCGAGCGAGGTGATTTGGCCCGTCACCGGGTTGCCGCTGGCATCCAGGATGGGCTGATAGTTGGCGTCCAGGAGCGGGCCCTCGCCGCCCGCGAACGTAAAGGTGCCGCCAAAGTTCTGCGACGAGTCGTCGGACTGGGAGGAGTGGCGCAGGCGCACCCCGGCTTTGAAGGCCTGCCGGCCCGCGGTCCAGGAAGTGTAGTTCTGGAATTCCCAGCGGTCTTCGGTGTTCCAGGAGCGACCGATCTGGGAGCCGCCGCCGTTGAACGCATCGGCTACGCTCAGGGCCGCGACCGCGTTGTTTCCGTAGTTGTCGTTGCGGGTCCGGTAGAACTGCACGCGCGTCTCGTTGACGGCGCGCGCGCTGACCATGGCGGTCTCGGTGAGTTGCACGTTGTGGCTCTCCAGGGCTGTGTTGTAGGCCTGGGAGGGAAGCGAAAAGCCGCCGACCCCGGCGTCGTCCCGGGTGTTTTGGGAATACATGTAGCGAACTACCAGCGTGTTCTTCGGGGTGAGCTGATAATCGACGCGCGGGCTGACCATGGTCAGCCGCTGGGGCGTCACGACGGATTGGTTGATCGAGAGCGGGTTCAGGTTGCTGTCCAGCGTGGTGGCGTAGATCAGCGCGTTGTCGTCGATTTCCCGGCGCTCGACGTCGACAAAGAACGACGACTTCTTGCTGATTGGCCCGCTCAGGTTGCCCCCGAAAAAGCGCGACTGGAAGTCGGCCTTGTTGCTGGAGAAGGGGTTGCGCGCGTTGAAGACGTTGTTACTGTCGCTGAAGAACGTCTGCCCGCGGAATCTGTCGGTGCCGGGTTTCGTGAACACCTCGATGCGGCCGAAACCCAGGCGGTCGTACTCGGCTGAGAACGGGTTCTGGTTGATGCGGACCTCCCGGATCGAGGACTTCGGCGGCAGCTTGCCGTTCGAGAAGCCGTCGATGAAGATCTGCCCGCCGTTGGGCCCGGCCGACGGACCGGCCAGCGCCTGGAGGTCGGCTTCCAAGTCGTCCGGATCGTCGGAGAGCGCCTGGAGGTCCGCTTCGCGGAGCACGATGGCGCCGGCGTTACTGGCGGCGTCCGTGCTGACCGTGTTGGCGTCGGCCGCGACGGTGACCTCCTGCTTGCCCGCCGCGATCGTCAACTGAGCATCCAGGATGAGGGTCTTGCCCGGCTGAACCTCGATCCCCGCCTTCTCCACCGGCGAGAAACCGTAGGAGGTCAATCGAACGGTGTACTTGCCGGGAGGCAGCCCGGAGATCCTGTACTGGCCGATCTCATTCGTGCCGAAGGTCTTGACGACGCCCTGGCCGGTGACCGTGACGGTGGCGCCGGGAATGGCCGCGCCCGACTGGTCGTTGACGCTCCCCTTGATCTGAACAGCGGAGGTCTGTGCGGACAGCGAGACGGTCGCCAGCACCAGCGCGACAAGGCAACCAAACCCGATTCTCATTCTCATACCATTTCCTCTCTCACGCTCCCCGTCGCTCTGGCTACATGGCCGGCATGGGAATGTCGAAATTCCACATCCCGCCGATTTGCCGTTCCGGCGCTGCGGTGAGCAGCGGCTCGACGCCGTACACCACCGTGATCGCCGTCACCGTGGATGGATCGGCGCCCCTGGTGCTCGAAAGAATCAGCGCATCGCCGGCCTTCAATTCGGCCAGGGTGAAGGCGGGCATGCGTTCGAGCATGTCCGAGAAATCCATGTTCCCGCGAGGTCCTCCGAACCGGCCTCCTGCCGGTGACGCGCCCGCGGGACGGTTGCCCTGAGCGCCGGGCGGCAGGCCGCCGGGCTGCTCGCCCCGCAGCCGCATCGCCAGGACGTTGGCGAGCATCAGCGGCAGTTTCTTGAGGGAAGTATCGACGTTCACGCGGACCACCACGAGCTTCTTCGTATCCAGGTCCTTGAGGGTAATCTCGCTGGCCGCGGCATCGACGCCGTTGATCGTGCCGGCCAGGGTGAGGAAGGTGCCAAAGACGATCTCCTCGGCCTTTACCCGCGTCCCGTCGGCGTTCTTGTCGCCCAGCACGCGAAGCTGATCGCCGTTCTGGAGTTCCTCGAGCTTGCTGGGTTTCGCATCCGCGAAGCGGACCGAATCCGGAGCGTACCGGCGGAAGTTGACTGGGCCGGAGGTGTCGACGACGACTAGCTTCCGCCCTTCGGCCACCCGCGTCGAGATCGTGATCTCCTTGGCGTCCCGGCTGACCGCCGTAACCAATCCGGCCATGCCGCGTTTCTGCCACTCGGCGCGGTCCAGCTCGTGCTTCTTGGCGATGTCGGTCTTGGTCATTACCAGGACGCTGACGGCCGGCGTCCCGCCGCGCACCAGGACGCGGTCTCCGACGGCGAGGTCGGAAGGCTGAATCGGCGTCGCCTTGGTCAGGTCTTTCTCGCCCGGCGCCACGCGCAACAGTCTGGTCGCGTCGTCGAGTTGTACGGAGGTCGAAGAGCCGTCGTCGGCCTTCACTACGAGCTGCTTCTTGCCGGCATCGACCGAGGTGATCGTGCCGATAATCCTGGACTTGGATGCGGTTTGCGCCGCCGCCAGGCAAGCCAAAAGCAGCCCAAGTGCACACCGGAGAGACTTTGGCATCGAAATACGAAGACGATGCGCTGACCCGCCATGTCACCCGGTGAGTTGTAAAGAATCGTAAGGAACCGGGAGCAGGTGAGCCTCCTGGAGCTTGGCGCTGGTGGCACACTGAAGCCATGCGCCCTGCCGACACCACACCCGAGGCCTGGCGCGTGTTTCTGGAGGTCCAGCGCCGGATGTCTCCGGCGGAGAAAGTCCAGCGGGTGTTCGAGATGTCTCGCTTGATTCGGAGCGCGGCGGAATCCGGCCTGCGGCATGCCTATCCCGAGGCGGATGATCGCGAGATCTTTCTGCGAGCAGCCCGGCAGAGGCTGGGCCCCGAGCTCTTCCGTAAAGTTTACGGTCGCAGCCTTCCCGACTATGGATAGTCTGACCGACGCCCTTGGTCTTCTGGTGGCCGCCCTCGGGCGCCTCCGGATCCGCTATCTCATCGGTGGCTCGGTTGCCTCCTCGGCGCGGGGCGCGCCACGCGCGACCCTGGGCGTGGATCTGCTCGCGGAGATCGGTGGACTCCAAGCAGCCGGTTTTGCTGCGCTGCTGGGGCCAGACTGGTACCCGGACCAGCAGGCGATCCGCGATGCGATCCAAGCTGGTTACCCCTTCAACGTGATCCACATCCCATCGGGCCAGAAGTTCGACATCTTCCCAGCGGCAGAGGAGTTCCACCAGTCGGAACTGTCACGGGCGACTCCGGTGAGCTTCGAGGTTCCCGGCCGGACGATTCGTTGCCCGGTCGCAACCGCCGAAGACATCCTTCTGGCCAAGCTTCGCTGGTATCGTTCCGGAGGAGAGGTTTCGGAGTGCCAGTGGACCGACGTGCTGGGCAGTCTGGCAATGAATCCGGCGGCCGACCGCGACTGCCTGCTGGCCTGGGCCAAGCGACTCCGGGTGGAGGATCTGCTGGCGAGAGCCATCAACGAGTCGGCAAGCGAATCTGGGTAGGCTTGCCTCGTGCCTATTGCAGCCTGATCCGGTGCGCTTCCAGGGTGGCGCCGAGGGCCTGGCGGAGGCGGGCGACGGCTTTGTTGGCGTCCAGGCGGGCGAGCACCTCGCGGTGGCGCGAGTCGGCGTATTCGTTCTGGCGGGTGAGCACCAGGAAGTTGGTGGATTCGCCGGATTGGTAGAGCCGCGTCTCGCTGTCCAGTTTCTCCTTGGCGGCGCGGGCGCTGGCCTCGGCGGCGGCGATGCGCTGGCGGGCGCTCTGGAGCGCCTGCAACGCGTTGCGGACCTGGACCTCGATACCCTGCTCGGCGCGGGCCTGCTCCAACTTCAGGCGGCGCTGCGCGATGACGCTCTCGGCCAGGTTGGCCTGGGCCGCGCGGTTGCGCAGGGTCAGGTCGAAGGAGATTCCCGCCTGCACGCTGGGGTAGTTGCCACCGAACAGGTTCGAGAGCGCGGTGCCGTAGCCGCCCACCAGGCTCGGCGGCAGCGAGCCGAAGCTGCCGGACGGCAGCGGCGCCAGGCCCGCCAGGGCCGACAACTGGTTGAGGCGATCCGTGATCGGTTGGGTGGCGGCGGTGATGGGGTTGGGGGCGGTCGACACCGTGCCCCCGAGGCCGGAATTCACGTAGGCCGCGAACAGGTTCACCTGCGGCTTGACCTGGTCCGCGCTCAACTGCCGCTGGACCTCGGCGGCCTCCTGGCGGGTGGCGAGGGCGCGCAACTCGGGCCTCCGTTTCAATGCCTCCGCCACCGCCTCGCGCAAGTCGCCCGCCTCGGGCGGGCTGAGCGTCTGGACGTCCACTGGGACGATCTCGTCGTTCCAGAGCGGGTCGGTGCGGTCCGGCGTGACCAGCGACTTGAGCCCGTTCTCCGCTTCGGTCACCTGGCCCAGGCCGGAATAGTAGGAATCCAGGCGGCGCTCGAGTTCCGCTTCGGCGGCCGAGATCTCCACCTGGGCCAGCATTCCACTCGCTACCATGCGCTGGTTCCGCCCCAGTTGCTCCCGCGCCCATTCGACGCTGTCGTTCAGGACCACGACCGCCTGCCGCGCCGCCACCAGGTCCCAGTAGGCTTGCTCGACGTGCGTCACCACGTCGATATTGCGCAGCTCGAAATCGGTGTCCGAGATATCGAGCTGCTTGCGCCGGATCTTCAATTCGGCGCGCTGCGGATCGATCGAGCGGTTGCGCAGCAGCGGCTGTGTGATGCCGATGACCAGCCGCGAGGTGAAAAACGGATTGAGCGATACGAACGCGTTGCTGGTCGATTGCCGGCCGTTCTCGAAATCCACGCTCAAGCTGGAGCCGGCCCAGGGCAACCGTTGGCGGAAGTAGAAGTTCTGCGCCAGGAGGTGGCCGGTGAGCTTGCCCTCGGCGCCTTCGAGGACCGATCCGGCCGGCGTGCTGCTCGATTCCATCGAGGGCGCCCAGCGGAAGCTGGTGTCCAGGTAGCCGCGCGCGCCCTTGACCGCCTCTTGCGCGGCGGCGCGGTTGGTCCTTTCGATCTCGATATCCAGGTTGTTGCGCAGCGCCAGCTCGATCGCCTCTTCCAGCGCGAGCTTGCGCTGGACCATGCCGACCCCCACGCGCCCCTGCCCTTCCGCGCGCGGCGCCAAGGCCCCCAGCATCAGCGCGAGGAGAAACAGCGACGTGAACGCGCGGCGCGGGCTCCGCAGCCGGAAGAATGCGCCGATTCGAGACCACAGCCTGAGATGGCCCAGGTCGTCGAACAACGAGTACGCCACCGGCGTCACCAGCAGCGTCAGCAGCAGGCATAGCGACTGCCCTCCGATCACGACGATCGCCACCGTCCGCCGCGAGACGGCTCCCGCCCCGCTGCCCACCGCCATCGGCGTCATGCCCGCGATCAGCGCCGCGGTAGTCATCAGAATGGGACGCAACCGGTCCTCGCATCCCTGGTAGATCGCCTGCATTCGCGGCATGCCGTCCTTGAAGCGCAGCGCCTTGATGTGGTCGACTTGCAGAATCGCGTTCTTCTTCACGATGCCGAACAACATCAGAATGCCCAGCGAGGTGTAGATGATCGAGAAGTTCTGCCCGGCGAGGACCAGCGTCAGCAGCGCGAACGGCACCGACAGCGGGAGGCTGATCAGGATGGTGACGGGGTCGATGAAGCTCTCGAACTGCGAGGCCAGCACCATGTACATGAACACGATCGAAAGCAGCAGCGCGACGACGTAGCCCAGCGAGGCGCGTCCGAACTCGCGGGTGCTGCCGAACAGGCCCGCGCGATACTCCGGCGGCATATTGAGGCCCGCCACCGTCTGATTCACCAGCGCGAGGACCGTGCTGAGAGCCTGGCCTTCCGCGAAGTTCGCCGTGATCATGATCTGGCGCTGGCGGTTGACGCGGTCGATCTGGGTGGGGCCGCTGCCCTCCTGGAGCGACACCACGTTCGCCAACGGCACGTTGCCCAGCGAGGCCGAAGGCACGTACAGGCGCTCGAGCGCGCGCGACGAGTCGCGGAACCGTTTCTCGACGCGCAATTGCACGTCGTAGCGGTCGTCGCCCTCGCGGTAGGTCGTCGCCTGCTGATCGCCGCCGACCAGCGTGCTCAGCGCGGTGGCGATCGAGGCCACGTTGACATTCAAATCGGCCGCCTTGTCGCGGTTGATGCGGACGCGGACCTCCGGCTTGCCGGGCTCGTAGGAGCTTTCCAGGTCGCGCACGCCGGGAGTCTCGGCCAGCTTCTGTTTGATCGTCGCGATGTAGTTCTCGAGTTGGGCGAAATCGGGGCCCTGGAGGAAGAACTGAAAGTCCTTGTTCGGACCGGTGCCCTGGAAGAGCTGGGGCGGCTGCACGCCGATGGTGAGGTCGCGGAAACCCTTGAGACGGTTGCGCGCCATCACCATAATCTCCTGCTGGGTCTCTTTGCGTTGGTCCACCGGCGTCAGCTCAACCAGGATCGAGCCCCGGTCCACTTGCCGGCGGGCATCGGCGCCCAGGGTCGTGAGCAGGTTGCGGATGCCGGGCAGTTGCCGCACCTCGGCTTCCAATTGCTCCATCACCGATTCGCTGCCCGCGAGCGACGACCCCACCGGCATGCGGACGCTGATTTCGAACTCGCTCTGGTCGTCGGACGGCAGAAAGTCCTTGCCCAGCCCCAGGAACAGCGGCCCGGAAGAGAGCGCCACGAGCAGCGCCAGGCAGACGATCGCCCAGCGGTGCGTCATCGACCAGTGCAGCATCTTGCGGTACGGGCCGGCGAGAGTGCGGAACAGAAGCGTGTCCTTGGTCGCGCCGCCGTTGCCGCCGATCTTGAGGAACCGCGAGCTGAGCATCGGCGTGAGCGTGAAGCTGACCAGCAGCGAAACCAGGATGGCGAACGCCGCCGTGTAGCCGAAGCTCGACATGAACCGGCCCACGATGCCGGTCATCATGGCCACCGGGAGGAAGATGATCACCAGGCTGAAGGTGGTGGCCATGACCGCCAGGCCGATCTCCTTGGTGCCTTCGACGGCCGCCTGCATGGCCGGCAGCTTCTTCTCCTCGGCGTTGCGGAAAATGTTCTCCAGCACCACGATGGCGTCGTCGATCACGATGCCTACCACCAGCACCAGCGCCAGCATGGTGATCTGGTTGAGCGTGAATCCCATCAGGCTCATCAGCCAGTAGGTCGAGATGATCGAGGTGGGGATGGCGATGGCCGCGATCAGCGTCGCGCGCCAGCTCCGCATGAACAGCAGCACCACCAGCGCGGCGCACAGGCCGCCCAGCAGCAGGTGCTCCTGGACCGCCTTGAACGATTCCTCGATGAAGGTCGATTGGTCGCCCACGTAGGCGATCTGGAAATCCGGCGGGAGGTTCTGCCGAAGCCTCGAGATGCGGGCCTTGACCGCGTGAATCACGTCCAGCGTGTTGGTGCCGGCCTGCTTGCGGACTTCCAGCACCACCGCCGGCGCGCCGTCCAGGCGGGCCAGCGAGCGAGGCTCCTCGACGCCGTCCTCGACCGTGGCGATGTCGCTGATGCGGACCGGCGAGCCGTTCACGTTGGCGACGATGATCTTGGCGAAGTCCCCCGGCCGCTCGATGCGGCCCAGCGTCCGGAGGCTCACCTCGCGGGCGCCCTGGTCCATGTGGCCCCCGGGGATCTCCACGTTTTGCGCCGCCAGCGCCCCGCGCACCTGGTCGACATTGAGGTTGTAGGAATACAGCTTCTCGCCGTCCAGCCACACCTGGATCTGCCGCGTGCGGTCGCCGATGAACCGCACCTGGCCCACCCCGCCGAGCGACTCGATGTTCTTCTTGATCTGGTCGTCGACGATCTTGGTGGTCTCGCGCAGGTCGCGCTTCGAGGAGACAACGACGTCGATTACCGGCGAAGCGTCGGTCGAGATCTTCTCGATCACCGGCGGGTCGGTGTCCTTGGGAAGCTGCCGGACGATGCTGGCGACCTTGTCGCGGACTTCCTGGGCCGCCACATCGGGGTCCTTCTCGAGCACGAAGGTCACGAACACCTGGGAAACGCCCTCGGCCGAGAGCGACCGCAGCTCATCGATGCCGCTGGTGGTGTTCACCGCCTCCTCGATGCGCCGCGTCACCTGCGTCTCGACCTCTTCCGGAGACGCGCCGCGCAGCGTGGTGGTGATCGTCACGACCGGGAATTCGATCTTGGGGAACAGGTCGACGCCTAGCTTGTGGTAGGCGTTGACGCCGAGCACGACCAGCGCCAGGATCAGCATGGTCGCGAAGACGGGTCGGCGGATGCAGATCTGAGCCAGCTTTTGCATGGACTACCTCTGCGCCTCGACGGCGACCTGCGCGCCATCCACCAACATGCCCAGCTTGCTGACGGCCACCAGGTCCCCGGGACGGACGCGGCCGGTGGGCACTTCCACCCAGCCGCCAATCTCCGCCCCCGGCGTGATCTTGTTCTCGGCGACGCGGTGGTCGCGGACCACGAATACCTTGGTCATCCCGCCCAGTTGATAGAGCGCCTCTTTGGGAACCACCACGGCGTGGGCATCGCGCCACAGCGCCAGCTCGACCTGCACGAACATTCCCGGCCGCAGGCGCGGGTCCGAGGCGGTCAGCCGCGCTTCGGCGGTGAGCGAGCGCGAGCGGGCTTCGAGCGCCGGGCTCAGCTCGCGCACGACGGCATGGAATCGCGCGCCCGGCGCGGCATCCGTCGAGAACGCCAGCAGGCCGCCAATGCGCACCTCCCCGGCCGCCGATTCCGGGATATCGACCCGCAGGCGCAGCGGGTAGGCCTTCACCAGCGTCACGATCGGCGTGTTCTCCCGGAGATACTGCCCGGGCGATACCAGGCGCGCGGTCACCGAGCCGTCGAAGGGGGCGCGCACGGTGGCGTCGCTCAGGCGCTTCTCGGCCAACTTCAGCTCGGCGCCCAGCGCCTGCACGCCGGCGATCTGGGTACGCAAGTCGTCGCGAGCGGCTTCGTAGGCCGCCTCCCGCGCCCGGAACGCCTTCTCCATCTCGATGTAGCGTTCCTGCGAGACGTCGCCGGTCTTGATCAGCCGGGCGGCGTTCTCGTACTTGAACCGCATGTCTTCCATCTGCGCTTTGGCCAGGCGCACCGAAGGCGTCGAATCCGGCGTGACTCCCTCCTGGCTGGCATCCAGCCCGATCCGCGCCAGCGCCTGCGCCAGCGCCGCCCGGCTCCGATCGTTTTGCAGAGTGAACTCCTGCTTGTCCAGCTCCGCGATGATTTCGCCCTGGCGCACGCTCTGGCCGAAATCCACCCGGATCTCCGAGACCCGCCCGGCGACCTCGGAGCTTACCGACACCGTCTCATCCGGCACCAGCGATCCCGTCACCGAAATGCTTCGGCCCAGTTGACGGGATTCCGCGGTGGCGACGCGAACCGCCAGGGGCGCCGCCTGCGCTTTGGCCGAGGCCTCGGCCTGCCCCGGCGCGCTCTTCGAGCAGCCAGACATCAGGATAGCCAACGAGAGGATGAGACCCAAGCAGAATCCAGCCATGTATGTCATCCGTGTGTGCGTCATTTCGTGCCCCGCTCTTTCAAAATGCCCTGTAGAAATATGTCCACCATTCCCTCGGCGATCTCCCGGGCCGTCCCGCTCACGAAGTCATCCCGGTACAACATGCCGAGCATCCCGTGGTACGACAACATGCCGAGGAAGGCGCGGGCGGCCAGCTTGGGATCCACGGGGCGAAACGCGCTCTCCGCGATGCGCAGGGCAATGTAGCCCGCCAGCATGTTCATCGCGGGCCGCTGGCGCTCATAGAACAACCGTCCAAGATCCGGGTCCTCCAGGGAGACGGACAGCAGCAGGCGGGAGTAAGCTTGTTCCTGCGTGTACGATTGCAGGACGAGCTCTCCCACGCCGACCAGCAGCCCCTGGTCGTCCCTGGCGAGAGCGTACGGCTCGAGCAGAGTGACGCCCCGCGCCAGGCCCTCTCGAGACTTGGCCTCGATGATCGCTGCGTAGAGATCGCGCTTGGACTTGAAGTGTCCGTAAAGCACCGGCTCGGTGACACCGACGGCCTTGGCCAGCGCCCGTGTAGTGGTGCCGCGGAAGCCGTGCTGGGAGAACAGGCGAACCGCCGCCTGGAGGATGGCGGCGCGGCGTTTCTCACCAGTCATGCGAGGAAGAGTAGGCAAAGCAGCCTCCCGTTGTTAGCATCTGCTAAGTTAGCAGATGCTAGGTCGGCTGTCAATGCCGAGTCCGCCGTTATCTGATCGGAATCGACTCCTCGCCGCCGCGCGGCCGGATTCTCCAGAGTTGGACCGAACGCAATGTGCCCATAATAGGGCATGCACGACGTGACGCGTCTCTACCGGTTCGACGACGTGATTGTTCAACCGGACGCTTTCCGCGTCGAGAAATCCGGTCGCGTCCTGGCCCTGGAACCCAAATCGATCCGTCTGTTGCTGTACCTCATCGAGCATCGCTCTCGGGCGGTCAGCAAGGAAGAACTGCTCCGCGAAATCTGGGAAGACGTTGCGGTTACCGACAACGCACTGACGCGCGTGGTGGCACAACTCCGGAAGGCGCTCGGCGACGACGCCAAAGTGGCCCGCTATGTCGAAACCATCCCCACCCTCGGCTACCGCTTCGTGGCGGAGGTGACCGTGGTCGCGAAGGGCCATGAGAACGGCGGCCTGGAACCGAAACTACCAACCGTCGCCGGCGCGCCGCCCGAGTTGCCGGGCTCGGTCCCCATTCGGCAGCGCACCTGGGCAAAGGTTGCCGCCGCGGCCGTGTTGGCTCTCGCCAGCCTGATCGCCGGGGTGGAATGGGGGAGATGGCGCTCGCCGGAACCGCCGGCGTGGTCCGGAAGCCTGCTCGGGGGTTCCATCATCGCTTCTCACCCGCGTATCTCGCCCGACGGGCAGATGCTGGCGTTCCGGGCGATTGTCGATGGGGAATCGCAAGTCGCCATAATGAAACCGGACGCCGCGAGTTGGACCGTGCTCACGCACGACCGGAACCACGGCTCCGTCGCCTCTGTCGCATGGGCGCCGGATGGGAGCAAGATCTACTTTGAACGCGAGCGGGGATCGCGGACCGTCTACGTGATTGGTCCACTGGGCGGCGAGCCGCGGCTCCTTCTGGGAAACGCCGGTGCACCGGACGCCTTGCGCGACGGCTCGCTGATCGTGTTGCGCCCGTCATCGGAAGGCCGCCAGCAGTTGCTGCGCTTCTGGCCCGACTCGGGCCGCCTCGAACCCCTACCGGCAACGGTTCCCTATTCCGACACTCGGACCGTTTGTGCATTTCCCGACGGGAAAGAGATCGCCGTTTCGGGGTTCTACGGCCCCCATGCCGGCGCTCGACGTCTCTTCGCGTTGGACCTGGCTTCGCGCAATGCGCGGGATCTGTCGCCGGCGGAGGAATCTGCGGACGAAGGCAAGGTTGTGGGAACGCAGGAAACCATTGCCGTCTCGGCGGATGGGCGGACCGTCTTCACCGTGTGGAAACGGGATGACTCGATGCTGCTGGTGGCGCTACCCCGCGACGGCTCGCGGCGGCATCGAGGCCTGTTGTCGTTTCCGTTCGGCGCGACTCCCCTGGCTTGCGACGCGGCTCCGGATGGGTCCATTTACATGGACCACAGCGCATTCCAATCCTCGGTTCTGAGCATTGGAGCGGCGGGACACATCATCTCGGAGACACCCGTGCCGCAGGGCGCTTATTACGGCGTCTTGCCGTTGCCCGGCGGCGGCTTCGTTTTCACTCTCACGCGCGGCGGAAGATCCCAATTGCTGGCGGTGACACCGGGAACGGAGCCGCGTCCATTGCTCAACACCATGGAAACCGCGAGACTTCCGGGCGCGTGGCTGGGGAGCGGGAAGCTGGCGTTTGTAATCGGTGTAGGAGACAAGGCGCGGCTGGCAATTGGCTCCGTGGAGAGTGGGCAGGTGCTCCAGCGTTTCCAGTCCGACGCCCGGCACGTGACGGCCGTCGCTGCATCGCCAGACGGCCGCACGGTCTACTACGCATCCGAAGGCGCTCTTTGGGCGCAGCCTGTTTCCGGCGGCGATCCGCGAAAGATCGGCGCGGGCTATGATGTTACGGCCGATCCCTCGGGCAAGAGCCTGTACCTCATGCGCGCCGGCGTTAACGGCTACGAGTTCTTCCGCATGCCTGCCGACGGCGGCGAGGCCGAGAAGATCGATCTGCCGGCCGGCTACAGCCTGACGCCGAACCGCCTTTCCCCCGCGGCAGTGAGCCGGGATGGCCGGATTCTACTACCCGTCGGCACGCTGGGTGTGTATTTCTATCAAGCGGCCGTCTTCGACCCTGCGCGCCACACGATGGCCCTTGTTCCGGTACCTGCTCAAACCGTTGTCGACAACGCCGGCTGGGCGGCGGACGGCAGTATTGACGTGCAGATCACGCGCTGGTCGAGCACTCTCTGGCGCTATCGCATGTTGTCGAAAAGGCCAGCGAGCCGGTAATGCCCGTGATCGGAATCGACTCCTCACCGCCGCGCGGCCGGATTCTCCAGAGCTGGACCGAGCGCAATGGGCCCATAATAGGGCATGCACGAGGCGATGCGCCTCTACCGGTTCGACGATGTGATTGTCCAACCGGACGCTTTCCGCGTCGAGAAATCCGGTCGCGTCCTGGCCCTGGAACCCAAAGCGATCCGTCTGTTGCTATACCTCATCGAGCATCACTCTCGCGCGGTCAGCAAGGAAGAACTGCTCCGCGAAATCTGGGAAGACGTTGCGGTTACCGACAACGCACTGACGCGCGTGGTGGCACAACTCCGGAAGGCGCTCGGGGACGACGCCAAAGTGGCCCGCTATATCGAAACCCTCCCCACCCTCGGCTACCGCTTCGTGGCGGAGGTGACCGTGGTCGCGAAGGGCCCTGAGAACGGCGGCCTGGAACCGAAAGTAGCAACCGTCGCCGGACCGCCGCCCGGGTTGCCGGCTCGCGTCATGGCGCCGGCCTCGCTCCCCGTTTGGCAGCGCACCTGGGCGAAGATTGCCGCTGCGACCGTGTTGGCTCTCGCCAGCCTGATTGCCGGGGTGGAATGGGGGAGATGGCGGTCGCCGGAACCGCCGGTGTGGTCCGCAAGCCTGCTCGGGGGTTCCATCATCGCTTCTCACCCGCGTATCTCGCCCGACGGGCAGATGCTCGCGTTCCGGGCGATCGTCGATGGGGAATCGCAAGTCGCCATAATGAAACCGGACGCCGCGAGTTGGACCGTGCTCACGCACGACCGGAACCATGGTTCGGTCGGCTCTGTCGCATGGGCGCGGGACGGAAGCAAGATCTACTTTGAACGCAAGTGGGGATCGGGGACCGTCTACACGGTTGGTCCACTGGGCGGCGAGCCGCGGCTCCTTCTGGAAAACGCCATTGCGCCGGAACCCTTGCTCGACGGCTCGCTGATCGTGTTGCGTCCGTCATCGGAAGGCCGCCAGCAGTTGCTCCGCTTCTGGCCCGACTCGGGCCGTCTGGAACCCTTGCCGGCAGCGGTTCTCTGGTCCGACACACGGACCGTCTGTGCATTTCCCGACGGGAAGGAGATCGCCGTTTTGGGGTTTTACGGCTCCCATGCCGGCGCTCGACGTCTCTTCGCGTTGGACCTGGCTTCGCGCCAAGCGCGGGATTTGTCGGCGGAGGACTTTGCAGGGGCGAGCGACGTTGAGGGACCGCAGGAAACCCTGGCCGTCTCGGCGGATGGGCGGACCGTCTTCACCCTGTTGAAACGGGACGACTCGATGCTGCTGGTGGCGCTACCCCGCGACGGTTCGAAGCGGGATCGAGCTTTGTTGCCGTTTCCGCTCGGCGCGACTCCCCTGGCTTGCGATGCGGCTCCGGATGGGTCCATTTACATGGACCAAAGCGCATTCGAGTCCTCGGTCCTGAGTATTGGGGCGGCGGGAAACATCATCTCTGAGACACCCGTGCCCAAGGACGCTCACGGCGTCTTGCCTTTGCCCGGCGGCGGCTTCGTTTTCACTCTTACGCGCGGGGGAAGATCCCAATTGCTGGCGGTGACAGCCGGAACGGAGCCGCGCCCATTGCTCAACACCATGGAAACTGCGAGACTTCCGGGCGCGTGGCTGGGGAGCGGCAAACTGGCGTTTGTAATCGGTGAGGGAGACAAGGCGCGGCTGGCAATTGGCTCGGTGGAGGGTGGACGGGTGCTCCAGCGTTTCCAGTCTGATGCCCAACACGTGACGGCCATCGCGGCATCGCCAGACGGCCACACGGTCTACTACGCATCCGATGGCGCTCTATGGGCGCAGCCTGTTTCCGGCGGCGATCCGCGAAAGATCGGCGCGGGCTATGATGTTGCGGCCGATCCCTCGGGCAAGAGCCTGTACCTGATGCGAGCCGGCGTCAACGGCTACGAGCTCTTGCGGATGCCCGCCAGTGGTGGCGAGGCCGAGAAGATCGATCTGCCGGCCGGCTACAGCCTGACACCGTTCCTGCTTTCCCCCGCCGCCGTGAACCGGGACGGCCGGATTTTGGTGTCCATCAAAACGCTGGGCGTGTATTTCTTTCAGACGGCCATCTTTGACCCTGCACGCCACACCATGGCCGTTGTTCCGGTGCCTTTTCAAACCGTTGTCAACAACGCCGGCTGGGCGGTGGACGGCAGTATTGACGTGCAGATCACCCACTGGTCCAGCACTCTCTGGCGCTATCGCATGTTGTTGAAAAGGCAAGCCAGCCGGTAATTCCGTCACACCGATCACGATTCCCCCATGGGCCTGACCGCGCGCTCATAAACAAATCCGCATCCCCTCACGACAATCACCTGGGCCGGGCCGCACGCTCGACCCATGAGATTCGCACACCTGTTCTTGATGCTGTCAACCGGCCTGATGGCCCAAACTCCGGTTGTCCTGAAAGCCGCGCGTGTTGGTCATGTCCTGGTATTAAAGGACGTCTTCTTGAACGGCACAGGTCCCTTTCGGATGATGATCGATACGGGCAACTCTTCCAGCCTGATCCGTCCCGAGACGGCGCGGCGGCTTGGGGTTCGTCCGGCGTACGCTGTGGATCAAGTCACCGCCGCGGGTGTCCGGCGTCTGCCGGTGGCCGTATTGGATCAAGTGACAACCGGCGCTGTGACCGAGCGGGCGGTCGAGGCCATGATAGGCGATGTCCGCCTTGAGGGGGTGGACGGGGTGCTGGGACAGAGTTGGCTGGTCCGCCACGACTACCTCCTGGACTATCGAAACTGTCGTGTGGTGATCGACGGAGCTCCACCCGAGGGCGGTTTGAGCATGGCGCTGCACTCGACCGATGGGCGCCCATTGGTGAACGCGGAGGTAGACGGCCGGCACTCGGAACTGATTCTGGACTCGGGGACACCGGCACTAGTGCTGTCCGAATGTACTGGGCGTGCACGGCAGCAAGCCACACTTCTTACCAACAACGCCTCCGTGGGAGCCGGGGAGACCTCCACGAGAATCGCTTTGCCGGGCGATCGGGAGCGGCACATGCGCACCATCTGTATGAACTCCTTGCAGCCCGCGCCCGGGTTGCTTCCGGCAAGCGCCTTCTCCGAGGTGTTCGTTTCCAACCGCGATGGCTTCGTCCGGCTAACGCATTAAAGACAGGAAACGGACTTAAGCGCGCTGGCACAAGTGGTGAGTAGGCCGCAATCCAGGTCCACTCCCTCTCATCGGGTCGGGCACCCCGAAAACAAATCGCACTCCAGCCGTACAATTGTGCTGCGAATGCGCCTGCCGGCGCATTGTGATCGAACTGTCGCCCACTCGGACCCTGGGCCGGCCCAACCCGTTCAATTCGTGGGCTCGATCCCGATCTGGTCGTTGACCGCGGACCGAATCCGCGGTCTACAGCCGAGGTACCGCTCCGTGGTCTAAATCGAGACATGGCCGAGTAGGAACTGGATCTGTTCCAGCGCCCAGTGTTCCTCGCGCTGCTGGATGTGGCCAGACTCCAGATCAACTGCTTCATGACGCCTGAGACCGCAGGCCAGCAAGACCGCGAGAAGTGCTCGATCGCGCTTTCCCTTCAACTGCTCGCAGTCTGGAGCCAGCCACAGCTTCGAGCAGTCCCACTCCATGAACTCATCGATCGCATGCCGGAACCCTCGCTCGGCGTCCGCCGAAGTGAGGCCATTCAGAACCGTGGATTTCGCTTGGTCCAAGTCCGGCAGTCGAAGAACCGTTTTGGGCATACGGCGCACGCGCTTCGGGGATTGTTTTCACCGCATCGTTTGCGGCCCTTTTCGATCGTGACACGAGGATAAGGAGGATCCTGAGATTCGCGTCTGCCGGTCAGTTCTGCAGCGGCTAGGCGCGACACCCGCGAGTTCGGCGGCGCACCGGTTCGCCGCGGGCGAGCGGAAGTAGGGGCAGGAGCTGAGTAACTCGCTCCCCCGGCCCCTCACTTTCGGGCAGCCTTTTCAATCGCGGCGGCGGCGCTTTCGAGCCACGCTTCGAGTGAGTTGCCGTGGTCCAGGAACATCTCGGTCTTTCCGGGAGTGATGATCCAGTCGGCCGGCAGCGCCATCTCCGGGACAATCGAATAGGCAAAATCGCGGGCCGCGATGGATGGAATCGAGACTCTCAACTCCTGCAGAGCCGTGGTCATCGCCTTGGGGTCATCATCCACATTGAAGGCCAGGATGGCAATGTCGCTGCGGTTGCGAAAGCGCTGGTAAAGTCTTTCGACGTAGGGCAACTCGGCACGGCAGGAGCCACACCAACTGGCCCACAACGTGACGAACGTTGCCTTTTTCGCGAGGTCCCGCGGGTTCCAGCGATTGCCGAGGGCGTCAGTGAGGATGAGGTCAGGGGACGATTCCGCTAGTTTGGACCAGGCTTCGGTTCCGCCGCTGCCCGCGTAGAAACCGGCGAGCGAGCTCTGGGTAGCCCAGTCGTTCCAGCTCTGCGCTGTGCCGCCGAGATCTTTCCAAAGCCGTTCTGTCGAAGCCATTACCTCGTCGCGACGGTCCGGGCGCGGGCGGTGCGGCGGATAGAGCGCGAGCGCGTTGCGGTAGTCCACGAGCGCGTCCATCTTGCGGCCGTCCTTTTCGGCGCAGAGTCCGCGCACGAACCAATACTGCGCCGCCAGTCTGGCAAAGCGGCTTCTGTCTTCGGAACTGGCGTTTTCGGGAGGACGAATGGCATGCAGTTTCGTATCGGTCTGCAATAGCGCGTCCTTCGCGCTGGATAATCGATTGAGGTGCACATCGGCTTCAGCCAGAGGAAGATAGCCCATCACGTAGCACGTGTCGCGGCGCTGGGCGAGGTCGGTGCCGGTGGCGCCGGTGACATCGTTAACAGCGTCGGCGCCCAGCTCGCGGTTGGCGGCGGCGAAACCGGCGAGTACCAGGTCGGGCACATCGTCGAAGGGGCCGCCGCGCTCCACAAGGCTCTGCGCGATCCAGATAGGCCCTGGAGGCGAGGCGCGGAGGCCGTCGGGATCCTGCCGGACGGCCTGTTGAAACAGGGCGATTACATCGGCGACCTCTTCCGTGGTGGCGGAGCGGTCCTCAGTGACGGCGCGCGCGGCCACATCGGCCAGCCATTGCGTGGCTGGCCATTTGCGCACGAGCGGCAGCACGGCGCGCCAGGTGTGCCGCCAATAGGCTCCGATCTGCTCGGGCGTGCCCTTGTCGGGGTATCGGCAGCCGGTCGTCGCCTTCGCGTATTCCTCGCCCAAGGCGGACTCGGAATCGGGATACAGCGCCGCGAGTTCGCCCTGGGCCTTACGCCTGACGCCGGCCGGTGCGCCTTCGAAGAGGGAGGTTGCCTGGATGGTGTCGAGCCAGGCGGAATTGCGCGCGAACTCCGGACCGAACAGCCGGTCGATGTCGCGGCGCATGCGCGCCTGGTTCTCGGACTGCCGGTCCGAGCGTTCGAGAGCGGCCTCGAGGTTCCACAGGGCAGGATAGGCCGCGACCGCTTCAGAATCCCTGCGCGCTTCGATGTTCCTGCGCAACCGCGCGGCTTCGCGCCTGATCAGTTCTTTGTCCTTGCTCCATCTCAGGGTAGGGAGCGTGCGCACGCTCGCAGGGCACAATTCGGCGAATCGTTCCAGATGACGGTTCGCCCGAGCCTTGTCCTCGTAAGCGCGGGCGGAATAGATGTGAGCCAGCAGGAGGGACGGCAATCCGAAATCGGGGGCGAGCTCGATCGCGCGTTCCAGGTTGGCGATCGCTTCTTTCGTTTTGCGGCCGGTTTGCGCGTTCGCCGCGAGGTACAGGAAGACGGGGCCGCGCGGGTTCTTTGCGAGAGACTGTTCGTACTCGGCGATCACCGCAGCGCGATTGGTCTCCATCCCCACAAGGCGTACGGCTTGATGAGCCTCGTGGAGAGGTATGTCGGCGGGCGCAGCGGACAGTGCCTTCCGCAGCAATTCCAACCTGAGTTCCTGGCACCGCGCTGCGGGCAGGTGCGCGTCATCCGGGACTTCCAGTTGTTCCAGAACCTCTCGGGTTGAAGCGGTGGCCTCGCAGCTTTGAGGCGATGCGGGCAGGATATGTCGTCTCCTTCTCCACCAGGATACGCTGATGGCCCTCTGCCCTCGTATCGACGCGCCAACGATGCCGAGGTGTGAACGTATCACGTCCTCCTCGTTAGCCGGTTCTGGTCGACTGGTCACCGGCTCGGAAGTTACGGCGGCCACATGGGTTGTCATCGCACCCCGGCATCCTGGATCGACGCCTGCGGACCAAGAGACCTGGCCCCAAAGGCGCAGATCGTTGATCCCCCGGGGCGGCGCAGGCGGATTCGCGTGCCGCGCGGCCGGCGCTGGGGGGCGGCTACAATGAGCCATGGGGAATCATGCACGGCGGCTGCCGTATCTGCTTCTGGTGTGCGTGGGCCTGACGGCCCAGGCGCCGGCGCCCGATGCCCTCCTCATCGACACCCACAACGACGTGCCCATGCGCGTGGTGAAAGGGTTCGACATCGGCAAGCGAGCCAAGGAGGGGCACACAGACCTGCCCCGGCTGCGGGAGGGTGGGGTCGGCGCGGTCTTCTTCTCCGTTTACGTCGGGGCCGAGTACGTCACGGGGAACCGCTCGGCCCACCGGGCGCTGGAGATGTTCGACGCCGTGCTTGGCGGCATCGTAGCGCGCTACCCCAACGACTTCCTGCTGGCCCGCACCGCCGATGACGTCGAGACGGCGCACCGCCAGGGGAAGATCGCCGCCCTGATCGGCGTCGAGGGCGGCCACGCCATCGAGGACAGCCTGGCGGCGCTGCGGGATTTCTACGCGCTCGGCGCCCGCTACATGACCCTCACCCACGTCAACACCAACCATTGGGCCGATTCCTCGGGCGACCTCGACAACCCCAAGGTCCAGCACCACAACGGGCTCACGGACTTCGGCCGGCAGGTGATCGCCGAGATGAACCGTCTGGGCATGATCGTGGACGTCTCTCACGTCTCCGACAAAACCTTCTGGGACGTCCTGGCCGCGAGCCGGGCGCCGGTGTTCGCCTCGCATTCCTCCTGCCGCGCGCTGTGCGACGTGCCCCGCAACATGACCGACGACATGATCCGGGCGCTGGCGCGGAAAGGCGGCGTGATCCAGATTAACTTCAACGCGGGCTTCCTCACCCAGCGCAAGAGCCCGCCCGCGAACCTGGAGGACGTGGTGGCCCACATCGGCCACGCCGTGAAGATCGGCGGCATCGGCGCGGTGGGTATCGGCAGCGATTTCGACGGCATCGAGCAACCTCCGGTGGGACTCGAAGACGTCTCCCGGTTCCCGAATCTCACCCGCGCCCTGCTGGCGAAGGGGTACTCTTCCGAGGACATCCGCAAGATCTACGGCGGCAACACCCTCCGGCTGATGCGGGCAGTCGAGGGAGCGGCGCACCTCCAAAATCGTCAATGAGAAAATCGTCAATCGTCAATTTCTGATATTCTCTTCTTGGAATGTTCAGCCGGCATCATCGAAAGGTAAAAGTTCTTTTCGGTCTGTCGGATATCTTCCTGACGGCGCTGGCGTTCGAGGCCGCGTACCAGAGCCGTGTCCTGCTGCACTTCGAGCGTATCTTCTATCTCACACTCCCGGTCAAGGCGCTGCTGCTCGGCTTCTCGGTGCTGGCCTGGCTGGCGATGGGTCTGTGGCTGAGCGTCTACGACAAGCTGGACGCGGGCAATCCGCGGGTGATCCTGCGGGACAGCTTTCGCCAGTCGCTGCTGGGGGTGACCTGCCTGGTGATCTTTCAATACCTGCTCCGGCTGGATACCCCGCTAAGCCGCTCGTTCCTGGGGTTGTTCGCGGCGTATAGCTGGGCCTCCCTGTGCCTGTTCCGGCTGGGTGCGGCCAACCTGGCCCGGGTGATTCGCCGGGAGTTCGGCGCGCCGCACTACGTGATGGTGGTAGGCGTCGGGGACAGCGCGCTGCGGCTCGGCGAAGCGCTCGAGCAGTCGTCCAAGTACGGCATCCGGCTGCTGGGGTTCCTGGCGGCGGACCCCGCGCACGCACCGGCGAGCGTGCGGCTAGGCTCCGAGTACGCCGTGCATCCCCTGGCCGAGCTGCCCGCGCTGCTGCGGCGGCAGGTGATCGACGAGGTCCTGTTTGCGGTGGATACCCGCAGCCTGGCGGGCCTCGAGGACATTCTCGTGCGGTGCGACGAAGAGGGCGTGCGCACGCGGGTGGTGGTGGACTTGTTCCCGCACGTCAACAGCGAGGTCTACCTGGACCGGCTGGGCCCAATGGCGCTTCTGACCTTCTCGGCCGCGCCGCACGACGAGCTCCGGCTGCTGGTGAAGCGCGCGGTGGACGTCCTGGCGGCCGTGGCGGTGCTCACGCTGCTATTCCCCTTCATGGTCCTGGTGGCGCTGCTGATCCGCCTGACGTCGCCCGGGCCGGTGATCTTCAAGCAAGTGCGCTGCGGCCTGAACGGACGCCGCTTCACGTTCTACAAGTTCCGCTCGATGTGCCGGAACGCCGAGGAGCTCAAGCCCTCGCTCCAGCATCTGAACCGCAGGTCCACTGTGTTCAAGATTCCTAATGATCCCCGGCTGACCCCTGTCGGCCGCTATCTGCGGAAGTTTTCCGTGGACGAGTGGCCGCAACTCTGGAACGTGCTCAAGGGAGATATGTCGCTGGTGGGGCCCCGGCCGGCCGTGCCCGGCGAGGTGGACAATTATAAGGGCTGGCAGCGGCGGCGGCTGCGCATGCGCCCCGGGCTGACCTGTTTGTGGGCTCTCAAGGGCCGCGATAACCTGGATTTCGAGACCTGGATGAAGATGGACATGCAGTACATCGACAACTGGTCTTTGACGCTGGACTGGAAGATCCTTCTGCTCACCATTCCCCGCGTGCTGACGGGGAGGGGAGCGCACTGAGGCTTCACAAGGACGGGCGGTGTGACATGGAACTGGTGCCTACGCAAGAGGACGTCGTCGGGCTGCTGCGCCGGACGGGCGCGCTGCGGGACGGCCATTTCGAGTACCCCAACGGTTTGCATTCCAACGAGTATCTTCAAGTGGCGCTGGCCATGCGCTATTACCAGCACGCCAAGGTGCTCAGCGTCGGCCTGAGCCGGCGTCTGCGCGCCAACTCCGAGATCCGGGCGATGATTCCCGAGCTGTCGATCGTCGCGCCCGCGACCGGCGGCCTGCCCGTGGCCTACGGGGTCTGTGAGGCGCTGCGCGCTCACCAAGTCTATTGGGCGGAACAGGAGGATGCCCACCAACCGATGCGGTTCCGCCAGTACCTCGAGCAGGTGCCCGGCGAGAAGGTCGTGCTGGTGGACGACATTCTGCGGACGGGTCAGAAATTGCTGGAACTGAAGACCCTGGTGGAGTCCAAGGGCGCCCAGGTCGTGGGTATGGCGGTGGTCATCTACCAGCCCACCCCGCGAACGCCGGACTTCAGCCCCCTGCCGCTGTACTACCTGGCCAAGCTCGACGCCACCTACTACCGCGACACGGCTTCCTGCGAGCTCTGCCAGCAGGGCCTCCCGGTCGAGAAGGTGTGGGTGTAGCGCTGCGAAGGAGGCCGCCTCGTGTCTGGCCTGCTCTCCCGTAGAGGTTTTTTGTGGGGGTCGGCCGCAGCCGTGGCTGGCAAGGCGCTGTTGCCGCGGGCGGTTCGCGCCCAGTCCATCCCGCCTTATGCGGGCACGCCCACCGTGGCCCTGGTTTCCGGCACCGACCGGGCGCAGAACATCCTGAGAGCCCTGTGGGCCATTGACGACCAGATCCAACCCATCCTGAAGACCAAGAAGTCGGTCTTGATCAAGCCGAACGTGGTCGTCTCGGATGCGCCGGACGTACCCGCGTGCACGCATGCGGATGCGTTGCGAGGCATCCTCGAGTACATCGCGAGGGCAGGCTTCGAGGGGCCGGTGGTCATCGCCGAGGCCGGCGCGAACGACACCACCGCCGGGTTCCGGAACTACGGCTACCCGGCGGTCGTCGATGAGTACAGCGGCTCGAGCGCGATTACGTCGCTCGATCTGATCGATCTGAACGAAGAAGGGCTGTACCTCATCCAGCAGGTGGTTGACGCGAACCTGCACGTGCAGCCGATCCGGGTGGCGGCGCGGCTGTTCGACCCCGACGCCTTCATCATCTGCGCGGCGGTGATGAAGACGCACGATCGCGTGGTGGCTACGATGTCGGTGAAGAACATGGCCATGGGCGCGCCGCTGCATGCCACCAACGGCGAGGGCTGGTGGACCTGGAGCGACAAGCCCAGGATGCACGACACCTACCGCTTGGCCAACCTCAACATCTACCAGATGGCCAAGGAGTTGAAGCGGTACTGGGGCGTGGCGGTCATCGACGGCTACGAAGGCATGGAAGGCAACGGACCCACCTCGGGCACGGCGGTTCCCTCGCGTGTGGCGATCGCCTCGACCGACTTCGTTGCCGCCGACCGCGTCGGGGTGGAGTGCATGGGAATCAACCCGGACTGGGTGGGGTATCTCAACTATGCCTGGAAGCTCGGGCTGGGCCAGTACGACCTCGGGAAGATCAACCGTGTCGGCGGCGCCGCGCTGGCCTCGGTGAAGAGGAACTACCGGCTGCACGATCAGGTTGCCGGCGAACTCGAGTGGATGCGGCCGTTCCCCGCCTGCAACCCGATCCCGCTCCGGGTGCTGCTGGGCTGCGGCGTGTGTCCCGAGTGACGCGGGATGCGCGGAGCGGAGTGCCCGCTCAGGCCGCGCCAGCTTTTCAGAAGATAAGATCGCCTTATCTTCTTTGCGCTTGCGCCCAGCATTAGTTTTCCTGTACTCTGGAGCGCAGGGAAGTCCTCGAAGCACCTCCCTGAGCGTGCCGCGTTGCACCGTTGGATCACCGCCGGAGGGCTTTCCATATCTTCATAAGGAGACCCTCTCGATGATTGCAGCCGAAGCGACAGTCCAGAACCCCCACGAACTGGCGCTCCAGAATTTTGATCTTGCCGCGGATGCCCTGGAACTCTCCCAGGACATTCGAGAGATGATCAAGTACCCCGAGCGAGAGCTGGCGGTTTCCGTCCCAGTGCGCATGGACAACGGGCGCATCCGGCGGTTCCAAGGCTACCGCGTGCAGCACAGCACGGCCCGCGGACCGGCCAAGGGCGGCATCCGCTTCCACCCCAACGTCACCATCGACGAGGTGCGGGCTCTAGCCACCTGGATGACCTGGAAGTGCGCGGTCGTCAACATCCCCTATGGAGGCGGCAAAGGCGGCGTCACCGTCAATCCCAAGGAGCTGACGGCCGGCGAGCTGGAGCGGCTGACTCGACGCTACGCCTGCGAGATCTACCCGTTGATCGGTCCCAACCAGGATATTCCCGCTCCGGATGTCTACACCAACTCGCAGATCATGGCCTGGATCATGGATACCTACAGCATGATCGTGGGCCACCCGGTTCCTGGAGTGGTGACGGGCAAGCCCATCTCCCTGGGCGGCTCGCTGGGCCGGGATGAGGCGACCGGGCGCGGGGTGTACCACACCATCCTGTCCGCTTGCGAGCACCTTCAGATCTCAATCAAGTCCGCCAAGGTGGTGGTTCAGGGTTTCGGCAATGCCGGCTCGGTTTCCGCCCACCTGCTCGACACGGATCAGGCGCTGGTCATCGGTGTCAGCGACTCCCGCGGCGCGGTCTACAACAAGAACGGCTTGGACATTCCCAAGCTGATGCTGCACAAAGAGCAGACCGGAACCGTCGTGGGCTTCCCCGGCTCGGAATCGATCACGCCCGCGGAGCTGCTCGAGCTGGAATGCGACATCCTGATTCCCGCCGCCCTGGAGAACATGATCGACGCGGAAAACGCCTCGTTGGTGAAGACGAAGGTCGTCGCCGAGGCCGCCAACGGCCCGGTCACTCCGGAAGCCGATGAGATTCTGGACGGCAACGGCGTGTTCTTGATCCCGGACATTCTGTGTAACGCCGGCGGCGTAACGGTCTCCTACTTTGAGTGGGTGCAGAACGAGCAGCACTACTATTGGGACTTGCAGGACGTCAACAACCGCCTGGAACGGGTGATGACCAAGGCCTTCAAGGAAGTGTTCGACATCCACGACCATCGCAAGGCCAGCATGCGCCTCGCCGCCAACATGCTCGGCATCGGCCGGGTGGCGGCGGCCACCCAGGTGCGCGGGTTGTATCCTTAAGGAATCGTTGGCTCGCCGGCGGCCAGCCAGCGAAAACTTGCCAGGAGGCGCCCGGGATGCTTCTTCGCCCGCTTGCGACGGTGTTCAGATGCCTGGGCGCCGCGCTGGCGGTGCTCGCGACAGCGCTGGCTGCCGACTACCGGGCCGGTGTGGCTCGGCTCGAAATCGCCCCGGAGCGATGGGTCCAAGCGGTGGCCATTCAGGACCCGAAAGGCGGCCGCGCGGTAATCGTGACCGCCGCTGCGATGGGGCTGCCGCGCGCCATCACCGACCTGGTAGCCGCGCGCAGTGAACTGGACCGTTCCCAAGTGCTCTTCCTCTCCGGACCGGCGCCGCCGCCGAATCAGGCAAAGCTCGCCGAGGACCTGGTGACGGTGATCGGCGCGGCGCTCGGAGACCTCCAGCCGGCCGCGCTCTCCTACGGCGAGGGCAGCGGTCTCAGAGTCGCCGCGCCAGACGGATTGTTGCGGGCCGCGCTGTTCGGGGACGGCGCCGGCCCGGTGGGTCACTCCCGCGCTGTGGGGGGCCCGATCCGGTCGGCATTCCGCATGGTCGAGCCAGAACCCGCCCTTCGCTCCCGCGAGACTCCCGAGCCGCGGTCGAATCTCTGTCCCGTTCAGGCCATCCGTTTCGGCAAGAGCTTGACGCTGTTGGCTTTGGGGGGCGAAGTGACGCCCGACTACGCCCGCCGTATCCGGCTCCAGTTCTCTCGTGCCAAGGAGCCCCTGGTCGTGGTCGGGAACTCGAACGACATCGCCAGGCCGTTCGCCAGGGAGCTCGAACCGGCCATCCTCGGCGGCATCCGGACCGTCTTGAAGAGGGTGGGGAGATGAGCGCCGTTTCCCACAGTTCGACCCACAATCCCTGAGAAACCGCTCCCCCGCCCGGCACCTAATAGCTAGGGTGTTTGTCTGACGGTGGGTTACACAGACGATCAGGTTCGCCGGCAGGCCCTGGTGTTGCGGCTGGAGAAAACGCACGTCAGGGCGGTGCTGGTGAGCCTGGAGACCAGGGCGGGCCGCAAGATCCAGTATCGGGATGCAGAAGCCCGCAAAGCAGGCATGGGCTAGAGCATGTGGCAGTTCTGCGTACTGGCGGCGCTGTTGCTCGCGGATGACACTGCCGCGCCCAAGCCGGCTGCGGCGCCCTCCCCACTCGAACAACAGAACCTCGGCCAGTTGCTTACCGTCCGCCGCGTGTATGTGGACCGGCTCACGGGCGGAGAGACCGCCGCGCAGATGCGCGACATGATCATCAGCAGCCTGCACGGGGCCAGACTGTTCGTGGTCACCGAGAACGTCGAGCGAGCCGACGCCACCCTGCGCGGTTCGGCCGAGGATCTGGTCTTCACCGACACCTACTCCTCCAGCGAGGGCATCAATGCCTCGGGATCCATCGGCGGGGCGAATGCGGCCCGCAATCGGAAAAATGCATACGCCAGCGCGGGGATCGGGGAGCACGAGGACTCGCGCATTGCCGAGCGCAAGCACGAAGCCACCGCCGCAGTCCGGCTGGTGAACAAAGACGGCGACGTGATCTGGTCTACCACCCAGGAGAGCCTGGGGGGTAAGTTCCGCGGCGCCAGCGCCGATGTGGCCGACAAGATCACGCGGCAACTTCAGGCCGACTATGAGCGCGCCAGGAAGCTCCAGGCCCGGCCGGAACCACGGCCCTAGGGAACAATTGAGGGGATGCACCGGGCGCAAATGAGGGGTGCGAATCGCGTTCAGTTAAAAATCGTAAAAAAATGGGACAATCGGATGGGAATTGGTGTACACTCGGGGTAGTTAGCTATTACATAGCATCCCCGGCGACGGACCCAGCCGTCGCCAGCCCCTCTGAGTGAAGCCCCAGGTTCCCAGCCTGGGGCTTTTAATTTGCGCTACCCGCGCCGCAGGCCGCCTCCGGCGGACAGGCTGGCGCGCGGACAAACAGCAACCCTCGATCAGCCTACCCGTCGGTCTTCTCGAAGAGGCGGTTTGCCTCGGCGCAGGGAATCGTGTCTTCCGGAAAGCTGGTGTAGGTTCCGGAGCGCAGCAGTTCGCCGGCAATGCGGCGCGTGAGGCCCATGGCGGCGCGCGCCGGGTCCCGCCAGGACATTCACCGGACCTTGGATGGCTCCAAACAGCGCCGAGATGAGGGGTGCATCGCCAGCGCCGATGGGATACGCGCAATCCGCGCCGGCCAGCAGGTACGCGTTCAGCCTCCGGACGGCATCGTCGATTCGAGCCTTCCCGTCGCCGCCGGGGCGGAGGTAGACGTCGGTACGCGCGTTCAGCACCAGAGGAATGCCCGCGGCACGGGGCCGTGGTGCAGGGCCCGAAACTGCTGCGCCTTCGCGGATTGTGTCATAGCCCGCTCCGGACCAGCTTCGGCATCAGCTTCCTCCCGGGCCGGGTGTTGTACTTCTGGCGCCAGGCGCGGTGGGCCGGGTCGTCGGGAAACCGCTCGGAGGCTGGATACGGGTACTGGCTCATGCCGTGGAAAGGCAGCGGCTCGACGCTCTCGGCGAAGGCCGTGTTGGCGTCGCCATCCTTCGACCAGCCATCCACCAGCAGCAGGAAATCGCGCTTCCAGCCGGGGCGGACCGGCGGCAGGCCGCGGGCGGCAAACAGGACGCGCAACTCGTCGCCCGAGCCCATGATGACGGAGCGGTCATCGACGCTCCGCACCAGCTCGCTCACGTCGCCGTAGCGCGTGTACAGGCCTGGGATGGGGTTCCACATCGCCTCCGGCATCCAGTGCGCGTACTGGTAGGATTCCGGTTGCTCGCGCCGGGGGTCGAGCACCACCCGGGAGAAGCCCCGCAGGTCCAAGCTGGCGGCCTCCGCATCCAGCGCGGTCATGCGGACCGGCGGCGCCGCGGTGTCCTCGCTCAGGAAGACCTGGTCCCAGTACACGCAGGTGTTGGTCGCGATGCGGATCTCGCGCGAGGCGGAGAGGAACTTGCCGGTGAGGTCCACCACGATGGTCTTCGGTCCGCCGGAAGGCACGCCCATATCTTCGATCACGGTGCGCCACTGGCCGGTGGCGTCCTTGACCTGAAGGTAGGGCATGACCAGCCCCACCGGGTTACCCTGCGACGCGGCCATGAAGGTGCTCCCATCGGCCCAGTCGATCCAGCCGTTCAGAACCAGCACGGCGCGGTTGTCGCGCGCCGCCCGCGGGCCGAAGTCCAGGTCGAGCCAGTGCATCTCGGCCCGGCCGGCGTAGTCGTGACGGAAGCCGGCGGCGTAGACGCGGTCGCGCCGCAACACGCTCGCGAGCACGTCGCGCCCGCGCGCATCGCGCGCCGCCCGCGGACAGATGCGGCGGCGCACGCCGAACAGCCGGAACTCCGGGAACGGCGGCCCCTTGAACTTGTCGTTGGTGAAGATATCGAGGTCCTCCGGGTGGTCCACCGCGATCAGCCGCACCTGGTCGATGTAGGAGACCTCGTGCAGTTCCTCGGTGATGCGGATCTCGTAGCGCCCGTCGCGCGGCGCAAGCGAACCCTGAGGCAGTTGCACGTACTCGTCGTCATCGACGGGGAAGTAGCTGCCGTCGCCCGAGCTGGCGCCGAGCGGAGCCACCCCCAGCACGTCGCTGATGAACTGGAACTCGCGCCCGTTCCAGGCGAACACCATGGGGCAGGAACCCGACATCCGCGGCGCTTCCTTGTACACCGCCGCACGCTCTGCCTTCTCGTTCGGCTGGTTCTGGATCATCCCGTTGGGCCAACAGATGCGGACAGTATCCACTTCTTTGTCCGCTCCCAGGCCGAACAGCAGCGGCACGCCTTGGTAGATCTTCTTCTGGTAATGGTTGCCCGCTTTAACCTCGACCTCGGCGCCGGCCCCGCTCTTCAGATTCTTCACGCCGCTGAGCCCCACGCTCAGCCACTGGTTCTTGGTGACGGTCTGGTTCAACAGCACGTGGACGCTGCCGTCGGGGGCCACCGCGGCCAGGTCCGCGCGCCCGTCCTGGTCGAAATCCGCCGCGGCCCAGGCGACCGCCGCGGGGAATCCCTCGGGAGTCTTCGCGGCGACCAGCTTTCCAAGCCCCTGGTTGCGATAGACGCCGTTGCCTGCGATCAAATCGGAGATGCCGCGGTTCTCCAGGTCGGCGAACTCCAGAGCCCCGGCTGCACCGGCCGGTGCCGCCTGGAACTTGCCGTTGCGGTTGAGCGCCAGCCCGAACCCGGCCGGCCCGGAGAACGCGAGATCGACCCAGCTATCGTTGTCCATGTCCGCGGCCCGCAGCGACGTCGCGCCCGGGGGCACTGCGTCCAGCGCAGCCGCCACAAAGACGCCCCGCATCTGGTCGCTATACAGCACTCCGGGGCGGTCGGCGTAGGATACCGCCAGATCGATGCCCTTCGTGTCGGGAACCACGCGAAAGGGGACGGCGGCGATGGCGCGCCCCGCGACGAACGGGAAGTGCGCGGTGTAGTCCCGCAGCACGCCCTGTTCGTTGCGCAGCAGCACGGACTGGGTGCCGAACAGGAACAGGTCCAGGTCGTAGTCGTGGTCGAAGTCCAGCCAGACCGCCGCCTCAAACCGCCCCTTCGGCAGGCTCGCCTGCTTTTTCTCGAACCGGCCTTTGACGTTGCGATAGAGCAGCGGCCCGCTTTCCGTGAGCACGCAAAGGTCGGTCCGCTCGTCGTTGTCGAAATCGCCGGCCGCGACCGAGATGACGCCCTGGATGTCCTGGAGGCCCGAATTCTCGACCAGGTCCTTGCCCTTACGGTACAGGCGTATGCCGCCGCGCGACCACGCGAGCAGGTCCGCGCTGCCGTCGCCCGTCGAGTCGATCGCCAGCAGGCCGGCCGTCTTCGGCTCCACCGTCCCGGCCAGTCTGCGGTCCTGGAACTTCAGCTCCGCGGGGGCCGCCACCGGCGCGGCGGGTTGCGCCTGGATGGGGTCGTACAGTTCCGCGTAGAAGCACCACTCCATGTCCTCGGAATCGTCGGCCTCCTTCTGCCGTTTCTTGGCCTCCATGAAGACCGCCAGCGCCTTGGCCGCCTCCTCGTCCTTGCCGGTCAGGCGGTAGACGTTGTAGATCTGGAAACGCGGCGCCACCAGTTTCAGATCCAGCTTGGCCGCAATCTCGAACTGCTTCAGCGCGTCCTGCTCGCGCCCCGTAAGGTTGTAGAGCAGGCCCAGGTTGTAATGCGAGACGGGCTCCTCGGGGGCCAGTTGCGTCATGCGCTCGAACTGCCGGACGGCGTCCGGGTAGCGTCCCTCGCGCTTGTAGGCGACGCCGAGGTTGAACCAGGTGTACGGCAAACCCGGCTCCTGCTTCTGCGCCTTCTCCAGCTCCGCGATGGCCTCTTTGTTGTTGCCGGCGCGCAGCAGGGCCAGGCCGTAGTTGAGCCGCTCCCGGAACGAGCCTGGCGCCAGGTCCAGCGCTTTCTTGAGTTCCACGGCGGACTGCGCCACCGTAGTCGGCGTCTCGAACAGGGCCTTGCCCAGGTTCCGATAGCGCCACAGGAGTTCTTCGTTGGTGGATCCGCCCTCGACGAGGACGATGGCCGCGACCCCAATCAGCAGCGTCGCCGGAAACAGTTTCAGTATCCGCATGGCAACCTTGTTAGCGATTGTAGCGTGCCCGCGGGGGTTCAGGCGTTCCAGTAACGGTTCGCGACCTCGATGCCCAGGCCCGGCTTCTGCGGAACGGTCAGGTATCCATGGTCCGGTTGAAAGGGCTCTTTGAGAAACGGCGGGCGG
>Ga0187878_1000210_pt1 | contig 73912 bp, 57 predicted proteins | sample June2016WEW_17_1_FD_132979 | JGI IMG/M metagenome (GOLD analysis project Ga0187878, IMG submission 132979) | Peatland microbial communities from SPRUCE experiment site at the Marcell Experimental Forest, Minnesota, USA - June2016WEW_17_150 | ecosystem: Environmental > Terrestrial > Soil >... | reverse complement strand
GTCGGAATTGCTGGCCGGTAAATTCACAGACGGCGACACAATCAAAATCGACGCCAAACAGCACAAGTTTACTTTCGAGAAGGTGTGAAACTGCAATTTTTCCTCTTTTTATTGTCTAAATCACTAAGAGGAAATATTCCCAGCCAAACCTAATAGCTATAGGACTAGCCCTTTTATCTTCACGAACCCGCCTGCCAAATGCGCCAGTGACTATATTCGCGCTACTGCTTTTGCAGGGTGAAGTTGAACGTCGTGGTGCCACCAGTACATCCCTCCGAGGTACAGGTCACGGTATAGGTTGCTGTGAACGCGTTGCCGGTGAACGGGGAGTAGCTCACGGACTGAGAGCAGCCTGGCCCGCTGGCGCCTGCCGCCGCGGCGTTGAAAGCCTGCACCAGCACCTTCTCGAAGATCTTCGGGTTTGTCAACGGGAACGTACCGATGGGCGTGAGAGGGGTAGAGGACCCGGGAGTAGTGGTGCATTCCTGTGGCGAGCAGCAGCAACACGTGAGGGCGCTGACATTCTCCGAGTAGGTCATCATATAGTTTCCCTTGGGGAGGCCTGTGGGAAAATGGGTATCGGCTTGGACTGTCGGTTGGTCCACGTTTTGCAGGGGGGCGACTGCGTCGTTGGAGCTGTTAAACAGGTCTCTCAGACTGGTAGCCAAATCCGAAGCGCTTTCACCGAGAGTAAATTTTGTGACGGCACCCAGGGCCTTGCTTATGAATAAATCCTTAGCCATGTCCCCTGCGGTTTGCAGATAGGCATGATACTGGACAGTATCATCGGTCGCTGCGTAGTAACCGGCATCCAAGACCAGACCCAATACCATGCCGACGGTCAGTACGTCGGAGGAGAGGGCCAACCCCGCAGCCGCTGTCGCCACTGCCGGATTGCCGGTCGCAATGCCCTCTAAAGTCAGGGACGAGATGGTTGCAGTAGTGGGCGCCATCATCGAGTTGAGACCCTCGGTCAACGCCTGCGCGTTCTGGTTGACGAGTTGTTGATACCCTTGCTCGGCCTGCATGAGCTTTAGCTCGGCGGCAGCGTCATAGTGTGAACCTTGGATGGCTTCATTCCACGACTTGTACGCCAGAACCATATCAGAATCAGTGGTATTTAACTGGCCCGCGGCAATGAGCCCCGCGTAATAGGAGTCCAACTGTTTTACGGTGCTGACAGAAATCGCCATGGTGTAATTGGAATCGGATGAGTCGATGGAACGGGCCGCACTCTTTTTCTTGGCCCCCTCCACGGCCGTGTTGACGTCCGCTGTCATAGCATCGAAGAAGGCCAGCGTTGCGGTGATTGTGTTGGCGGTCTGCTCCGTGTCGATTGCGGACCCTGTGATTTTGGTTTGAGCGTCCGTCACGATGCCTTTGGCCACATTGATGAAGCTCTTGGTCACAACACCTGGCGGGAGTTTGACCTTGGGCAGACTTGCCACAGTGAGATTCCCGGCGGAGATGCTCGTCGTTGCGGTTCCGGTGCCCTGGATCACTGTGACTTTGGCGCTACCACCGACAAACACCTGACCCTTCAACAAAGGGGGTACGGCCACGCGGATCGTGTTCGAGGTCACAACGGTCGGCGTCACGGAGAGGCTGGTCTTGCCAAACAGGAACTGTACGGTTGTGGGGACATTAGTTTGGAAGCTGCCGTTAATTCTCAAATATTGAAATGGTATCGCCTTGCTGCTGGACAGCGTCGCCTTCGGGCTGCTCGACGTTTTCTTCGGTAACGCCTGTCTTCTGACGAGGCCGGTGGTCCAGTCCTGCGGGGTCATATCGGGAAGAATTCCGCCGAGGGTCGCATCGTTACCCAGTCCATGCCCGACTGTGCCAGGTACCACCTGATTATTGTTGTCAAACTGGGGTAATAACTTCCTCGGGCTAACCGGGGTTGGATACCGCTTTGAACCGAACACAGGATTCAAGTTCAATCTCTTATTAATGGTCTGTGTTTTGGCAAGTTGTGCGCTAAGACCCGAAACGATTTGCGAGCCGTGCGATGTGCCCGACCAGTAGCCCCAGTACTCGAACGTCCCATTCGTTATCTTCTTGCCATCGCTGCTCAACGTTCCATCAAACCATCCCCATCTTTCCTCAGATGGCGAGTCCAGGTCGAACCCGAAACCATCTCCTGTTCCGTCGAAATGGTTGACTTCCCACGACGTAGGGACAACAGAACTGCTGAATGTCAATGTCCCCCCATCTCCACTGAGGCCGGTAACGTCATATATCAACACAAGATTACCTATAACTTTCGACCCGTTGCGCACTTTGTATGTCTTTATGGTTTCCCACGGATAGCTCCCTGCGGTATCTTTCTTCAGTGAATTTTGCAAAGTAGTCAGACGGGCTCCAACCAAATCCACCGCAGGCCTATCAGTGGGGTCTATATATATCAAGTGGTCATCCTGTGGACCTACTACCGACTTGAGGTACGTTATTACGGTGAAGTAGTAGTTGATAGCATCAATCAGGTCTTTCTTCGACTGCGCGAGGACCGCATTGCCGCCCGGCAACACCGTAAGCAGATGCGGATAACTATCGAGCCAGTTGTTTATAGTAGCATTCGGCAAGGTGCCGGTGCCGCAGGAAAGCTGGCTAATCGCATCCTGGACGTTTGGGTCGTTCGGATCAACCAAATAATACGCCTGTTTGAATTCGAGCTGACTTTTCAGCCCTAAAAGCAGTCCTTTCAGGATGAGGACTTCACTATAATCGACCTTAATAGTTTTATCAAGGCCGGTTTCATCGGGCGTGAAGGATATCTGGAAACGGCTTGAAGCCGAATCGTTTATTGTACTCAGTTCTGCAATGATGTTATTGATTTCGGGAATGATGGAGTTTTGAATCCTTAGATAAATCTCGTTTGCATCCGGCGCCCCGGACGGTATCGCGTAACAACCGCCAGGCGTTGGTATGCTTAGTTTGAGTTCGGTAAAGTAGTCGCCGACAACGGTTACCCCGAACGCATTTGCTATATTGATTACGCTGTTCACATCGCTGCTGTTGTCGATAACCAGCATCGCCGCGCGGGTTAAGGCATGCAGGAATATAAGATTGCTGTTGCTGGCGCAGGTTGGGCTATCCATTGCTTCATTAAAGTCAATGTAGGCCTCGCGCAAGCCGGATAAGCTTCCCTCAAACATTGCCGCCCGACCGGCGGTGTAACTGTCATTGCAATTGGTGGAAGCAGTTGTGATACTGGTTAAACAGCCGACAACCAACAAAGCCCAAACCAAGGTTCTTTTTGACATTGTTACGCACTCCTTTTCTGTTTCTTGATGTTTTTTGTGTCCGCAATATTCAGGTTACTGTCAACACGAATACCTTTGCCCGCAATTCGGCTCTCGCCTCGCTGCAGGAAATATGTTCCGTCAGCGGTAAAACTTTGCCTGCGGGTATCCCATATAATGTGATTGCTCTCAAGGGTGGCGCCGTCGGAGGTAGTTATGATTACGTGTCCTCGCAGGTTTATCAAAGGCCAGCTCGAGTTCACGGTTGCTCGCTTGCACTGGACCGCCAGCCGCAAATCGCTGTCGTCATTAAGTATACGGCAATCGAGATTATTTATTGTGATTTCGATAACCTTGCTCAAATCCATATTTAAGCCCCAGTTGTTGTGTGTGTCAGCTAACCGGCGGAATATGCCGCCAAAGCCATTGTCGCTTGGAGTTGCCACTTCGGGAAGAGCATTGCCCGGCAGGGCTGTTATCTCGGAAGGAACTGAATGTTCGCAAAAGCTAAGTTGAAGGTCTTTAACTTCTATTGTTCTTGCGGCCGCGGTCCTGAAAATACCCAGAGGTGTGTTTTGCGAGAGAATCCTCCCGCAACTGACAGCGAAACGCAATTTGTTGGTGTTGGGGTCATAGCGATAGCAAGTAAGTCCGGCGACCTGGTTTTCGGGCGGTGATATGGTAAGCGACTGAGATTGATAAAAATTTAAATATGGCTTTAAGCTGCTGTGACTGATGCAGACAACCGCCAATGCTGCCTCGATGGTTATCAAAAGTGCAAGAGCAACATATCTTCGTATTCGGACTTTTGCATGAGAGAGCAAGCTTACCTTCTGTCCAACTATCTGCCTTGTATCAGATGAGTTTTGCAATTTCCCTATTGCTCCCAATATATCAAACCGCGAATAGAATAATTCAAGCCAGATGTATTTGTCAAGGACTAAGATTTGGGATTTTTAGTTAGGAGGAAGAAGGGCGGATTTATCGCTTGCTTTGGGGGCAGGGATGGTGTTTAATAAAAGGGGGTTTTGGAAATAACGAAATTTTGGGCCAATCAAAACATTGGAGAGATGCAAGAATATGGCTGACTTGAAAGCTTTGGCTGAGGCGGTAATAAAGGGTGACCCAAACGCGGCGGTAACAATCACAAAGCAGGCGATAGCGGAAAAAATGCCGGCTGGTGATGTTCTAAAGGACGGTTTGATAGCTGGTATGGATGTTGTCGGCGTCAGGTTCAAGAGCAACGAGATTTATATACCTGAGGTTTTGATTGCTGCCCGCGCGATGAAGATGGCGATGCAGGTTTTGGAGCCGGAATTAGTCAAGGCGGGTGTCAAGCCGGTTGGCAAATTTGTGGTAGGCACTGTTCAGGGAGACCTGCACGATATCGGCAAAAACCTCGTTGCGATGATGATGAAAGGCGCCGGCTTTGAGGTAATAGACCTGGGTGTTGATGTGACATCGGAGAAATTTGTAGAGAAGGCCAAAACAACAGGGGCACAGCTTGTTGGTATTAGCACGTTGCTGACGACGACTATGCCTAAGATGGAAAAGACGTTGAAAGACCTTAGGAATGCCGGCCTTAAAGCGAAGGTGATGATTGGCGGAGCGCCGGTGACGCAGAATTACGCCGACAAGATAGGCGCTGACGGTTACGCTGCGGATGCGGCGTCGGCGGTGGATGTGGCAAAACGGCTGATTGCCTGAGTTATTGAATATTGTTTGAGATACCAAAGCAGTCCCGGTTTATAGGGGCTGCTTTTTTGTGCGCGGAGTGGTAAAATCAATAGTTTATGAGAAAGATAAAAGACGAAGATTTAGCCGGGTTGCTGATGCAGGTTAGATTTGCCCCGGCCAAACAAAGGCAAAAACAGCTCAGCAGGGCCGAAGAACTCCTCGATATAATCGAGAAGGACAAGGAATATCCTTTTGAATTTGTTTGTTTCAAGATTACGGGATACAGGCCTGAAGGCAACGTAGGGCATCGGCTTATGAGGGGTGACGAGCTGGCGGAAGACCTGCGGATTTTTATTTGGAAGTTGAGCGGCCAGGTTGCGCCGCCCGCCAATGAGCAAAGCGAGGAAGTTTACACGAAAAAACAACTTGCGAAGAAGATGCATATTTCGACCAAGACCATTGACAGGTGGAGAAAACGAGGCCTTAAGGTTCGCAAATATGTTTATGAGGACAAAAGGAAACGGCTGGGGTTTTCGCAGTCGATAGTGGATAAATTTCTTGCCGAGAACCCGGCTCTGGCTGAAAAGGCGGGACATTTTACCCGTATGTCGGAGAGCCAAAAACAAAAGATAGCAGAACGCGCCTGCTCGCTGAGCAGTGATACGCAAATGAGCAGGCAGCGGATAATACAACAAATAGCAACGGAGACAGGCAGGGGACAGGAGACGATACGATATATTCTTTTGAACTATCAGAAGTCGAATCCGGATGGGGGCGCGGCAAAGTTGCGGCAAACAGCAGGACTGCTGAGTCCCGCGGAGGCGGTGGAGCTTGACCGGCTGCACAAACAGGGAGCGGGCATAAAAGAGTTGATGGGGCGGTTCGGCAGAAGCAGAAGCTCGATATACAGGATATTGAAGCATCGCAGGGCGCAGGCGCTGTTGGCAAAAAAGATTGAATATGTCGCGAGCGACGATTTTTCTATGCCCGGCGCGGCGGAGAAAATTCTGGTCGGCTCGCCGCAACGAGGGCACTCGCCGGTGCTCAATCGGCAGGAGGAAATGGAGCTTTTCAGGAAGTATAACTTTCTCAAATATCGCGCTTATGTTATCAGAGAGCAGATAAGAACAAGCGGTATTACCAGTGTCCGGCTTGATGAGATTGAAAAACGCCTCGCCGAAGCGGAGGCGGCCAAGAAAACGATAATCGAGGCGAATCTGCGATTAGTCGTCAGCATTGCCAACAAGCATACTATTACCGGCGCCAATATTAGTGATTTGGTCAGCCAGGGTAATGTTTCGCTGATTAAAGCGGTTGAGAAATTCGATTACACAAAAGGTTTCAGGTTTTCGACGTATGCGAGCTGGGCAATCAGCAAGGATTTTGCGCACAGGATACCCGGCCAAAGGACCGAGGCAGACAGGATGACGGCTGATATAAGCGAGTTCCAGAAGGAATCCAAGATCGGACAGAAGGATTTAGCGGCTGTGGAAAGGGCACGGAGCGACCTTATCCAGGTCATACGGGATGAGCTTGAGAAACGTGAGCAGTATGTAATCATTAACCACTTCGGGCTTGAGGGAACGTTAGTCAAGAAGAACAAAAAGACGTTAAAGCAAATCGGTGACGATTTGGGCCTGAGCAAAGAGCGGGTGCGTCAGATTGAGCTGAGCGGCCTGCAAAAACTCAGGCAATCGCTAAGCCCGGAGCTATTTGACCTGCTTACAGGGTAATGGGATACACTAATTTGTTGGGGAATTATACATTTGACAAAGCAGACCTCTTGTACGTCAATCTTTTACCTTCCGCGCCTAAAATAGCGTGTTCGGCGCGTGTTCCGTCATTTACTTTGCGGTGATTCCAGCGGAAAGCAAATTCGTCACAGTATTTAGCTATGTGCTGTTTTGATATGTGGTGGAATGTGCCAGCGACGCCTCTTTTGAGCAATGCAAAATATGATTCAGCGGTGTTAGTCGTTATATCCCCGTTTACATATTGGCCAATACTATGGTTTATTGTTTTATGTCCACCTGCGAATTCTTTACCTATTCCTGTATATGAACCACAGTCATCAGTCATTATTGTGGACTGCTGACCAACTGTTGCCCTAATAGCAGATTTTAAAGTTGCAGCGTTTACCCTCTTAATCGGTTTCGATATAGCTTCGCCGTTTCTTTCAACCAAAACCATCACAGGGATTTTCTTTGTTGCGCGTCCTCTTTTGAAATTTTTACCGTTCATTATATCCTTTTGGCTTTTACGTGGCCTTCTTGCGCCGACGTAAGTTTCATCACATTCTACAACACCATTTAACTTACCAGATAATAGCCCTCCATTCATTGCTGCCCTAATTCGGTGAGCTAAATGCCAAGCGGACTTGTAAGAATGTAAACCTAAATTGCGTTGTAATTGCAGGGCCGATATGCCCTTTTTGTGAGAACACATCGAATAGAATGCCTGAACCCATTGCCTCAAAGTGATATGGGAACGGTGCATTACCGTTCCGACTGTTACCGTAAACTGTTGACGGCAATCATTGCACTGGATTACGCCGTCTCTGACCTTATTTGATTTGGCTTGAATCCTCGTTACCTTCATACTGCCACAATGAGGGCAAGCTGGGCCTTTAGGCCAGCGAATACCCTCAAGGATAGCCCTTGCCTCGTCCTCAGTCAAACGCCCTACGTCTATGGAGGCCATTTCGCTTAACTTGCCAAATTTCGGGGGTACATACTTCATAGTTAATTTCCTAATTTATTTTTATTGCCGCATATTTGAAAACAGTTCGTTTTTCATCTTTGCTATTGATTCGTGGTTGCCTATAAAACTTATATTATGAAGAGTGCAATTTCTAAAGATGCAATCTTCAAATACTATAACACCTATAACCATATCATTTGTTGTTTCAACAAAAAAATCATTGGGGTCTCTTACGGCTGACGCAAAAGTAGTTGTATCCATTACAAGCATTCCTTTTGTTGCGATTATTGCAGGGCCGTATATATGACATTTTTCAAAAGTTTTACTGTGAATTGTCATATCTTCTCTTGCAAGGTCGCTAATGCGAATATCCATATTTCGCAACACAGAGGGAATTAAAGCGTCAGGGGTGGCAAATTCTTTCTTTGGGATAGACGCCAATATATTATTTAGGTCGCCTATTTGTTTATTAGCAATAATCAATGCGTTTTGGGTGTCAATTATCTGCGTATTTAATCGTTCTTTTTCTCTTTGCAAATCATCCTTTTGATTTTGCAACAAATCTTTTTGTTGTTGGAGTGAACCAATTGTTGATTGAAGCGAATTTATATTTGAATCCTTTCCGGGTAATACAAAATAATTATAAAGAAGAAATACGCCTATAGCGCCAACGAGAAGGCCAATTACCAAAGATATTATAAATGCAAAAGGAGCTTTTTTCACTTTAGGCCACTCCTTTTCCCAACGCTCAACAATCCACATTGTCTTTTTCTCCATTCATTTATTATGGATTCTTTTTGCGCTATCATAGTATCTCCTTCCTGCTTTGTCAAGTACATAATTCCGATTTGTTGTCGCAACGCCATTATTGACAAGGACTTACGTCTTATTTCTTGAGTAAATCGGCGATTTATGGTAACTTCAGAGGAGGAAAACGTGCTATTGCAATTGCACGTCTTTTGGTTGCTTACGGAAAAAATATTGGTTTTGGGGGTTAATGTGATGAAGTTGCAAACAGGCATATCGGTTGTTTTTGTTTGTATTCTCCTGTGTTCGGTGTCGTTGGTTAAGGCCGCTGATTTGACGGTCAGCGTTGACGCGTCATCGTATATCCGGTCAATTCCGGAGACGATGTATGGCAGCAACATGCAATGCTGGGATAAAGGTCAGAACGGCGGTAATGATATTATCAACAATCTGATAGCAGCATTTGGCAGCAGATACGTGCGCTGGCCAGGCGGCTCCTGGGGCGACGGGGTCATTTGGCGCGATATGCAAGTCCCGAATTATTCAAACACATGGAGAGTCGGCTATGGCGAATCGATGTATAGGATAAATAAGTTTGACTCCATTATGCAGCCGATAGTTAATTTCTCGGGTATCTGGACTGACCCTAACGGGTATGAAGTCAACCATGGGGAAAACGGCGCAGTTGCTCTCGCGGTTGACTGGGTCAAAGACCAGAGTTCAAGAACCAATTGCGCCCGTTACTGGGAAATCGGCAATGAGCAGGGCGGCCCATGGGAATACGGATATTTTCCGCAAATTAGCGGAGTATATTACGGCAATAGATACGCTCATTTTTATAACGCGATGAAGGCGATTAATCCGCGAATCAAAATCGGAGCGGACTCTGACCCCTGCGATATGCCACAACAATGGGGCTGGTATGTTGGGTTATGGACACGTGATATGTTAAACGATTTGGATGCGAATTATGGCATAATACCTGATTTTCTCATTGTCCATTCATATCCAGCCGGGGACTGGCCCAACCTCGCTAATGCCAACGCGAGTTTGTTAGGCGGCGATGTTTTGTATATTCGCGATTTTACAAACAGTTTGAATAATATAATTTCAACATCCATAGGTCCTCAATATGTAGGCAAAATAAAATACTGGATGACGGAATGGGACGCCGGCGACGGAAACGATAACCACGGAAACAGTTACCGTAGAGATATAGCTTATGTAAGCGCGTTATTCAAGGCACAGTATATTATGGAGATGTGCAAATACGGCTGGGAAGGTTCCAATCCATGGAGCCAGAATCAGTATCATATGAGTGGTGATAAATATATTGATGGTACATATGAAACAGGTTATCAGAATTTTCAATTGTATCCGAAATGGTATATCAATCCTATATTGACTAATTATTTCGGCAGGGACATGGTTACTGCGTCATCAACGGATTCTACGGTTAGAGCGTACGCAAGCAGAGATGATGCCAATAATCTAACCATCTTTATGGCAAATAATTATCCGAGCACCGACAGAACGGTACATATTAATATATCCGGTTTTGGTGCAGGAACGACGGGTCAAAGATGGCTGATTCAGCCTGCAGGTTCGCAGACCCCAGGCGGAATAACTATCCAGGATTATAATTGCCTGATGATAAATGGAGTGGTGAATCCAAGCCCGTCAACCGTACCTTCATTAAGCAGCGTCGCTGTTACTACAGGTGATTCATTTGATATCAGTTTGCCGAGAAGCAGTATGCTAATGATTAAAATTCCGCCAGCTACTCCGACAACACAACTGCCTTATAATGGAACGGCATGGCCGATTCCAGGAACGATTGAGGCGGAAAATTACGACACGGGCGGCCAGTTTGTCGCTTATTACGATACAACAGCGGGAAACAGCGGCGGACAATACCGTTCGGATGATGTGGACATCGAGACGTGCAGCGAAGGCGGTTATGATGTTACCGGCATCAAGACCGGCGAATGGCTGGAATATTCCGTCGATGTAGATGCCAGCGGCTTATATAAAGTTACGGCCCGTGTTGCATCTGTGGACTCCAACCAACAGTTCAGGATTGAATTCGACGGCAGAGACGAGACAGGGCCTGTGATTTTCTCGCCGACAGGCGGGGCACAGGTATTCGGCAATACCGATGTTAACGTATTTCTTAAAAAAGGCCCGCATACTATGCGGTTGTTGATGGATACGAATGACTGGAGCATCAATAAGCTCACATTTACGAAATTCGGCAACGGCACCGGTTTGGCTCTTCGCGAGGTTTGGACAGGCGTATCAGGAGGAGCAGTCAGCAATCTGACATCAAATGTGAATTACCCCTGGAATCCTAACAGCAGGTTTTTGGAGCATAGTTTTGAGGGGCCTACAAACTGGACGAACAGCTCCGATTCGGGAATGGACAACTACGGGACACGTATCCGCGGGTATCTGAATCCGGTAACCACCGGAACATATTATTTTTACATTGCCAGCGATGATGCCGGCGAATTATGGTTAAGCACCGATGATAATCCCGCCAATGCCGTAAAAGTTTGCCAGGTATCAAACTGGGTACATGAGTATCAATGGGATGCCGCTTCGGAACAAAAATCATCGGCAAAAACACTGGTTGCGGGACAGGCCTATTATATCGAGGCAAGACACAAGGAAAACACCGGTGGCGACACTATTGCAGTTGGCTGGGAAGGGCCGGGCATAATCAGACAGGCCATTACAGAGGCATATCTGTCTCCATATGTTATTGATTATGCGGACTTTTGTAATTTTGCGAACCAGTGGTTGAAAACCAACTGCACTTCAGCCAACGGCTGGTGCAGCGGCTCCGACTACGACCATGACGGAAATGTTCAACTCGATGACCTGATGCAGTTTGCCTCGAACTGGTGGCTCTACGGCGGCGAGTAAGCCAGTTAGGGCGAGTTGATGCAAATATAAGGGCTGCAAATTGTCTTGCAGCCCTTTTTATTTTGGCGGTTACTCGTGGCGGAGGGATTCTATTGGGTCCATATTGGCGGCGCGGTAAGCCGGGTACATGCCAAAGGTGATTCCGACTGCGCCGGATATGCCGAATGAGAGCAAAAGCGACGTGGCGGTAATTACGGTCGGCATATTACCGAAGCGGGTTACGAAGAAAGGTATAGTGCAGCCGAAGAAGATACCGAGTATCCCGCCGGCAAAGGTCAAAAGCAGGGTTTCTGAGAGGAACTGGAAGATGATATCTTTCTTCCTTGCGCCAAGCGCCCTGCGGATGCCGATTTCACGTGTTCGTTCGCTTACGGTGGCGAGCATTATGTTCATAATTCCGATGCCGCCCACGAGAAGCGAGATTGCGGCGATGGAACCGAGAACGATGCTGAAGATTCGCTGCGTGCGTTTTGCCTGCGCCAGAAGTTCGAGTGGCACAGTTAATTCATAGTCGTTTTTTTTATGGAATCTTTCGAGAACGGTTTGGAGGATATCGCGGGTAGGCAAAACGAGGTCGGCATCGGCGACCTTGACAATGATTTCCTGCAGTTCCACTTTTTCCACTCTTCGGCCTGCGCTGCTGCTTGCTTGTATCGACATTTCGCCGAAGCGGTTTTTAGCCGTTGTTAAGGGAATGTAGATGTTCCCTGCGTTTGCCCCGGCTTGTTTTTTTGTTGCCTCAACATTTTTTGCTTCCTGCTGCTCTGAAGAAACCGCGATGGGTTGTGTGCTGACGATGCCGACGACCGAGTAATAGTCGCTTCCGATTTTGATAAACTGTCCGAGGGGGGCGTCGAATTTGAACAGTTCATTCATAACCCGTTCATCGATTATGCAAATATCCTGCTTGTAATCCATATCGTAACCGGAGAGGAATCTGCCCATTACCAGCCGGATGGGGGATGTTTCGAGATGCCAGGGGACGGTGCCAATGACTTCGACGGGAATTTTGCGGTTTCGATACCAGGCCTGATGCGCGACGCGTCGGACTGGGACGATAACTTGTACACCGGGAATGCTGTTTCGGAAACGTTCGGCGTCGTCGTAGGTAAGGCCGTATTCCTGAAAGCTTTGCTGCTGGCCTGTGGCGTGCTGATCTTCGGAGGGCTGAATAGTTTTGACGATGATGTTGAGCGAGCCAAGCCGCGCAATTTGTGCCATTGCATCTCTGCTTGCGCCTTCGCCGATGGCGAGCATCGCGATAACTGATGCGACGCCGAATATGATACCAAGCGCGGTAAGCGTAGAGCGGAGGCGATGAAGCCATAAGCTCTTAATGCCGAGTTTCAGCGTTCGTTTGGTTCTATATAAGAACATATATCAGCGGTTATACCATTGTTTGTCTATTTGCACGTCGAACAGGCGTATTTCTCTTTGTGAATGTTTGGCGATATCCTCATCGTGCGTGATAACGATGAGGGTTTTCCCCTGCTGGTAAAGAAGGTCGAGTATATTAAGGATGTCTTTGCCGCTCTGGCTGTCGAGGTTTCCAGTGGGCTCATCCGCGAGAACAATCAAAGGGTCGTTTGCCAGCGCCCTGGCGATAGCGACTCGCTGCTGCTGGCCGCCGCTTAGTTCTGACGGTCTGTGGTTGACGCGGTCGCCAAGTCCCACCATTTCAGCCAGCTCTTTTGCCCTGATTTTGCTTTGATGTTCTGACATACCCTGATAGAACATCGGCACCTCGATATTTTCCAGAATGTTCAATTGCGAAATCAGGTTGAATGACTGGAAAACGAATCCGATGTGCCTGCCGCGTATCGCGGAAAGTTCGTTGTCGTCGAGAGTTGAGACATCATGGCCGCCGAGGTAATATTTCCCGCTGGATGGCTTGTCCAGGCATCCAATGAGATTGAGAAGCGTGGATTTGCCTGAGCCGCTGGGACCCATTACGGCAAGGTAGTCGCCTTTCTTGACGACGAGGTCGATTTCTCGCAGGACTTTAAGCTCGACGGAGCCAAGCTGGTAGTTTTTGCAGAGTTTATCAAAAACGAGGATGTGGCCGTCGCTTGTAAAATCAAGGGTTTTGTCGCGGGGTTGTTCCATCGCTTTTTTCTCTCGTTTGCACATTCATATGGTTGGGGTCGGGCAATTTTAGGCCGGCTCTATTTGGGTCTCGAATTTCAGCGTGGTTTTCCGCCGGCTCATTCTTTGTCGGCTGCTTATCTTGTGCCTGTGGCTTTTGGAATTTGTCTGTCGTATGGTTTGGCTCGGTCTTTGTCTCGGTGATTCTCGGCGGATTAAGCAATACCTCTTCGCCCTCTTTAAGCCCTTCGAGAATCTCAACAGAGATGTCGTTGAACTGACCTGTTTTGACCTCTCTTTCCTTTATTTTGCTGCCGTTGACGACGAAGCAAACCTTTTTACCATTTCGATTTGCCACAACCTGGACGGGGACAATGAGAACGTCAGGGATATAATCGACGAGAATTTCGACGCGGGCGGACATTCCAGGTTTGAGGAAGTCGTGGGTTCCATCGATGTCGACCTCGGTCGTATAGACCTTGATGTCCGGGCTGAGCCAGTTTCGCTGCTGGTCCGGCAGTGAGGCGACTTTGTTAACTTCGCCGTTGAATGTCTGGTCGGGAAAGGCATCCATAACAATAGTTGCTTTCTGCCCCGGCTTGATTTTATCGACGGATGACTCGTGGACTGCTATTTCGGCCATCATTGATGATGTATCGGGCAGCGTGATGATGAGTTGTCTCTGGTAAACCTGCTCGCCGGCGGCGATAAGACCTTCGCCGCTGTATCTATGCCACGGGTTCAGACTCGAACCGTAAACAACCAAACCAGGCGCCGGCGCTTTCATAACGCAGGCGGCGAATTGCTTTTTGCTTTTTTCAAGACGGTCCGTCTGAAGGTCCAGCCGCTCTTTTGCGCTTTCGAGCTGGGCCTTTGCCTGGGCCAGTTGCGCGCGTGCCCTGGCGTAAGTGCGTGCAAGGTTGCGTTTTGATTCGAAGTAAGCGCTTAAAAATGTCTGGACCTGTTTTGGAAAATCATAACGCTTGCAGAGGTCGAGCGAGACTTTTGCCTCTTTCTCCTGTATTTCATAACTGTCTCTTGAAAGTATGTCGCGGTCCCGCTCGATTTTAGCGACGTAATTCGCGTCATAAAGCTCCTGTGTTCCTTCGAGCTGGTATTGTGCGTTTGCGAGATTTGCAGACGCCAGTTTGATTTTGTCCTCCCAGCCGTTAATATCCTGTGAACTCTGGCCGCCGAGGTTATTTGCGTCCCGGAGTATTTCATTGATATTGATCAGGTCCATAATATCGACGTTGGGGTCGTTTACTTCTTTAACGGTGTCGATAATATGATTCGCGAGCGTGTCGCCGAGATACTTCTGGAAGTCCAGAAGGGCGAATCTTACTTTAAGCTCCGCCGCTGTAATATCGCTTTCGTTTTGTTTGACCTGTATGTCGTAGGCCTCTTTTGCTTGCGCATAGCTTGCGTCTGCGGTGGTGAAATCAATTTGTCGCTGGGTTAGCTGTTCTCTAAGGTCGCCCGAATCAAGCTCGACAAGGATTTTGTTATTGATGTCTTCGGGGGTGATAATAGAACCTTCCGGAACGATATTGATGATTGTTGCCCGGCCTTCGACTTCGGATTTGAGGTCGATGGTTTTTTGTGCCTTAATACTGCCGCTTTCGGTAACGGTAACGGTAAGGTTGTCTCGGCGAGCGACGAAGGTGCTGAGAGTTTTGGACTGTGTGGACGTGGAGGTTTTATTCGCGGCCAGTGTCATAATCAACGCCGCTATAATAACGGTGACTAAACCGGCGGCGATAAACCACTTGCTCCGCCACCAGACCGGTTTAGAGGTTGCCTTCGGAAGATTGTTTGCTTTGTTCTCGGTCATTTGTCTGATTCCTGGATACTGTTGTTTCGGATTGTGTCCACATTCCGTCTGGTTTGACCTGCAATATGCCGACGTCACGGTAGAAACTTAGTTTGGCGATTGTGTGGCCCACCAGCGCTGAAGTAAGGTTGTTTTGTGCCAGCAGCAGCGAGTCCTGAGCATCGAGCAGGTCTCTGGTTTTTGCCCGGCCTGACTTAAGCAGCAACGGCATATTTTTGACTCTTTCCTCGGCTATAGCCAAGCTTTTTTTCTGGGTAATAAACTGTTCCGCCGTTGCCATTAATTGACGGTATGCCTGGCGGACGTCCTGCACAACTGAATCAACGCTCTGGCTGTATGCCCGCTGTTGGCGTTCTAATGTTATCAATGCCTGTCGGTATGCGTTTCGCTGGTTTTTCCTGTCAAAGGGCAAATCGGCTGAGAGACCTAATCCATAAGTTCCCCTGTGAAATTGAAAATTAGCGATGTGTTCGTTGCCCTGAGAGTTGACCGTTGTGCTGCCGGTAAGGTCGAGTTGAGGGCCAAGACCCTCGGAGGCAAGTTTTACTTTACGTTGCGCGTCTTCGATACCATCGAATGAATTGGCTAAATCCAGCCGGCAGCTCAGCGCGGTTTCGATTGCGTTATCAACCGTGTATTGCGGTGTGGTTGTGCCGTAGTTTTGCAGCGCTCTAAGTTCATTTTGGTCCAGTTCAAGCGGAGTATTGACCGGCAATGACAACCTGATTTTGAATGAATCGAGCGATTGTTCGTAGAGCTGAAGGGTTATTACATAGCTGTCATAAGCGCCAAGTTCCCGCTGTCTGGCCTGGTCAACTTCAAAAGGAGCCGTGCGGCCGGTTTTGGCCTCCATTTCCGCCTGTTTTCGGTATTCGACGCTGCTGTTCCAGTTGTTATTCGCGTTGGTTACACCGTCCTTATTTTGCAGGACGCCATAATAAGCGTTAATGGTATCAACTACAAAGGTTTGGCGATAGCGGTTAAACGTGCGAATCTGGTATAAAACATTTCGTTCTGCCTGTGTCAGGTTCTCCCACGCGGTTTTGCCTGCGCCGTTACCGAGCAGGGGTATGTCCAGTGTGCCGCTCAGAACTGAGCCAAGCGTGGTGCGCGGGTCGCCTGTTAAAAATCGTGTCCAGTCGATTGCCAAACTTGAGTTGAGTAAAATTCCATCCGGCGTCAGTAAGGTATTTGAGACCCCGACTTCCGACTTGATAGTTCTGTCCTCAGGCGCTCTGCCGTTTTTCGTGTATTCGTAATCGATAGTTCCGAACCATTGAAGTGCATATTTGTAACGTTCCCCTGTCAGTGCCAAAGCTTGCAAATAAAGGTTTTCTTTTTGGAACTGATAATCACGATTGTATTTTGTGGCTATGGCGACTGCCTGTGCCAGTGTGAGGGGCTTTTCAAAAACCGGGGCTTTGGCAACATTCACGTCGTTGGGGGTGGATATGGTGTTTGCGTCGGAAATGACATAGTTGGCTTTTTGGCCGAAGTTGTCCTGCCACTTGGCGTCGATGATTTTGTAAACCTCCTTGTCGGCGTCGGCCTTATGAAAATTAGGGCTGCACCCCACGACCATTGTCAAGACAATGGCGGTTATAGCGCAAACCACAAATCTCGGCTGACGTTTGTTCATCACCTATACCTCGCCCAGATTGGCCTTCCAAGGCCCGGATTGTATATTTCATCATTATACAAAAAATGGCTCTCTAATAGAAGCCCCATAATCGCTGTATTGGTCTGTCAAAAGGCATAAACTTTACGTATCTTGCCGGTTATATGCTCTGTATCGACAGGGCTCGTAAGGCATTCCGAGCTGTAAATAGGGCGAACGACAACCGTATAAAGCAATGAAGGAGTTGGAAAGTCTGCAGGGAATACGTTCGGGGGATGACATGCCTGTTCCTTTATGGATGTTGATGTGAATACCAACGGTGGACATGTAAAGGCAAACCAACTAAAAAAGTAGAAAGGTGGGGTGTAATCGCAGAAGCATATGAACGAGCCAAAGTCGCCAGCGAAATGAAATTAAAACAGGAAATAGAGGAGATTAACTTGTTGTAAGTCGTCAACCCAAATAGGCCTCTTTATTGTCTCATTTAGGCTGACGACATACAGCAATATCATTTCCGCCGTTTTACGACGAGTCACCCGTTCTACTCTATTGTGTAGCGACAAGCTGGCAAGGGTTCGTTAATTTTACATTTTACATTTTTGTCCGCCGAAGTTTTGATGAAGCTTGCTCTGCCTATGGCTCGAATTGCGGAGATTGACATAATCCGTTTGGATGTTAGGATGTTCGCAGACAACGAAACAATCGAAACAGCCATTTATGCCATTTATAGAGAACCGGCTATGGACAGGCGTGATTTCCTCAAGACAAGCGGAGTTTTTGCAGCAGCATCTCTCGTGGGTTTGAAAGCCGGGGCGGCAGCAGCACCTGAAAAACCGAGTATGAGCTTTTCCCGCTATCGCGGCGTTAATCTCCTCGCGAAGTTCGGCGAATGGGGGCCAAGAGCCAAATTCGAAGAAGAAGATTTCGAAATAATGGCCGAATGGGGATTCGATTTTGCCCGCATACCCATGTCCTACTGGCGATGGGCATCCAAAGACAACTGGTTCAAGATTGACGAGGAAGTCATAAAAGACATCGACGAGGTTGTAGCACTGGGCAAGAAATACAAAATTCACATCAACCTCAACCTGCACCGCATACCCGGCTATTGCATCAACGACCGCAAAAAAGAGCCGGTGGACATTTACGAAGACACACCGGAAAATATGCAAAAAGCAATGGAAGGCGCAATCTTTCACTGGAAATTGTTCGCCAAAAGGTACAAGGGCATACCGAACTCGCAACTGAGCTTTGATTTGATTAATGAGCCGCCCTTTACCAAAGAGGAAACGCGTCATGTGCAGGTTGTCACTGCGCTGGTAAAAGCGATAAGGGAAGAAGACCCCGCCCGGTTGATTGTCTCCGACGGCAAAGACGCCGGCAGAACACCAATTTTCGGTATCGCCGACCTCGGCGTAGTTCAAAGTACTCGCGGCTACACGCCTATGAGCGTAACCCATTACCAGGCCAACTGGGTAGGCAAGGGCGCATTCGAGTCATCGGGAGTTCCCACATGGCCTTTGAAAGCTGACAACGGAAAGGTCTGGGACAAGGCCGTTCTGAAAGAAAAGCTGATTGATACCTGGGTCCCGCTTGTAAAAATGGGCGTGCCGGTACACGTGGGAGAATGGGGCTGTTATAACAAAACACCGCACGACGTGGTACTGGCCTGGATGAAAGATGTGCTTTCGCTTTGGAAGGAGGTTGGTTGGGGACACGCTATGTGGAATTTGAGGGGCGACTTTGGTGTGCTCGACAGCGGCCGAACAGACATACAATACGAAAACTATAAAGGTCACAAGTTAGACCGCAAAATGTTCGAGCTGCTTAAGGAATATTAACCGCATTGCCAGAGGTTTGTTGATGACTCGAAACTTTCGAAAGATAAATCGTTGTTGCTTGTCCGCCGCGGGCGTGATTTTGTTGGCTGCAATTGCGTTTGCCGACAATGCAAACCAGCGCCTTTTCTGGCACGAGATTCGGCTGGATGGCGAGGGTAAACTGCTCTCCTGGTCGGATTCTAATTCGCCTTATCACGAAGTTGTGACACGCGCATGGGACATGTTCAAAAAGATTCCTGTTCAGCCGAATGGCTATAAGACATATTTCGTGTACCCTGTTTTCAGCGGGCCTAAGGATACTGGTAAAGAGCTTTTTACAGGGAGGGACTGGACGCATAATCCGGGCGGTCTTTTTGCGATGCTTACGGATTCGGCCCTTTTGTATTACGCTTATAGCGGCGATGAAAATGTAATGATGCTTGTCCGCGATATGCTCGACCATTCTATAGCCAATGGCAGCACTGAGCCAAACGACGCGTGGAACGGTGTGCCTTACGCCAGTTCCGATGGGGGAAGTTTGTATTATCGCGGGGCAGATGATACGCGGTATGAAAAAGACCCGAGATATCGCGGCAGGGGGGATGGGGTTGGTTTTATTGAGCCGGATAAAATTGGCGAACTTGGTTTGGCGTATCTGCGGTTCTACGAATTCAGCGGCGAAAAGAAATATCTCGATGCCGCGAAAAGATGTGCTGATGCACTGGTAAGACATGCGAAAATCGGCGACGACGGTAACTCGCCCTGGCCTTTCCGTGTCGATGCGAAGACGGGTAAGATTATTAAGGAGCAGTACACCTCTAATACTGTAGGGCCGATTAAATTACTTGATGAGATGATTCGACTGCGTCTTGGCGATGTTGAGGCCTGTCAAAAGACGAGGCAAATGGCGTGGGGTTGGCTGATGAAGTATCCGGTGCAAAATAATGTGTGGGCGCAGTATTTTGAGGATATTTATATTTATCCGGATTACCGCACAAATATAAATCAGTATTGTCCGCTCGAAACCGCGAGGTATCTTCTTGAGCATCCCGAATGCGACAGTCAGTGGCGTGAGCACGCCGGGACAATAATCGAGTGGGTGCGGCAGCGCTTTGCGAAGGATTCAAGAACGATGGGAGGTTTGCCGGAAAAAGGCATTCAGTGGGGGGCAGAGGTAATCAGCGAGCAAATCAACGATATGGACAAGATGACAAGTCATACGGCTCGCTATGCGTCGGTACTGGCGCTATGGTACGAAAAAACCGGCGAGGAGTCCGCTAAGGAAAGAGCGTTTAGGTCTTTTAACTGGGCAAGTTACGGCTGCCGAGAAGACGGGCTTGTCAAAACCAGCATCGATGAAGGCACGGGTTACTGGTTTTCAGACGGTTACGGCGACTATATGAGGCATTTTTTGAGAGGTATGGCGTCGGTGCCGCAGTGGGCTCCGCCGGATGAGAATCATCTCTTGAAAAGCAGTTCGATTGTTCGTTCTATAAAGTATGGAGCGGACAAAATTGTCTATAAGACCTTTGATGCTGAATCGAGGGAGCTATTCAGGTTGGCTAATAAGCCCAGGGAGATACTTGCCGGAGATAAAAAGCTGGAGCCGGGGGACATTGAGCAGTCGGGCGATTGCTATACGGTACAGGCGCTTGCGGGAGGCGGTTTCGCGGTTCGCATCAGGCATTCCCGGCCGGGAGAAGTTACAGTTTATATGAAGTGATTTGGTTTAATGTGCGATTTTAACCAATCTTTTTAATCCTTTACAGCAGTGCTTTAATATAATAAAAAATAGCGCTTGTAGTCGTTTTATGGAAATATTTCCTTGATATGGCGATTCATCATTAATGGAGAACAAAAAATGACAGTCAAAAGTCAAGCCAAATGCCTGCCGCAGATTGCAAAAGCAAATCTGAAGGTTCCCGTTATCGGCGTTTTTGCCCCATGCGACCCTCGGATAGACGAACAAAGCCGAACTCGCGCGAAGAATATTGTCTTATTAGTGGCCAGTGCGATAAGCGGCAAGGTCGTGCTGCCCGGCAATTTACCGGTGCCGGTTGTGTATTCCGCTGTTCTTGTGGATAGCGAATCTCAGGCCGATATAGTAGCTCAGCAATTCAGGCAGGCCGGGGTGGATATCCTTGTTTGTGCGCCTGATACATGGGCGTTCCCTCAGTTGACAACGATTTCGCTGCTTCAGCAGTTCCCCGGCAATACTCCCTTAAATATTACTTGCGGCAACAGCGGCCCGAAGCCGGGGGTAGTATATGCCCAGGCCCTCAACGGCGCTTTAAGCCAGTCGGGCAGAATGGTTCACCTGAACGTGGGCAAATGGGCTGATACGGGAATCAAGCCGAAAATGACTGAAACGACAGCCAAAGACCTTATCAACTGGTGCTATGCCGCCGTCACCGCTGTGGCTCTTCGGGGAAGAAGGGTGATGATATTTGGCCATGACTCAATGGGGATGGAGACCGCCCTTGCACATATCCTTCCGACGAGAAACACATTCGGTCTTGAAATAACCCGGCTGGATATGAAGCTGCTGGCTGATATGCTGGTAAAACAGGCCTATGATAAAAAAGAATTAAAAAAATTACGCGGTTGGATTGATAGATATATCGGCGATCGGCTTGAACTGAAAAGCGACGAAGATAGTTTGCGTTTTGACCAGTCGCTTGCAATGTACCTTATAAATCGAGATCTTATGGCCCAACTTAACGCGGTGGGTGGCGGGTTTATGAGCCAGCTCGAGTGGGGCAGCGACTTAAGAGGTCGGCCTCTACCGGTTGCGGACTGTATGGAATCGTTATTCAACAGTACCTTTGACCATAACGGCAAAAAACCTCCTCTGCCGTTCGCAACCGAGGCGGATATGCAGGCGCTGCTAACAATGCTTTTTATGACTTATCTCTCCGGCGGAAATCCCCCGTTGTTTATGGATTTCAGAAAGGTGTGGGAGGGCTGGGAAATTAAGCAATTAGCCGAAGAAATCGGCGTAACGGATTTGCCCGACGATGCGGACTGGCTAAAGAAAGGATTGGTTGACGGGAACAACTCCGGCAGCGCGTCTTTTGACTGGGCGGCTATGCCAGGGGCGGGCGTGAAAGAGATTATGAGCAGGATAAGTATGCCTCTGGCAGATGCCGAATATTTTCCCGGCGGCGGAAATTCCGCGACATTTATGACGCCCGCGGGTATAGAAGGTATTGCCGGCAGAATGGCGTACGGCTACAGCAGCGACAAATTCAGTTTTATCTGGGACGAGGCAGTCACCACCGAAGTCCCCGAAAAACTTTCTCAAAAAATGGTCAATCTTACTAACTGGAACTGGCCGCATACATTCATCGTGCCCAAATACGCCTCGATGATTGAATATAAACAATATGCTCCTGCCAATCATTTGCATATGGTATGGGGTTTGCCGACGGCTCGGCTGCAGTACTGGATGGATTTGACCGGCGTATTGAGTGTCACGCCGTGGGCGGCAAGACCCAAATTTATTGAAGGCGTGGACCGTCCTCAACCCCTGATTCACCTTATTAACGGCGGAGAGGATTTATTCAGGCATCTGTAACCGGCAGAATTTAGAATTCATAGAAAATCCACTTGTTTTCAAAACGGCTCGTCAGATTGACGAGCCGTTTGGGTTTATAAGTCAGTTCCTGACTCAATCCTTTAGCAACTGACCTCCGGAATCAATATTATCCTTCGTAAAGACCCGTGAAGAAAGCGTAACTTCTTTTTCGACCTTTTTGCCGTTGAGGATATCGAGGCCAAGTTCAATGGCTTTTTTGCCTCCGGTCGGGTATTCGAAGCTTGCCTGTATAATGCCCTGTTTAACATAGGCCTGACCTTCCTGCAGCAGGGCGTCGATACCTACGAATATGATATTCTTCTCACGTCCCGCGGCTTGTGCCGCCAAAAACGCCCCGTGAGCGCCGGGGTCGTTGTGGGCGTAAACAAGGTCAATTTTATCGAAGCGTGCGAGTGCCGATTCCATTTCCTTTCTCGCGTCGGGCTCAAGCCATTTCATATCAGCCTCGAAAATAATCTCTATGCCGTTGGCATCCTTTATGCCCTGAAGAAAACCGCTGTGCCTCTCCTGGGCAGGGGGCGTGGTCATAAGACCTTTTAATTCAACGACTTTGCCTTTGCCGCCGAGCTTTTCGACAATCCATTTGCCTGCCGATTCGCCGATTTTTTTATTGTCGGCGCCGATGAAGCAGGTGTACTGGTCGCCCAGCACGCGCCTGTCGAGCACGATGACTGGGATGCCTTTCTGATAGGCCTGCGCGACAACGGGGGTGAGTGGTGCCGCCTCCTTGGGGCTGATTATGATGAGATTGACGCCCGCGCTGATAAACTCTTCCATCTGGGAACGTTGTTTCAATGTGTCGTTCTGGGCATCTTTATAGACGACCTTGATTTCGGGGTGTTTATCAGCGGCCGATTTGATATCGGCATTCATTTGAACGCGATAAGGCTCGCCCAAATTGCACTGGCTTATGCCGATGGTCCACTTTGCCTTTGTGCCTTTGTCCTCTTTATCGGCAGGCTTCTTCGAGCAGCCAGTCAGCGCAATGAATCCGGCCAGCAAGGTAATAATTAAAAGCGACAGGGTTCCCTTCATGTTTTCTCCTTTCAATATGCAGGTAGCCATTATTTTTTTCCTTTCTGCAGCAGGACTGCTGCAATAATAATCGCGGCAGTTAGCATGAGCCGTTTGTCTTCACCGACGGCGTTAATGCTGAGTATTTTTTCGAGATAACCTATGGTCAGGACGCCTATCAATGTCAGCCATATACCACCCCGGCCGCCCTGTAAGCTTGTGCCGCCGATGACAACCATAGCGATTGCGGAAAGCTCATAGGACATACCTGCTTCAGGGTCGCCCTGGAGCTCCTGGGCGGCCTGGCACATTCCGGCGACGGCGCAGAACAGGCCGCTCATGCCGTAAGCAAGTATTTTTGTCCAGCCGACAGGGACGCCGGAAAGCCGGGCGGCTTCCTCGTTGCCGCCTATCGCGTAAAGATATCGGCCGTATCTCAGCTTGACCAGGAGTATCCAGGAGATTATGAGGCATACGACGAAAATGAGCGTCACGACGGTAATATTATCACCGAGGACTTTTGAATTTATAAAATTGAATATCTGGGGAACATTCACATATTTATATGTGCCGTCGCTTTGCTGGACGGCGGTTGATATTTTTTGTCCGCCTGATACCCATTTCGCCATACCGCGGGCGAAAACCATCATCGCAAGCGTTGCGATGAAGGGCTGAATACGAAACCGCGCTATGACAGCTCCTGAAAACATTCCGCAAAGTGCGCCGATAACCAGGCATGCCAAAATCGCGATGGGGGTCGAAATACCCTTGTGAATAGTAAACAGCGAAAAGGATACGGCGGTCAGGGCGAGGATGCTTGCAACCGACAGGTCTATGCCGCCGCTGATTATGACCAGTGTCATTCCGCAGGAAAGTATGCCGTAAACAGAGACGGCTCGCAGCATATCGCGATGAGTTCCCCATTTATAAAAGGCGGCGTCGGCGTTGAATAGCAGCCCTAAACAGAAAACGATTGTCAGGGCGCCAAGAGCCCTGGCGGTAGGGGAGGTAAACCAGTGTTCCGAGGAGAGCTTTGTAAGTTTCGCAGAAGATTCTTCTTTTGTCACTTTGACGCCTTTCTTAGTTAGTTTGTACGCCCATTGCCGCGTGAAGGATTTTTTCCTGTGTTGCCTGTTCGGAGTCAAATTCGGCGGTGATTGAGCCCCGGTGCATAACAATGATTCTGTCGCTCATAGCCAGCAATTCGGGCATTTCAGATGTTATGAGTATAATAGCAAGTCCATCGCTGGTCCATTTATTCATCAGCTCGTAAATTTCATGCTTGGCACCGACGTCAACTCCCCTTGTGGGTTCATCGAGCAGGAAAACCTTTGGCGAGGTTTCTATCCACTTGGCCATCACAATTTTCTGCTGGTTGCCTCCGGATAGAGAATCCACTGGCATTTTTAAACTCGTCGCCTTGAGGTTCAGCGCTTCTTTCTGTTTGGCTGCGGCTTTATTTTCGCTGTTTGGTTTTAACCAGCCGAGAGGTGAGAATTTTTTCAGCGCAGCCAGTGTTACATTATGAACGATGTTCATTCCCAAAACCAGGCCGTTGGCTTTGCGGTCGTTTGTCAGCAGTGAGATTCCCCGGCTGATAGCGTTCGCGGGCGTTGTTGGCTTATATGGCCGGCTGTCAAGCTCACAACTGCCGTGTGCGCTGCTTCCATACGTTCCGAAAATGCCGTTTAGAAGCTCGCTGTTTCCTGAACCCTGGAGTCCCGCTATGCCGAGTATTTCCCCGGAGCGGACACTGAATGAGACATCGTTGACGGCGGGCATTGGTTTGCCGGCAGGGTCGGGAAGGGTGAAGGAAGTTACTTTTAATCTGGCCTGGCCGGGTGCAGACTTGTGGCGGGGGAACTGCTGATTTAGCTCTCTGCCTACCATCCACTTTACCATTTTTCCCCGGTCAAGCTCTTCAGCGGCTGCGGTTCCGACAAACTGGCCATCGCGTAATACGGTGATACGGTCGGCAATTCTGTAAATTTCTTCCATCTTGTGCGATATGTAGATAATGCCGCAACCGGACTTTTTGAGCTTGCCCACGATTGTGAATAACTTCTCAACCTCGACGTCGGTCAGGGCACTGGTGGGTTCATCCATAACTATGATGCGGCAATCGAAGGCAAGCGCCTTACAAATCTCGACCATTTGCTGAATGCTCAAGGGGTAACTGCCGAGGTTTTGAGTGACATCGATGTCCAGCCCAGTCTCAGCAAGGAGCTTTCGGGATTCAGCTATCATTTCCTTTTTATTTAGCCACAGGCCGCGACACTTTTCGCGACCCAAAAAAATGTTTTCGGCGATGGTCATTGACGGAACGAGGGACAATTCCTGATGTATTACGGAAATCCCTGAGTCGGCGGCGTCGTGAATCGAGGCGAATCGAACCGGCTGTGAGTTCAGGAAAATCTGCCCTTCGTAATCCGTATGGACGCCGGCAAGAATTTTAATAAGCGTGCTTTTGCCCGCCCCGTTCTCCCCGGCCAGAACGTGCACTTCGCCCGCCCTGAGTTCGAATTGGACATCTGTCAGGACTCTTACGCCGGAAAAGCTCTTGCAAATTCCGGTCATTTTAAGAAGCTGACTGTTATTTGCCTGTTGGTCAATCATTGGCCATTTCTTTAGAAATTTTTGAAACCCTTATACAAGCCGGTATTAGAACCGGATTTACTGGAAGGTTCAATTGTTTTTAGCGTCCGTAACCTATTTATCTTGAAGTTTTGACGGATATTAATACAATCGGAAGTATAGAAAATTATAGGTGAAACATTTGGCTGCCTACAAAATAAGCATAGTTAATACTCTCATATTATTACTGAATATTTGCGGCGTTTCGTGTTCCCAGGCTGTCCCAGTGAATGATCATTTTATATTGGCGCCGGCGGAGGGTACTGACCGCAGCGTATGGCTGGAAGATGCCCGGCAATATCGTAGCAGCGTCAGAAGCGACGCGGAGCGAAAGGCCGGGGCAAACACCTGGCATATATACGACCGAGAAGATTTACGGTGGATGAGCGGCGATTTCACTTGCCGGATGTGTATGATGTTCGGCGTTGATTTTTATGACCCTTCCAGAGACGAGTACCTGATTGATTCTGTGCTTGCGGACGGCGTTAAGGAATTCGGCGGTTACGATAGTATCGTGCTTTGGCACGCTTATCCGCGTCTCGGAATCGACGAGCGAAACCAGTTCGATTTTTACCGTGATATGCCCGGGGGGCTGGCACGAATCAAAACAATGGTTGACAGGTGTCACTCGAAGAACGTTCATGTCTTTATAGATTATAATCCCTGGGATACCGGTACCCGCCGGGAGGCGAAGAGCGATTACGAGTTGCTGGCTGAGGTGATTGCCGCAATTGACGCAGACGGCGTTTTTCTGGACACGTTATCCGAGGGTTCTGAAAAACTAAGGTCCGTATTGGATAAAGCTAAGCCGGGTATTGCCATTGTCAGTGAGGGTCACCCGCCTGTTGAGCAGCTGGCTATATGCAGCGGTTCGTGGGGACAGTGGCTCGATGAGCCGGGAAAACCGGGAATTCTAAAGTTGAGGTGGATTGAGCCAAGACACATGCAGTATCAGATTCGCCGCTGGGACCGCGACCGCAGTGATGAGGTTGAAATAGCATTTTTCAATGGCAGCGGCATGTTGGTATGGGAAAACATTTTCGGAACATACAATCCATGGAACCTTCGAGACAGACAGAACTGGAAAAAAGCAAATCTGATTCTGCACTTCTTCGCGGATTGCTTTACAGGCCCCAATAGCGAGCCGTATTATCCGTCGAAGAATTCGCAGGTGTATATCAATCACTGGGGCCGTTCGGGGGCGGATATCTTCGTGCTGGTGAACAAGGGCAAGACGCTGAACGACGAAATCTTGTTTGAGATTCCGTTTGAGCCCCAGATGAAACTTTATGACTTGTGGGGTGGTAAACCTATAGAGCCGAAGGTCGAAATAGATAAAGCGATGGTTAGCTGCTCACTGGATAAGCTCGGTTGTGTTATCGCTGTCAGGAACACGGAAAGCGACATTCGCTTGCAGCGATTTCTTCAATTGCTGTCGGAACTTTCCACTGAACAGGCTGCGACGATTGATTTGAGGAATTTTGCCAAGCCGATTGTTTATGCCGACCAGGTACCTTCTACACCACTCGCAAAAAGGACTGATAAACCTGCTAGTATGGTGTTTGTTCCGGGTGCCGTCAAAACTTTCAAGATAGAGCACATTCGCAGCGAGTGCGGTTGTTATCCCGACCCAGGAGAGGAACGTATTGATGATGGCGGTTTTGGTTACGGCCTTAAAACCGCAGCCGTATATCCAGACGTTATTCACAAAACAATCAGACACACAATCGGTCCCGTTACAGTCAAACCGTTTTTCATCGACGAAACAGAGGTCACTAATGCCGAATATAAGAAATTCCTCGACAGCACCGGCTATAGCCCAAAGCAAAAACAAAACTTTCTGAAGCTCTGGCCGGAAGGGAAAATGCCTGATGAGCTGGCGGACCATCCTGTGGTTTATGTCGATATTGACGACGCGAGGGCCTACGCAAAATGGGCAGGTAAGCGTCTGCCAACGGAATTTGAATGGCAGTTGGCCGCGCAGGGACCGGACAACCGCAAATGGCCCTGGGGAGATACTTTTGATCCCAACAGCTGTAACACCACGGGCACTCATACTTTGCCGGTGCGTTCCTGCCCGGGCGGCAGGAGTCCCTATGGCTGCTATCATATGTCGGGTAACGTCTGGGAGTGGACGGAAAGCTGCCGAGACGATGGACATACACGTTTTGTTATGATTCGCGGCGGCAGTTATTTTAATGCTGAAGGCAGCGTCTGGTATGTTAAAGGCGGCCCACAGCCATGCGGTCATCACGCAAAATTCATCCGGATCTGGCCGGATCTTGACCGCTGCAGCACAGTTGGCTTCCGCTGTGTGATCGACGCCGAGTAAAACGGCCGGGATAACCGTATCTGTCATTGTAGTTGGGACTTCAAAAGATAAAATCCGCTTTGATGTCGCCTTCAGATTTGGAGCTTGTCAAAGCGGTAATGCTCTTCAACGATTGACGTCAGACGGCACGGGCATAGATGTGTCGTTCTCATCGATACCGTCGTTCCATTCGAGCGGCGCCAGATATACGCCGCCTTGTCCCCAGCCGCAGTGGCTGACATACCATTTGCCGTCCACATCGCGAACGACTTCAGCGGCATGCGAATTAATTTTGGCGACTTCATCTTCGAGAGCCCACTTGAATGGGTCATTGCCGCGATAAACACTCGTGCAGCGGTAATCGTCCCTCGGTCCGATGAAGAGGTAATAGAACGAGCCCCTTCGCACAACAGTCGGCGATTCGGTCGGTCCGCCCCAGGTTCCTTTCGATGGGTCCACAAAAACAACCTTTTTGTCGCTCCAGTGAATGAGGTCAGTACTGGCCCGGGTGGCGACTGTATGATTGCCGCCCGCAGGCGTGCTTGTCGCCGTATAATACATTATCCATTTGTCTCCGAGCCGAAAGATGTACGGGTCTCGCGCGTCGTAGCCATCTACCAGCACAGGATTCGCCGGATGTTTTTCCCACGAATAGAGGTCTTTTGATGTGGCCAGATTAATCCTGTATTTGCGATGGTCTTTTGCGCCGGCACAATAGAACATATAATAGGTGCCGTCCTGATATATGATGTGCGGCGCCCAGAGGTGCACTTCTCCCTGGTTCGGGTCATACGAAAGGGCAAACGGCTCTTTTTTCCATCCTTTTTGAGTCAAACTTTGTGCTGTGGCGTGAGCAAAGTTACGCTCATCTATAGGCAGGGCAGGTTCTTTGTGAGTGATGCCGAACAAATGCCATAGGCCGTTGCCGTCACGTATGAAACAATGGTCGTTGATATACCATTTATTCGGCTCGTTTATACTCGGGTCGTAAATCTGAAAATACTCACCGACTTTAAGCCCTTCGCCGCGACATGAACAACAAACAATCATCGTAAACAACAAGGAACAAGTGTATTTCATCGGAATCCTCATTTCACAAAGTATGCCCTTTATATTTATAAGGGTTTTACATGCAGGTAGTCCATTCCGAACATATACATCTTTATTGCCTCAGGATTTGCCCCGACAATTTCAACCGTAAGAACATGAGCGCCCGGGGCAAGATGCACTTTGCCTAAACTAAGCTCTTCTGTGATTGCCACTTTATCCTTGTTAAACAGGTCAATCGGCTCGCCTAATTTCACATCATCAAGATAAAATTGAACAATTCCGTAATCTGGCGCTTTTGTCAAACGTGTCAGAAGCTCAAATTCGCCGTTGTTCTTGACATTTATCGCCAGTTTCATTTTCGCTCCCAGTTTGCCGGTCCACCAGAGCTGGTTATTGTCCTTCCACTTCGCAGGTCCAAATGCGGACATTTCCTGCTCTTCAACCGCGCCTTCGGGTTTCTCAAGAACCCTAATCCCGGACAGTTCCATGGGGTAAGTAAGTTTTGCATAAAAATCGACCCTCTGGTCAACCGCGACCGGCTCGTATGGGTCCTGCTGGCCCGCTGCCTGATACCAGTACGCAACACAGGAGTATTGCGTCGGCCTATCGTTGGCCCAGTACTTCTCGATGCAGCCCTCAAAAGAGGTCTGGAAAGGAACATTGTCGGCTATATGCCATCGGTTCACGGAGATATGCCCCTTGTTGCCCTCGCAGATGGTCTGGTTATGGAAACAGTTCTGGAACAAATCATCGCTGCTCCAGGCATATCCGAAATAATCTTCTGAGCCCGTACCGAACGTTGATGGGAATTTTTCTCCATCGACGAAAAACTTTTCATCGCCTTCGCCCCACCAGCCGCCGCGAGGATTCCAAACCTCAAGCTCGACGCCGCAGAATCTGCCTCTGCCGGTCGTTTTCAGCATTGTCCAGTCAATCTGTCGTTCGGGTTCCGCAGGCGGGAAGGCATCCCGGTGCCACTTGGCGTGGAAACGCCCGTATTGGTCCGCCGGCCGCTTCAAAGGTGCGTATGTGATTTCAAATTGTGCGGTCACATCGGTCTGTCCTTCATTGGCAAGCTCAATTTTAACTTCCTTATCGAAGGGCATAAACCAGTTACTGTAGCCGCTGTAATCGATGATACCCATCGGCAGGGACCTGTATTGGTTTATTCCCGGGGCTGTGCCGAAGAAATCTCCAAGGGGACACCAGACGCCGGGCTTACTCTGGCCGTCCCAGTAAATCGAAAGTGTCAATTCCCTGAGTAATCGCCGCTGTACCTCAATATCGTCAGGCATTGGACCGTTCACAACAAGCGATGTAATAGCGGCTGGCCCGGAGGTTTTGAAAACCACCTCTTTCTGCCCCGCCCCGACGTTAACCGTCAGGGTTTCTGTCTTTTGCCCGTCATATTGCGCCCATTTCGGTCCGCATTTGCTCAGTCGCTCATTGGCCTTGTCCAGGGCTGCGTTTTCTTCTTTGGACAGATACATATTAAAGGTGGGAACAATGGTCCCTTTCGGAAAAACAGTGTAAGTGAACTGGAAGTATTGGCCGTAACCGGGATCTGCAAGGATTTTACAGGATTTCTGAAAAGGAATTGGAATATAGCAGTTTTTTCCATTGCCGGCCGCGGTATGAACAAGCATAGACCTTGTGAATGGCGCATTATTTCCGTCGAAGTAGCCGGAAAAAGGAAGGTCCACAGCGGGATTGGGCTGACCATCCAGATAGATTTTGACATGCCCGTTTTTCGCTGTGGCAGACCAGATTCGCCATATACACCCCGGCCCATTCATCTCTGCAACCACGAGTTTGCCGCCTTCTCTGCGTATAAAGCCATCCCCGTCGCCGTTAGCTTCCCACTTTATATACTTGCCTGTCTTGGCGTTGTATTGGCTTCTTCTGTCGTAGCTGGACCATTGCATGCACTGTTCCCCTTGCTCCGGCAGGGTGGAAATACGTTCCAAATCTGTCAGATGCCCAACCAGGTCGGTATATGTCATCCGGTTTTCAGCGTGACAGCCCCCGCTTGCCAGCGTCAGCATACTTATCAGCCACACGACCAACCTTTTACTGTTTGCCATTTAAGTCACTCCTTGAATGGTTACCTTGTTCTTTTCCGTGTTTTGCAAGGTCTTCTGTAAACTTCGGTTACGATATTCTCTCGGACTATAACCTTTATATCGTTTTTAAGTAGCCGAAAAACTGAACGAATCGGAGTATCCTAACAGATATGCAATGGGTTTGACAAGGTTGTCCGTATTAGTTAGTAATTCCTAGGACTGGTGCATACACATCCGCAGAGTTCACCCGCGGCACAAGATGTTATCTTCAATTACAAGTCCTTTGACGTGGCGAGGTGGATTCTGTACTTGGAATTACCTTTTAAGCTGCCGGCACAATAGAACATGTAGTACGTCCCGTCGTGCAAAATTATATGGGGCGCCCACAGATGCTTTTCACCCGCATTTGCGTCAGCTGTCAACGCGTAAGGCTTCTTATCCCACGGCCTTTGAGTGAGTTTCATGGCCGTGGCATGGGCAAAATTGCGAGTGTCGCTTGCCGGATTTAGCGGCTCCCGGTCGGTTATGCCAAACAAATGCCACACCCCGTCTATGTCCCGAATGAAGCAATGATCGTTAATGTACCATTTTTCCGTTTCGCTGACGCTGGCATCATATATCTTAAAGAACTCCCCCGAATTGACATTCGCTGCCCGGCTGCCGGATTGCAGAAAAACCATAATCATCGCAAGCAACGTCAATATGTTTTTCATTACTCTTCAATCCCGGAATATATGTCTTCGTTTGGCCTTCGATGTATTATCCAATTCGTAACCGTTCACGGGTATTTTCGTAGTATGCGCACCACGGCGCACAGAAAAGCGATGATGGCAAAACGCAGAATGTTTCAGAACAGACCAAAGAACCAATTAAACCGCATTTCTGCGATAATAACGGAGAGGCCGGGATTCGAACCCGGGGTACGGTTTTACCCGTACGACGGTTTAGCAAACCGTTACCTTCAGCCACTCGGTCACCTCTCCAAATGTTTATTTTAAAAGAACTTAAGGAAACACGTTACGATGCTTTTTTTGAAACTACAACCGTCTGATACATTCATACTTTTGAAATTCTAAGTTCTCGTTTAGACAAATCTCCCCTGACTTTACATCCAACAGGGCATTTTTGCAAGAAGATTAGAGGCAAACTTTGTTATTTTGGAACTGATAAGAAAGGAGCCTTATAATACTCCCCAAAAACTGGGCGCATGATTAGGTGGATTTGTTGCCTGAGACGATAACAATTTCGGTGGATGCAAGGAGGAAGAGAGGTTGCGGATTTGGAAATGGGTTCCCTGTTGCGGGACTATGCAAGCAGAAGCAGAGTGGATGAGGAAGTTTGTGCTGCGCTCCGATGGATTAAATGCCTTGGTTAGTGGCCCTTCTACTTTGCTCAGGACAGGCCGGTAATATGGCGTTTATTGGGCTGGTTGCTGGGGGATAAAAGGCCGAACCACATCATTTTTCAGGTAAACCGGTGGGGAATCTGTGTCGATAAATAAATCGTATTGCGTAATTGGGGAAGTAGTAATACGGTACATTAAGAGATAGGGATGGAGGCAAATATGGCTTTTGACGTAACAATAAAAGATTACTTGCAGGAAATAGACGAGGCACCGCTGCTTTCAGCGGAAGAGGAACACGAGCTGGCCCTGCGGATTACCGAAGATAATGACCCGGAGGCGCGAGAACTGCTGGTTCGCAGCAACCTTCGATTAGTAGTCAATATCGCCAAGAAATACGCCAACAGGGGCAATATGTCATTAGGCGATTTGATCGAGGAAGGCAACCTCGGATTGATAAGAGCGGTCGATTATTTTGACCCGAATCGCGGGACGCGGTTCAGCACTTACGCGGCGTGGTGGATAAAGCAGGGCATAAAGAGCGCACAACTGGGGGATGTTCGGCCCATTCATGTGCCTGGTTATATGATTGGGCTGATTAACCAGTGGCGTCATACGATGGCGGAGGTTGAGAACAAGCTTGGCAGAAAGCCAAACGTCGAGGAAATGGCGGACGTGACAGGTATGCCTGTGAAAAAGGCCAGGATTATCGACGAGACCGTAAAGATTCTCGGCTCGGTAAAGGACAATCAGCAACCAGAAGCAGGCGAGGAGAACCAGATATTCGACGCGAACATCAGCAACCAGAGCGTGGGCAGGCCGGAAGACGATATGGTTGATGATGAGGAAAAGGCCAAGGCGATTGGGTTTTTGAGCCGGATGGACCCGAGAGACGCGGAGATTTTGCGGCTGCATTATGGGCTTGACGGCAAACCGCCGATGGGGTTAAAGGAAATCGGCGAAAAGCTCGGTTTGACACGCGAGCGAATCCGGCAGATTCAGCACGAAGCGCTGACGAAGCTCTACGAGTTTATGGAAGAGCTGTGATTGTCCGGTGCCACAGAGGATAAATAATTTTTAGCCACAGAGAGAACAGAGCACACAGAGAATTTTTCATTTCCGATTTGCGACTCCTTATTTTAACCGTTCGTTTGTCTGCCTGAAAGACAGCGGAGAGGCAATTAACACTGGATACTGTAATTTGTAGTGGTAGAATAAAAGGAGGAACATTAGGAAACAATAGCAGGGGCACGGATATTATGAGCAAGGACAGAGTGGATTTGAAAAAATATATTCGTGAGGTGGCGGATTGGCCGAAGAAGGGGATTTTGTTTCGGGATATTACGCCATTGCTGGCTGAGCCGAAGGCGTTTCAAGCCGCGATAAACGCGCTGGCGGCGGATTTTGCCGGCGCGGGGATTCAGTATGTGGTCGGCGTCGAGGCCCGCGGTTTTATCTTTGGCTCGGCGGTTGCTGAAAAGCTTAACGCCGGCTTTATTCCTATTCGCAAAAAGGGGAAGCTGCCTTTTAAGACCGTGAGTATTACATACGACCTCGAATACGGGACCGATACCCTTGAGGTGCACCGCGACGCGATAACGGCCGGGGCAAAGGTGCTGATGGTCGATGATTTGCTTGCGACCGGCGGGACGATGGCGGGGGCGTGCAAGTTGATTGAAAAAATTGGCGGACAGATTGCGGGAATATCATTTTTGATTGAGTTGACGGAGCTTGACGGGATAAAAAAGCTCGCAGGGTACAAGGTCAGGTCAATCATACGTTATTAGCCACAGAACTTTTTAAACCACAGAGGGTATCATTCATAACGCGAATTACCTCGATGCGTCGCTATACGGTCTGGGGAGGGGGCCGGGGAACTGTCCGCTCGAATTGCTGGCCGGCTTTTTGAAGAACCCGAAGTTCAAGCTAAGCCCCATCCTGAAAGTCATCGAAGAGCAGATGCTGCCGATGCAGAAAGAAATCGAGTGGGGTTACCTGATACCGTATATGATTACGGGGATATTGAATGAGCACCCGCGGGCGGCGATTGAAATGCGCAAGACCGCCGACAAGGACAATTATGCGAAGTTCTACGAGGAGATACGTGACATTGTGGGTTAAGGCCGACGTTGTGTTTCATCCTGTTTTGCAACAGCAATCGCTACGCGGTCGAGATTGGAGTAGTCCTTTTCTATCTTTACAGTGCCAAAGTACCCGGATGTTTCGAGCAGGTTACGAACCGCGTTTCCCTGTTCGTTGCCGATTTCGAGCATAAGTGTCCCCGTTGGTTTCAAATGCTGGTTGGCATCGGCGATGATTTTTTTGATAATGTCCAGCCCATCCTGGCCCGCGGTCAGGGCGGACTTCGGCTCGAAATTTTTTATGTTTGGGGCTAACTTCTCGTATTCTGGCTCACTGACGTAAGGCGGGTTACACACAATCAGGTCGAATTTCGCTGGGCCGAGACCCGCGATGACCGGCTCGAATAAGTCGCCCTGCAAAAGTTTTATCCGGTTCATCAAGCCGTGTTTTGTAACGTTTTTTTCAGCGATAGCCAGTGCGGCGTCTGAAATATCGGTAGCGACTATCCTGCAATTAGCGAAATTTCTCGCTATGGCGATTGCGACACAGCCGGAGCCCGTGCAAAGGTCGCAGATGAATTGTTCACCATTTCGCGTTCGCAAAAATTCAATTGCGCATTCGACAAGCAGTTCTGTTTCGGGACGGGGAATGAGGCAATCCTTTGTTATTTCAAATTCGAGAGAGTAGAATTCTTTTTTGCCGGTGAGATACGCGATTGGCTCATGTGTGCCCGCCCGTTTTACCAGTTCGTGAAGCTGTGAGAGTTGTTCCTGCCCTACGACTTTGTTGAATTGGGTATATAACTCGATGCGTTTGATGCCGATCACATAGCATAACAGCCATTCCGCGCTCAACCTCGGCGAGTCAACGCCCTTGCCGGTGAAATACTCCGTGACCCAGCTCAGTAGTTTTTGTATCGTCCAGGATTCCATCGGCTTTTGGTTAGATGTAAACCTTGTCCATCATTCTTGGAAATGGGATGCACTGTCGGATGTGCGATTCGCCGGTGAGCCAGGCAACGGTTCGTTCGACACCGAGGCCGAAGCCGCCGTGAGGGACAGAGCCGTATTTTCGCAGGTCGAGATACCAGTCGTAGTTTTCGCGTTTGAGACCCATCTCGTCGATACGTTTGAGGAGCATATCGTGGTCGTCTTCCCTGACTGAGCCGCCGATTATTTCGCCGAAGCCCTTAGGGGCGAGCATATCGAAATTCTGAACGACTTTGTTATTGTCGCGGTCGGTCTTCATATAAAACGCCTTTGCTTCTCTTGGGTAATGTGTTATGAAGACGGGCCTGTTGTGCATCAGTGAAATGATTGTTTCATCCGAGCCGCCGAGGTCTTTACCCCACTGAAATTCGGCGGCGAGTTTTGCGTGTTTGGGATTGTTTTCGATTTTGATGTTAATTTCGTCGAGGTCGGCTCGCAGGGCAATCAGTTCAGCGGCGTTTTTATCGCGTTTCCACTGCTTGATTTGGCCCGCCTGTTCGGCTTCGAGTTCGGTGATTCTTTTTTCGATAGTTTCTTTTTGCTGCTTCAACTGTGTCAGTTGTTCAACCATAAATTTGACGGTTTTTTCGCCCTTGAGGATTTCGACCGCCTGAGTGTAAGTAAGTCGGTAGAAGGGTGGTTTGATATTTTCAAGGCCTGCGATATCAGCGCCGATGGTTTCAAGCTGGGGTTTATTATCCTGCAGAATGCGGGAAACGATACTGGAGACGAAATTTTCCGCGAGTTCCAATAGGCCGGGTAAATCGATAAACGCAACCTCGGGCTCGACCATCCAGAATTCGGTGAGGTGCCTGCGTGTTTTGCTTTTTTCGGCGCGGAAGGTGGGACCAAAGCAATAAACCTTGCCGAAGGCCGCGGCGGCACATTCAAGGTGCAATTGTCCGGTCTGGGTCAGGAACAGGGGACTGCCGAAGTAATCGACTTCGAAAAGGGACTGTTCTTCCTCGCCCGCCGCCGACATCAATATGGGTGTATCGACGAGCGTGAAGCCATTGTCGTTGAAGAACCGCCTAATGGCGTCGATAACCGTGTGGCGGATTTTGCCTATGCACCATTGTCTTTGCGAGCGAAGGTGCAAATGGCGGTGTTTCAGGAGGAAATCGATGCCGTGCTCTTTTGGTGTGATGGGGTAATCGGTTGTGGCGTGAATGACCTGGGCGTTTGTAACGGCCATCTCGAAACCGCCGACGCTGCGGTCTTCCTTTCGGACGAGGCCGGTTATTGTGAGCGAAGATTCTTGGCTTAAGTGTTCGAGCATGTCGAATACTTCGTCAGGGATTTTGCCTTTTTCGACGACGCACTGGCAAAGGCCTGAGCCGTCGCGCAGGATGATGAACTGCACCTTACCGCTGGAACGCGCCTGATATACCCAGCCGGCTAATGTTACCTGCTGCCCCGTGAAATCTTTCAATTGGACTATAAGTGTTCTGTTATCGCTCATTATCAATTCCTTTTTCAATGGCCATATCAGGGAGTAGAATATACACCGCGGGACGCTCACAGAAAAGCACATATTTTAAGTTGCAGTTGACAAGGTTGGGGGATACTGGTATCCAGTTTCGTATATGAAAACGCGAATAGCTTTTATAATAGGTGTGTTATTCCTGGTCGGCTGCATAACTGCGCCGACTCACGTAGTTCAAACGATTCCTGCCTTGGACAAGTGTTTCCGCTATGAGGGGCGATTTGATTTTGCCGACGCTAATTCTCCGGTTGTTACCTGGCAGGCAAGCAGAATCAGTATCGATTTCGAGGGCGATGTGCTCAAGCTGCTTTTTGACGGCGCAAAGAATCAAAATTTCTTCAATGCACAGATTGATAATTCAACCAGGGTAGTCGAGGTTAACGAAGGGATGCCGCCGAAGGGGACGACGTTTGCCGGACTTGGTAAGGGGCGTCATCATCTTGTGCTTTCCAAACGCAGTGAGGCCAACGCAGGCAGCGTGCATTTTAGAGGTATACAGATTAGCAAAGGCGATAAGGTCTGGTTGTCTGCGCCGGTTGCCTATAAACTCAGGATGGAGTTCATCGGTGATTCAAAAACCGTCGGGGCGTGCAATGAGGACGCAAACACTGACCAGTGGGATACAAGGCGAACGCATAATGGTATGCTCAGTTACGCGGCGATTACCTCGGAGGCGTTTTCAGCGGACCATCGCAATATCTCTGTCAGCGGGATGGGGATTATCACCGGCTACGTCGATGTGAAGGCGGGCGAGATGTGGAATCGTACCTACCCGAACGCGTCATCGGCAGTTGCTGACCTGAATGCGTGGACGCCGGATGTTGTTTTTGTGAACTTGGGCGATAACGATGAATCATTTACTCGGACTCACAACCAGCCGTTTCCCGTGAATTTCACGGATGGTTATATTTCGCTTGTGCGGGCTATCCGCGCCGCCTATCCGAAGGCGCATATTGTGCTTTTGCGAGGCGGTATGTATGGGGGAATGCACAGCGAATTTCTTAACTGGGCGTGGAAGGATATTGTTACTCAGCTTGAATCAGGCGACAAAGACATAAGCCATTTTGTTTTCAAATACCAGGCGATGAACCACCCGCGAGTCGCTGAAGACCGCAAATTGGCCGACGAGTTAGTTACCTGGCTCAAGCAGCAGGATTTTATGAAGTCCTACAAGTAGCCCAGTTTGCCGTATTACCCCGTTATTGTTTACGGGGCATAATTATCCCGGCGATGATGTATGTTACCACCAGAGGCGCAACAAATGTCACGAGGGTGAGGAATACAAGCACCAGCCGAAGCAGGGTGGGGTCGATGTCATACGTTTCTGCTATTCCGCCGCATACCCCGAGAATCTTCTTGTCTGTAGTTGAAAGGTAAAGTTTTTTCATATTGCTATTCCTTAAATTTGAATTTTGACCACCACTTTTCGGACTTCGATCGGGTCGGCGAGTTGAAGGGCGGGAAGGTGGGCGTCGTCGGGAAAGAGGATGCAGAAAAGGCCCGGTTCGAGTTTGACTTTTGTGATTTCCTTTGGCATATTGAAAAAGGCGATATCTTTTTGGGAGTTGTATTCTTGGGCGGCTGTAAGGCCTTTCAATGATGCGTAGCCGAAGAGTTCCTGGCCTTCTAATAAAAATTGGATATCGATGTATTTGCGGTGGGCTTCGAGTTTGCCTTCGTTTAGCGGTTTTGTTGTATAACGCTGGAGGGTGTAGTAGATTTTATCGCCATCGATGGGGTATTTGCCGTCTTCCTTTTTTGCCAGGGTTTTATCCCTGAGAATCTCAAACGCCTTTGCGAAGCCGGCGTGCAGGCCGAGGTATAATCGGGTGTTGTCGATTCGGTCGAGAATCATTTTCACATATCCAGTTTGTCGCGCAGGTAACTTCGCAACTGGTCGGTGGCGACGCGGATTTGCTCCATAGAGTCGCGCTGGCGAACGGTAACGGTCTGGTCCTGGGCGGTCTGGCCATCGACGGTAATACAGAAGGGCGTGCCCGCCTCATCCTGCCTGCGGTAACGTCTGCCGATTGCGCCTTTCTCATCGTAAGCGCAGTTGAAACATCCTTTGAGGTCGTTGAAGATATTGCGGGCGGTTTCAGGCATGCCGTCTTTATTGACTAACGGGAATATGCCTGCTTTTGTCGGCGCGATAGCCGATGAGAACCGCAGGACGTTTCGCGTCTCGCCGCGGACTTCCTCTTCATCGTAAGCGTCAACGAGGAACGCCAAGGTGCTTCTATCCATACCTGCGCTCGGCTCAATTACATAGGGGATAAACCGGGCTTTCTTCTCGTCGTCAAAGTATGACAAAGGCCCTTTGAGGTAATCCTCGGCTTCTTCTTTCAGTTTTATCTTCGACAGGTCGCCTTTGGTCTCATACCAGGAATTGAGCGTTCGCATACCGCGCTGGTGCTGGCGGAGGTCATAATCGGTGCGGTTGGCGATACCTTCTAATTCCTGCCAGTCGCCTGAGCCGAACGGGAATTTGTATTCGACATCGACGCAGCTCTTGGCGTAATGGGCAAGCTCGTCTTTTTCATGTTCGCGGAAACGCAGGTTGTCTTTTTTGATGCCGAGGTTCAGATACCAGTTGAAACGCTGTTCTTTCCAGTGCTCGAACCATTTGTCATCGGTTCCCGGCTCGCAGAAAAATTCCAATTCGGCCTGCTCAAATTCGCGCGTTCTGAAAATGAATGCCTTGGTCGTAACTTCGTTGCGGAAACTCTTTCCGATTTGGGCAATGCCGAAGGGGATTTTGACTCTTGTGGTATCGAGAACATTTCTGAAATTGGCAAAAATGCCCTGAGCGGTTTCGGGCCGCAGGTAAAGCGTCATCGAATCCTCGACGTTTGCGCCCATCTGGGTTTCGAACATTAATTTAAAAGGCATTGGTTCTGTGAAATTGCCGACAGCACCGCAGGATGGACAGACCTTTTTGCTCAAATCCTGTTTTGCGCCGGGGACAATCGCGACGTGTTCGGTATGTTCTTCTGCGGCTTCGTTTGCTTTGTCTTTCAAGTGGTCAACGCGTGTTCTTGTGTTGCACTTTTTGCATTCAGCGATGAGGTCGGCAAAGTGGTCGGCGTGGCCCGAGGCCTTCCAGACGAGCGGGTGCATAAGGATACTGCAATCGAGGCCTACGACGTCGTCGCGCATCTGGACGACGTTCTTCCACCAGGCCTTCTTGACGTTATTTTTCAGTTCAACGCCCAATGGGCCGTAGTCGTAGCAGCTCGCCAGGCCGCCGTAGATTTCGCTCGACTGAAATATGAAACCACGCCTTTTGCACAATGATACTATGTCATCCAGTTTTGCCAGCTTTGCCATAATGCCCTCAGTTACTTGTCCGCCTATGGCGGATTCAAAGTATTTTCAAAAACACACAAAGCAAGGATTATACAATAGAACCGTCTGATTGCAAAGCCCCGCAGCAATGCCGCCGGCGGCGATATTGTGTTTCAGGGCGCCACATACTCTATTTTTTCGAAAGGTATCAGGCCGGACTTGACTTTGCAGAACGGTTTACCGTCTTTTACGCCGACTGTTCCATAGCCGGTGGCTGTGGAAATAAATGTTCTGAAGTCGCCTTTCACGGCGGGTTTAAGGTAGAGGATTTTTTCAACGGCGTCGTATCTTGCGCCGCCAAGTGACTGCAAAAGGGCGTATGACGACATTGCACGGGCGTACCAGTGGCCGCATTCGTATTCGTCGAAGGGATTTCGAACTCTGCCGTCGTATCTGTCGCGTGCGGTGCGGACAATCCGCAAGCCCTCCTTGATAAAACCCTTTGTAATCAAATGTGAGGCGACCTGATATTCGATGCCCGTCCAGACCTCGTTGCTGTATGGGAAGGGCAAACTGGGTTCGTCGCCTTTTGGCCAGGAACAAAGCAGCAATCCGCCTTCGCTGCCCAGCGCATAGCCGGGCCTCTGGGGATTCACGTGTTCCGATAGGTCTTTTTTGAAATTGTATTTATAAACACTTTTCAAATGACTTGTGACTTTGCCTTCGTCGAGGATGCTGCCGACGCCGCTGATTTGCGCAAGCCACGCCCCGAGGACACCGTCCGAAAGACACCCTTTGCCATACTGATATTTAGGTCCTTCCTTTTTCAATATCTCAATCGCATCCGGGGCGTACCCGCCGTCGAGGGTCTGTGCTGTTATCGGATTTTTTGCTCGGAGGTCTTTCCACTGGACCTGCTGATAAAAATATTCGCCGTTATATAGCCGCTCATCGAGGTATTTTTGTCCCTTGTCGAGCAATTCCTGGTAGAGCGGTTCATTGTCAATCAGGGCTTTGCCCATTAGTGTCATCGCCCTTAAAGCCCCGATATAAAAACTGCTGCACATAGGGTCTGGTCCCCAGAACTCGATGTCATAGGTATTGTGATGCGGCTCAGACAGGACGCCATTGTGATTGGGGTCCCAGGTGGCAATGCAATAGTCCATACTCGCCTTGACCTGGGGCCATAATTCCCGCAGCCAGTCAGAATCACCGCTTATTCGCCAGTCACGGTAAACCTTGATGATACCGCCTAACTGGCCATCCGCCGCCGCGTGGAAACTGTGCGTTGTTGGCCGAATGGGCAATGAACAGCGAAAGGTCTGATGTCCCTTTGCGTCCTGGCAGACGCAAAACTCCGTTTTGCGTAAAGTGCGTTCGAGTTCCGGAAACAGGTTCGGTATCGCCTGCGCATAGTTCCAAACATGGGTACAGGAGCCGGGGCAGCAGCCGGCATTATCAAAGCAGCCCTCCCAGGCCCAGAGCCGGCCATCCTCCTGTCGAAGAACGGTAGGGGATTTCAGTATTGTGAGGTTTGCCGCGACCGCCTCAGTTACTTCGTCGGGCAGCGTTGTGTCATAAAAACAATCACTGAACTTTTTTGTCTTTTCCCGAAGTTTCGCGTAATTTGCCCGCCAATAGCCCGCGATATTTTCGATGTCTGTGAATTTCGCCGAATACCATGGGCGATACGTTGTCGGCTGATTGTTCGAATCTTCAACATTTTTGCCCGTGTCGGAACCGTTCCTGATGTTGCTTACCGGAGCAAACCAGCAGAGAAGAATCGTGACAGTTTTTTCTTTTCCCGGGTCCAGGTTCACAGGCACAAAAATTGTTGCGCCGGGGCTTGTTGCGCCACCGGTTATGGCCGGCTTTTCATAGCATTTGCCCTGTTCGATATCTTTCCACGCCATAGTCAGCGGGTCAAACCAGCCGCCGCGAAACCAGGCGCAGTTGATATTAGCGTCAGGATTGAGTGAAATTGCCGCGAATGCCGCCTCATCCCATGGTTTGCCTTTGGTGTCTTTTTTTGTGGCGAGGACAAAACCATTTTCGATTCTGGTAACTTTGCCCGGTTTTTCATCTGTCGCCAGGAAGTTGCGGGCGTTAAAAGAGTAAACCGCCTCAACGGGTTTGTCGGTTGGATTTACGAAGCGATATTCCAATGCCGCGACGGGCAGTGACGAATAATTCGGCTCGGGCGGAGTAAAGGGACTCCAGCCGGTAATCTCAATCTTTAGCGGTATCTTCGGGTCTTCGAGACATACAACGGCAAACGGAAAGCGGGTCTTGAAGGTTGCCTTCGCGAATCGTGGAAGTCCGTATGTTCTGCCCGACAGGCCGTTGCCTGCTCCGTTGTAATTGGCGGCATCGGGACCGGGGCCGAATATTTTCCATTTCGGCACGGGGCCTTCGAGCATTCTGGCGACGTTTTTATCGCCCTTGACACATATTGCCGAGAACACGGTCGGCTCGCTGAATATCTCCGGCTTGTTTCTCAACGAGAAATTACTTAGCGTTCCCGTCCCCTCAATACAAATCATCCCTGCGCCGATGCCGCCCATAGGGAAAGCGATATGATTGAGATTATCTCCACTGTAAACGTCATTGTACTTTCGCTGTTCGGCGGACACGCTGCCTGCTAAAGTGAGCGCCAGTACCGCTGTAACCAGTAACCTGGTCATTTGCGATTTCATTTTCTGCTCTCCTTAAAGCAACTCATTTTGCGGGTTTCCCAATTTTTAATGCTTCGCCGCCCATCGGCAGGGTCAGCGATTTGCTCCAGTTTTGCTTTCCCGCCTCGAGTGAGCGGGCGAAACCATATTTGAGATTGCCTGATTGGCAATACAGTGTTTTGCCGGCGTATTTATCATTCGGGTCGTATTTGCCGATGACCGTCGCGGGATACCAGTGAAACGGGAACCTGTGGTCTTTAAGGCCGGGGGTGATATCTCCAATATCGACGTTATGAGCGTGGGCAAGCCGGCAATAGGTAACATCAAGCGTAATATCCTGTGTAAGATAGTGGTCGGCCCAGTAAATTTTGTTTGGTTCGGCAGGTATGTCCCCAAGTGAGTTTGCGTCCCAGCCAAGCGGGACATAAGCGTCGAGGAATGTCAGGTGGATGTTCGCGCTTGTTTTTTTTGCGATGATTTTTGCCGCCTCGCTGATTGCCCAGCAGCCGGAGGAGTGAGCGATTAAATGAACGTGCCGCGGGTTCTTTGACAATTTGAGAATCTGTTCCGCCAGCATTTTGCCGGCTGTGTCGCGGGCATACTGGGCTGCGTCCCTTGGGTTGACGACCATTGCCTCGTGATGCCAGTCAAACCAGCCGCAGACCCATTCGTTTGAATCGACCTTGTTCCTGAATGCTATCGCCAGTTCGCCGGGCCAGGGTTCCCGTTCAATCCACCCGTGCGTCGCGATGACAATTTTCAGGCCGTCGGGCCGGGGCAGGTTTACCTCGTTGGCTTTTAGTATCTGATGATTCGGTTCACCAACCGCGACGTATAGCGTTGGCTTGTCCTGCGGTTTATTGCCGGCAGAGGCAATTGCGGTTATGGCCGTCAGGAACAGTGCGATTAAATATGAATTTTTGTTTAGTTTCAGGGACATAATTTCTGCTGTTATCCTATGCGTATCCGTGTTAATTGCAATAGCGGTCTTTGACACAGCAGGCCCGCTCGGCTAAACTCAATCTCATTATGAAAACAGACGTTTGTGTAATAGGTGCCGGGCCGGCGGGGTTGATGTCGGCGATTTTCGCTGCGCAGGCAGGCGCGCAGGTTGTTGTGGTAGAGAAAAACGCGACCGCGGGGCAAAAACTCCTTTTGACGGGCGGCGGGCGGTGCAATATCACGCACGCAGGCACGGTCGATGATTTCGTTCGCGTGTATGGCAAACGGGGGAGGTTCCTTCGGCATTGTCTGCACGAATTTTCGCCTGATGCGACGCGTGATTTTTTCGGCCAGATTCGTATCGCGACCAAAGTTGATGAAGATGGTTGTGTGTTCCCGGTAAGCGAATCCGCAGGTAATGTTCAATACGCCTTGCTGAGCCAGTGCAAAAAACTTGGTGTGCAGTTTGTCTTCAGCAGTGGGGTTGAGGGCATCAAAAAGCACGGCGCCGAATTTATTATTTCAGCCGGCAAAGAGGTTTTGACGGCTCATAAAGTGATTATCGCCACGGGCGGGGCAAGTTACCCCGCCACCGGTTCGACAGGTGACGGTTACAAATTAGCAAAATCGCTTGGCCATACAATCATTGAACCAAAGCCGGCCCTTGTGCCGCTTATTACGAGTGAAAAATGGTGCGCCGAACTGGCGGGAATCTCGCGCGATAACGTAACGATATCCGCGATGATTGACAAAAAGAAAATCAGTGTAAGCGGCCCGATGATTTTTACCTACGATGGCATAGGCGGGCCTGTTGTTCTCGACTTAAGTCGTCTTCTTACCGATTATTTGCCCGCCAAAAAACCAATCGAAATTTTTATCGATGTTATCCCGGCGATGAATGAGGCCAAACTCGAAGAATATCTGATGGGGCAGCTTTCGCAGTATTCCAAAAAAATAATCGCCAACGTGCTTTTTGAGCTGGTTCCCAAAAAATTAGGGGGTCTTATTTGCGGCCAGGCGGGAATCACCGAAACAACCGCGAGCCAGTTGAAAAAAGAGCAACGAAGAAAAGTCATTCAGTTGTTGAAGAAGCTGCCGTTATTAATTGAAGCCACAGGAAATATCGAGGAAGCGATAATTACCCGTGGCGGCGTCAGCACCGCGGAAATTGACCCTAAAACTATGCAATCCAAAATTTGCCCCGGCTTATTCTTTGCCGGCGAGACAATCGACGCCGACGGCCCCTGCGGCGGGTATAATCTTCAAATTGCTTGGTCAACGGGTGCTCTTGCGGGCAAATTGGCTGTTAAGTGATGATAATTAAACTTGGCCGGGCTTCATATCATCTTTGATTTTATTGAGAAGATTTATAGCTTCAATGGGGGTGAGGTTATTCACATCGACAGAGGCGAGTTTGTCTAAGACGCTCTTATGTTTCTGGACGAAGAGTGTGTCGGCGTCGGGTTCTTTCGTTTTATTTTTTGCAAGGTGTGAGCCGGCGGCCTCTTTCTGGAACGTGGTTTCGAGTTCAGCTAAAATTTCCTTCGAGCGTTCGAGGATTGGTTTTGGGATACCGGCTAATTTAGCGACGTGAATGCCGTAGGATTTGTCGGTGCCGCCCGGCAGAATCTTGTGAAGGAAAACGACCTCATCCATCCATTCACGCACGGCGACGTTGCAATTCTTGATATTGGCAAACAGTTCCGAGAGTTCGGTCAATTCGTGATAGTGTGTGGCGAAGAGCGTTCGGCATTTGATTTTATTGGCGATGTGTTCGGTAATCGCCCAGGCAAGCGCCAGGCCATCGTAGGTGCTTGTGCCTCTGCCGACTTCATCGAGGATAACGAGCGATTTTGAGGTGGCGTTATTGATTATGTTCGCGGTTTCGGTCATTTCGACCATAAAAGTTGATTGTCCCCGGATTAACTCATCGGATGCGCCGACGCGGGTGAATATGCGGTCAACGAGGCCCAGCTCCGCCTCTTTTGCGGGGATAAACGAGCCGGCCTGCGCCATAAGGACGAGCAGGGCGGTTTGTCTTATGTAGGTGCTTTTGCCGCTCATATTGGGGCCTGTGATTATCATTACATCGCCTGCCTGATTGCCGAGCGAGATATCGTTAGGGACAAACTCTGCGCCAAGCATTTCCGCGAGTACAGGGTGTTTGCCGTCTTGTATGAGAAGGTCGTTATCGGTTGTCAATCTGGGTCTGATATAGCCGCGACGATTGGCGATGTGGGCGAGACCAGCGAGGCAGTCGCATTGCGCTATTGTGTCCGCCAGTTCCTGAAGGCGGGGGATATATTGGGCTGATTGAATTCGCACCTCTTCGAAAAGTTTTTGCTCGATGGCAAGAGCTTTTTCTTCTGCGCCGATGGCGCGGGTCTCGTATTTTTTCAATTCATCGGTGATATATCTTTCGGCGTTGCTAATTGTCTGCTTGCGGACGTAGTCGGCGGGTACTTTGTCGGCGTTTGACCTGCTGATTTCGATGTAGTAACCAAAGACCTGGTTGAAGCCGACCTTTAGTTTATCGATGCCGGTGCGTTCAATCTGCTGTTTCTGATATTGCTGCAACCAGGTTTGGCCATCGCGTGAGATTGAACGCAGCTCGTCGAGTTCCTTATTAAACCCTGTGCGTATGACGCCGCTGTCCGTCAAACGCAAGGGGCAATTTGGCTCAATAGCCGAATCCAGCAAATCAGCCAGCTCATCCATACTGTCGCATCGCCCCGTTAAATCGCGGAGCAATTTAGTGCTGAATTGTCCTAATGTTTCCCGCAGTTTAGGTATTTGTCGCAAGGTGCGGGCTAACGCGACGAGGTCTCTCGGCAATGCCCTTGCGGTAGCGATGCGTGCGGCGATTCGCTCCGGGTCGGAGATGTCGCCAAGCAGTTTGCGGACTTCGATCAGCCGATTGTCGCTGTCTTTCAATTCGGCAACGGCGTCCTGACGTAATTCAATCGCCGATAAATCGCACAATGGTCTGCAAAGCCAGTTGCGGAACATCCTGCCTCCCATCGGCGTCAGCGTTGAGTCGAGACAGTCGAGCAATGTCCCTTTCGTGCTTTCGGTGCGAATCGTCCGCAGGACTTCCAAACTTTGCAGCGAGGTGTAATCGATGTGCAGAAATTTTTTCCGGCTTATTTTTTTTATAGTCGATATGTGCGCCAGCGCGGTTTTTTGCGTTTCGTTAAGATACTCGATTAACGCGCCGGCAGGGGGAATGACCGCGCCATCAGAATCGTGGATTCCGAACCCTTCTAATGTGGCTGTGCCGAAATGCTTTAGCAGCCGTTGTTTCGCCTGATAGGGGTCGAAATACCAGCTTGGCCGCTGCGTAATCGTCGCGCCGGTCAGTTCGCTGATACCTTTTGCTAATTTTTTTGCCTGTGCCTCGAATAATTCCCCTCGCCTGTCTGGCAGCAGGCACTCGGCAGGGGACAATCGCACGATTTCATCTAACAATTCGTCTTCGCCAAGCTGCTGGGCGAAAAAATGCCCGGTTGATATATCGACCCAGCTTATGGATGACACCGAATTTGTCTGCCAGACCGCCGCTAAAAAATTATCCTGTTTTGCCTCCAGCAAAATATCGTCAGTGAGTGTCCCCGGTGTAACAACCCGAACCACGTCGCGTTTCACTAAACCCTTGGCGGTTTTCGGGTCTTCAATCTGTTCGCAGACGGCGACTTTGTAGCCCGCATGGAGCATTTTTCGCAGATACCCATCGACGGCGTGCCAGGGAACGCCCGCTAACGGAACGGGGTTATCGCTGCCTTTGTCCCTGCTGGTTAACGTCAGCCCCAGGACTTTAGAGCAGGTTTTGGCGTCCTCGTAGAAGGTTTCGTAGAAGTCGCCCATCCGGAAAAACAGTATGCAGTCCGGATACTTCTGCTTGAACTGATGAAACTGCCTCATCGCCGGCGTCAAATTGTCGCTGCCCGTGGTCATATCGGCTGATTATACATTCAGCGGGCCGGATAACAACTCTGTGATGAGCGTGTGAGCGGCGTCTTTTGATTTGGCCGTCGAAAGTTGAGCCAAAAGTTGTTCCTGACGAGCGGTGAAGCAAACCGGCTGATTCGGGTCAAAATTTTCAATCCCGGCTAATCGCTGAATCTCATCGCAAAGGTAGTCGATTCCTGTGCCGAGTTTTGCGCTGATACTGACTGCGTTTGGCATATTGCCTGTTTCGAATAGGCAGGACAGGTTCCCGCTACGCTGCGCTACGAAGGGCAGGTCTGATTTGTTAAGGACGGCCAGGACTTTTTTATTGGCTAATATATTTGTGAAGGATTTACCGATTTGGTTGACCGGTTCGCTATTATCGAGGACCAAAAGAACAATATCCGCCTTGTCGATGAGTTCCGCTGCCGTCTGTTGAGCTGCTTTTTCAATGTCGGACGCGAGTTTCTCATCCAGTCCCGCTGTATCAATCAATTCCAAAACCAGTGAACCAATTTGACAATTTGCTGATACCCAGTCGCGAGTTGTGCCTTTAGTGTCTGCTACAATCGCTTTTTGCCTTCCGCAAAGTTGATTCAGCAGCGTGCTTTTGCCGGTGTTGGGCGGGCCTGAGAGGACTATTCGAGAGCCCAAAATGATAAGTTTGGCGATTTTACTTTTGTCGATAATTTTTTGTGCTTCGACAGCTATTTTTTCCGGCTGGTTTTGCAGCCAGTTTTTTGCCGAGGCCGTAAGGCCTGAATCGATTTGGTTCAGGATTATCTGTGTGCCCAGAATTGTTTTTGCCTTTGGCAGGGTCAATTTGGCTTCGATGGCGATTGTGTTATTTTCTGCTGATGTTTTAGAGAGCAATTGTTCAGCCGTCAGCAATTCGACGCCTTGCTGCTGGAGCAATTGCATAAGCCGTTCAACAATGAGAGGATTGCCATGGCAGTTTATGGCGTATGTGTTGTTGGCTTCGCAGCCGATTGTTACCTGGTCGATTGTTTCGTTATCGGCTGCGATTGTGCCCAGCAGGATTTTGCCTGTTGAAAATTCAGCCGGTTTTGGGCCTTGAGGGGTGAATATTCGCTTCAGGATATCCGCCGCCGAATCGCCATAAAGCTGTATCGTGGCGATGGCCCCTGTTCCTTTGCCGGTCATTACCGCTGCGAAGATGCCCATTGTAGCTACCACCATTCAGGATATTCGCCTGATGTAAGGCGAAGCGCTCGCGAGATATACCACGCAACGCGAAAGAAATGTTTGCCTGTGATTATTGCCGGGCCATTGAAGACCCAGCAGGTTATAAAAGAATATGCTCCGATTTTGACGAACTTAAAAATTTCTTCAGGTTTATGCGGCGATATTATAGAGAGAAGCAGGATTGTAAGCGGTATTGGTATTAATGAAATTAAAAGAAGAAGTAGGCGTTTGAATCGGGTAAGGTTTGAGTAGAATACAGATAGCATGCCTATAAAAATAGCAGACCAACCCCAATCTGAAATTGACATCATAAGGAAAAGTTCTAATGGGAAACGAAGGATATCGGGATTTTGAGGAATATCTTTCGGCCATCCTCGGACAGGAATGGTAGAGAAATAGAAGTTCATTCCCCAGAAAACTGTGAGCATCAGGATCAGAAAACTATCAGAGATGAAATGTATCGCTTTTTTGTGTTCGAGAAAGAATTTTCCTGGTTTTCGGGGAGGTGCGGGTTTGCCAAAGAAGTAATGAATGGCTATAAGGGCGGCAGCGATGCTTATCCAGAACCAATCACTAAAGAATATCTTTGGTATCTTGTCGAAGAACATCGCAACGCTACTCCTTCGATTCGATATATTTCTGGTAGGCCAGCGCTATGCCTTTGATGACTAAATTGGGCACGTAGTTATCAACGAATTCGCAGTCGTCTTTGATAAGTTTTGCCCCTGAGCCGGTGATAATGGTTTGCGGCCAGGCGCCCAGTGTCTCCGCGTATCGCCTGACTATCTCCTGCAATGCGCTGACAGCCGAATAATATAAACCCGCGTTAATCGCATCGGGGGTGTTTTTCCCGAAAGGCCATTTTGGCTTTTTGACCGTAACCTTGGGCAGTTGGGCCGTATGGTTATGCAGGGCGTTTGCGCTCATTTCGAAACCGGGGAAGATTACCCCGCCGCAGAAAACGCCACGGTCATCTACGAGGTCGATAGTTACGGCTGTGCCGAAATCTGCGACCACCACCGCCTGTTCAACGACCGCGTATGCAGCCGACGCCGCCAGGATACGGTCTGTCCCCACCGTTTCCGGCTCGGTTACAGAAAGCTCCATCGGAAACGGGACGTCTTTACCCACCAGCAGGATGTTTTCGTCGAGGGTCTGTTTTACTATATCGCGCACACGCTTTGTCCAGTCGGGTTTGACGGAGCTGATGACAATTACGCCGTCGCGTTTGCCCTCTTTCGAGCGTTTCGCGACGGGTATCATTTCCCAGGTTGATTTGAGCAGTTCAGTCAGTTCCGTTGTCGCCTCGCCCGGTAGCGATTTTACGAACTGTTCCTCACTATTGAGAAACAGCCCCACGCCTATATTGGTATTGCCTATGTCTATGGCTACAAGGTTCATTATGTGCTTATTCCTTTAACTTTTTGTTTGTTTGACCTTTTTCCAGAGCAGCTCGCATAAATCCTTTATTCCATCGCCTGTAACGGCTGAAATCGGATAAATGCGATGACTCAATTGCTTTCGCAGTTTTTTTATCATTGCCCCTTTCAGGTCGAGGTCAATTTTATTCGCGACGATGACTTCTTTTTTGTCCGCCAGCGTCTTGCTGTATTGCTCAAGCTCTTTGCGAATTTGACGATAGTTTTTCGCCGGGTCGGAACCATCAGGAGGCATTATATCGAGGATGTGGATGATGATGCGGGTCCTTTCGATGTGCCGCAGGAATTCAAAGCCCAGGCCCGTTCCTTCGTGGGCGCCTTCGATAAGGCCTGGTAAATCCGCCATAACTAATCGACGCTCGCCGGTCAATTTTACGATGCCGAGAACCGGCTCAAGCGTGGTGAACGGATAAGAGGCGATTTTGGGTCTTGCCGCCGAGCAGCGTGAAATGAGGGTGCTTTTGCCCGCGTTTGGCATACCAACCAGGCCGACGTCTGCTATGAGTTTCAGTTCCAGCCGGAGATTCCTTTCCTGGCCTGGGACGCCTTGCTCAGCAAACCTTGGCGCCTGGTAAATCGACGTCGCGAATCGACTGTTTCCTTTGCCGCCTTTGCCGCCTTGGCAAACGCATACCTTCATACCGGCTTCGTCGAGGTCTTTAAGCAGCAGGTCTAAGTCGGCGTCATAAATTTGAGTTCCGGGCGGAACGCGGATTACCAGGTCATCGCCGTTGAGCCCGCTCTTGTTTTTTCCAGAGCCGGGTTTTCCATCTTCTGCCTGCCAGTTGTGTTTGCCCGCGAAGTCCAAGAGCGTATCGAGATTCGGGTCCGCTATGAAAATGAGGTCGCCGCCTTTGCCGCCGTCGCCGCCGTCGGGACCGCCTTTGGGAACGTATTTTTCGCGCCGAAAACTCACACAGCCATTGCCTCCGTCGCCTGCCTTTACCCGGATTTTCGCTTCATCTACAAACATTCATCGCGTCTCGATATAAAAAAAGGATGGCACGAATACCATCCTCTTATTATTAAGCTTTTTATTCTGTTTATACGACGTTGACTTTTCGGCCTGTGAACTGGACTTTGCCGTCGCTGACTGCGAAAAGGGTGAAGTCCCTGCCCATCTGGACGTTTTTGCCGGCGAAAAATTTGGTTCCGCACTGCCGAATGATGATACAACCTGCCTTGGCGATTTCACCGGCATACAGCTTAACGCTTCTGTATTTCGGATTGCTGTCCCTGCCGTTTCTCGTTGACCCTTGTCCCTTTTTATGTGCCATAAATTGTGCCTCATTTAACCACAGATTTCACTGATTTTAGTTTTTGCTTCGACGAAACTAAACAAATAATACTACAATACTTGTATCGTTTTGTCCAGCGTTTTTTTTGAATAGAAAATAGAAAATAATAAATAGCAAATGACTAACGTTCCGCTTCGATAATGGCCTTCATTTGCGGTAACGGAATCATTCCTTCGGTCGCCAGCTTTATTTTGCCGTCGGGAGCGATAAAGAAACTGGACGGGATAGTGTTTATAAAATTATAAGGTACGGGCATAATCGCTGAGTCGGTTGAAGTAACGGGATAGTTGATAACCGGGTTTGCGGTGACGAACTTTCTGACCGCCTCGGTAGAGTTCCTCGGGTCGATACACGATATGGCCAGCATTATCAGTTTGTCTTCACCGATTTGCTTTCTCAGCTCAATGAGATGCGGAATTTCCGCAATGCAAGGCCCGCACCAGGTCGCCCAGAAGATGAGCATTACATTTTTGCCCCTGTATTCGCTCAGCGTATGCTTTTTGCCGTTGAGGTCGGTAACCGTAAAATCAGGTGCCTCTTTTCCATACCAGTTGCTAAAAACCGGCCCCCAGCCCCTCCTGCGGTCGATTATGTCGCGGATGGTTAGTTTCGGGGGGGCAAGAGCAGATGACGGAGGTCTGATGACGGAAGACGGAGAATTATTATCTGTCTTCTGTTCGTTGCTATCCGCTTTCTGTTCTCTGTTATCTGTCTTCTGTCCTCTGTTTGGCGGTTCTTTTTTACAGCCCGTCATTACGCCGAGAGTTAATACAGCCACACCAAACCAAATTGTAAATATCGTTCTGTTGTAAGTCATATTAGAATTATACACTCCAACAACCGGATTTACAGCGAAAATTTGTCTTTCGGATGATGTTTGCCTTTGCTAGAGGGGACTACTATAATACTTGTCAGTTGGTTCTTGTAACCGAAGATTGAAAAGACAATGTAAGGAGTCGCAAGATGAATTATGTTTGCAAAAAGCATAGTGTCTTTGTGTTAATTATAGTGCTGGTTTTGGCCAGCGTATTGTCGGCTGATGTCAGGCTGCCTTCCATCATAAGCGATAATATGGTTTTGCAGCAGGGAAAATCTGTGCCGATTTGGGGCTGGGCGGACCCCTGTGAGACAGTTACGGTTACGGGAAGCTGGGGAAGCGGCAAATGGGAAGCGACAGCCGACCAGGATGGCAAGTGGAAGGTCAAGATTGATTCTGGCAAGGCGGGCGGTCCTTATGAAATGACTGTGGCGGGCAAGAATACTGTAACAGTGAAGAATATTCTTGTCGGCGAGGTGTGGGTCTGCTCAGGCCAGTCGAATATGGAATTTACGGTTAAGCAGGCAAAAAATTCCGCACAGGAAATTGCTGATGCCAATAACTACCCACAGATAAGGCAATTTCTCGTGGGACGAAAAGTAATTTATACGCCTATGTATAATTGCGGCGGCAAGTGGCAGGTATGCAGCGCACAAACGGCAGGAAACTTTACGGCGGTTGGGTATTTCTTCGGCCGGGAGCTTAATAAACAGCTTAATGTGCCGGTAGGTTTGATTCATACATCTTGGGGCGGGACGCCCGCCGAATCGTGGATGAGCAAAGAATATCTTGAAAATGACCCAAACTTTCAGCCGATTCTAAAACGCTTCGAAGAAGTATCCGCCAATTATCCTGAATCGAAAAAGAAGTATCAGGTGGAAAAGCAGCAGTATGACTCAATAGTACCTAAATTGAGGGCCGAGGGCAAACCATTGCCTCCCAGGCCGGAAGAACCGATAGGTCCGGGGCATCAGTACTCACCAACTGGGCTTTATAACGGGATGATTGTTCCCATTATTCCTTATGGCATACACGGGGCGATTTGGTATCAGGGCGAATCGAACGCCTGGCGGGCATATCAGTATCGCACGTTGTTCCCGGCGATGATTAAGAACTGGCGGGACGCCTGGGGACAGGGCAATTTCCCGTTCTTGTTTGTTCAGTTGGCGAACTATATGGAACCGGAGCCCCAGCCGGTCGAGAGCGACTGGGCTGAATTGCGAGAGGCACAATTGATGACGCTTACGGTGCCGAATACAGGGATGGCGGTTGCGATAGATATAGGCGAGGCGGATATTCATCCCAAGAACAAGCAGGACGTAGGCAAACGTCTGGCGCTGTGGGCTTTGGCAAAGACATACGGCAAAAATATAGTTTACTCAGGCCCGATATACAAATCAATGAAGGTCGATGGCAATAAGGCCATCCTTACTTTTGACAATGTTGGCGGCGGGCTGATGGCTAAAGGCGATTTGCTAAAAGGATTCGCAGTAGCTGGCACAGACAAGAAATTCGTCTGGGCCGACGCGAAGATTGAAGACAATACGGTTGTTGTAAGTTCCGATAAAGTCAGTGCGCCGGCCGCGGTGCGCTACGCCTGGGAGAAAAACCCGGTGTGTAACCTTTACAACAAGGAAGGTTTGCCCGCGACTCCGTTCAGGACCGACACTTGGCCTGGTATTACAGACGGCCGGCGTTAAACCGGAGAGGTTGTGCGGACAAGGCGTAATGCGCGGGTTTGTGCCATATACGATTTTTCTGGTCGGCGTGCCGCTAGCGCCGCGATACGATGACTAAGGGATGTTCATTCCCGAAAACCAGCCGGCTTCTTACGAACAGTCAGTTCCGGATTGTTATGGCCAAGCGATTGTCCGCTCGCGACGAGTTGCTTGTGCTATACGCCTGCGAAAACGGTCTCGATTACCCTCGTATAGGCATATCCATAGGCAAATCCTGCGGGAACGCAGTCATTCGCAACCGGCTTAAACGACTGTTACGCGAGGCCTTCAGGCAAAATAAGCATCTTGTCACCCCCGGTTTTGATTTCGTGGTCTCAATGTCGCCCCAGTGGGTCAGGCAAACTCGCAAAAGAAAGGATGCAAAGACCGTTGTAGGGGCGATAAAGTTTGCGCAAATCCGCGATTCCTTTCTTAAATTAGCGGCCCAACTGACCTCCGGAAGGGCTTAATTTGTAATCTTTGGCCCCTTTGGTGCCGATAAATGCTTATGTGAGCAGAGTTTGCCCATTGGGTTCTAAAACCGGATTAGTAACGATAGGAGCGGCGGCGAAGAAGGCAGGCATATCGCGCCAGTCCTTGCAGTATTACATTATGCTGGGATTGCTCGAAGCGACCAAAGTCACTAAAACCGGCAGACGATTGTTTGACCAGAAAAGTATTGAGCGGGTCAAACTTGTAAAAAAGCTCAATGAAAGCGGCTATCCTCTGCGGGCGATACGTGAGTTGTTCCTTGAGGGCCGGACTCGTCTTGGCGAAGGCGCAACAGGTGATAAAAAATGAGTTGGGACGCCGAGCCGTAGCAGGGCTGATTTGAAAGGAAGCAGGCGGTGAGCGATTACGAAACAATGCAGCGAAGACGCAGTATGGCCGTCGGGGTATTTGTCATCGTGGCGGTCATAGCGTTCTTCTGGATGATATTCAAATTCGGCGACCTGCCTGTTTTTGTCAGCGAGATAAGGTCATACGAGATTAAAATCCAGTTCCCCACCGCACCGGGCGTCCAAAAGGATACCCCGGTCCGATTCTGCGGCTACCAGATAGGCACGGTAACAGATGTCAAACCGCCGAATATTCTTCAGGACCGAAACACGAAGCAATGGTATCATCAAACGCTGGTAATCATAAGCATCGAAAATCAGTTTAAGGATATCCCGGACATCGTAGAGGCCAAACTGATGACGCGAGGTCTCGGCTCAAGCTATATCGAGTTAAGTATTCCGCCCGTGGACGTTCGTGAAGGGAAGTTTCTCGTTGAGGGCAGTTTGCTTCAGGGTTCCAGCGGGGTAACAAGCGAGTTCTTCCCGGCGGAAACCCAGAAAAAGCTGGATGAGCTGATTATGGGCATATCCGCGTTTGTCAAAAACAGCAACGATGTCATCGGCGACGCCAATAACAAAGCCAACCTTAAGGCCGCTTTAGCTAACCTTGCTGATGCCAGTCAGGAGGCGGGCGATGCCATACGCCAGATTAAAGAAGCTGCTGACGCCGGCAAGACAATGCTCCAGAACGCCGACACCAGGACCGCCCAGCTTACCACGTCTCTTGTCACGACCAGTGATAAGCTTAGCGAGGTAATGACCAATCTCGACAGCCTTCTCACCAAAATAAACGACGGCGAAGGCACGGCAGGCAAGCTGGTGAACGACGGCCGGCTTTATGAGCAACTGCTCGAAGACAGCAAACAGCTTCATTTAGTCCTGCAGGACATGAAAACCTTTGTGACTGAATCAAAAGAAAAAGGCATTTCTATCAAGCTGAAGTAGGGTTGCCTTCCAAGCCATAAAGAGTTATCATTCCACGAATCATAATCATGGAAGGCGCGCGCAAATGACTAAAAGCTCCGCAATCCGTCCGACAGCGGAAGATAAAAAAGCGGTAGGCAAAATTCTCGAACTGGCAAAGAAAGCCGGTATCGATATCGCCGGAGGCAGAGTAAGAAGAACGTCGTCCCGGTTTTGCCTCGGCGTTGAGCACGGCGATTACAACGGGACTGAACTATTCGGCGTCGGCACAGACCGCTTTATCTGGATGGCCTATAAGCCGGCTGATACACCGCGGGTGTGGCTTTACAGCGGCAATTTCCCCGACGACGGAGTAGTCGAATTTGAGTTGGGCAATGTTCCTGAGCCGAGGTCGCCGCAAACAGCCGACACTTGGGCGCGTTTTGCTTATGGCGTCTATTTTGTCCTTCGTCGGGCCGGCTACAAAATCACCAGAGGAATCGACGCGGTAATCTACGGCAATATACCCGGCGGCGGGATGTCTCGTTCGGCGTCGCTGACTCTGAATCTCATACTGTCCGTCCTGGATGTCAACGGCATAGAGGAACCAGACAAGCTCAAGATAGTCGATTTGGCACAAGCCGTCGAAAATGATTACATCGGCTCACCCTGCGGCAAATTAGACCAGATTATGATACTCTTCGCCCGTGAGGGGTTCGGCACATACTACAATCCCAAAAAGAGGTCGGTCGAATATGTCCCCTTGGGTAAATGCGAAGCCGATTTCTCCATCGTCGTTATGGATACCGGCACCGTCAGACCCGGACTGGAAAAATCAACTTATAAAATAAGAAGGGCCGAGTGCGAACAACTGGTTTCAATCCTTCAGAAGAATGGCTATAAAATATCCTGCCTTGCGGATATCAAGACCGAGGCACAGTATGAAAAGATATTGGCCCAGTTTGCTGGTCAGTACCCCGACCTGTGTGACAGGTTCAAATATATCTTCGCCGCCCAGGAGCGCTTTTATGAAATGTTAGACGCCTGGAAACGCGGCGACGTAGCGACGGTGGGGCGGATATTCCGCGAAGACGGCATTGGCCTTCGTGATGAGTATAAAATCTCAGGCCCTGAGCTTGAAACGATGTGCGATATTGCCAGAACTATTCCCGGCTGTCTTGGCGAGCGAATGTTAGGAGGCGGCGACAAAGGCGCGGCCGGCGCTTTGGTCAAAACAGCGAATGTAAACGCCCTCAAAAAGGCGGTTGATACCACATATCCTCGCAGCAGACCCGATTTTGCCGATAAGTATGCAGTTCATATCTGCAAAGTCGTCGATGGCGTGAGAGTATATGATGACCTGATTTAGAACCCGCAGAGGATTGTGCTTTGTCGGCGGGGTAATCCTGGTTTGGGGAGACGTTTCAAAACCACGTATTCAATTCCGTTGGCCTGGCAGAATTCGCATTTTTCGGGTCTGTCGCCATCTTCATCGACCGCGTAGATTTCCGGCTTGATTTTTTGTATATCTCCTGTTCCGCGTCTAACCAGCCGCTGCCCGTGGCTATGAAGGCCTGCTTAACGTATCGGATTGACTGGATGACGAACCATCGCTGGTTCTGCGAGAACATTGGATGGCCTTCGCCTTTTAATTTTCGGATGGCTTCGTCGTTGCCGACGGTAATGTAGAGGTCGCCAAGGTCGGCTTCTGCAATGATCGCAGCCGCGGTTTATACTGCGCAAAAATAACTTGCCGTTCGTTTGAGAGCTTTATTAGGATACAAGCAAGGATACGAATATCGTGTTAAATCGTAAAGCGCAAGTGTCGTGCTGAACAGGATTGATTGTGTCCCAGATTTCCCTGTTCCCAGACTTCCCAACGGCATTGTAGGGATTCGATTCCCGTAGGGGTCGCCATTAAAATCAATGTTTGCCAATCGCCGCGTGATTACCGGCCGACAACTTAGAAACGGCTGGTTAATCTCACCATCACCTGATTAGCGAAGTAACCGCTATTGTTCCAGTCGTAGTCGTAAACGGCTTCGAGCGACCATGTTGTCGCACTACACGCGCACGAGAGGAGTGTGAGGCCCCCGCCGACATTGAACATATCGTCAGCCGTCTTTAGCCTTGGCGTTGTAAACGCCCCCGAGCCTGCGACCGTGTACTTCGCAGTCTGTGTTAGATCTGGGTTGGAGAGCTCACGAAACCAGTTGAAGTGTCCCTCAGGAACATACGACGTCCCGTTACGATCGCTGAAGTAACGCTCCACCTTCACTCCCAGGCCGGACTCGAGGAAATCGTAATCCTGGGCCTTCGCCTTCAGATCGATATCACCAGCGCCCTTTTCCGTATAGCCATTTAGATGCATACGGGTGTACTGGAGTGAAGCAAGCGGCGTGATCGTGAATTCCTGAGGAGCGGAAAGGTGAAACCCGGTGCTCGCAAAAGCGGTGTAATCCTGTCCGCTATACTCGGCCTTTGCCCTGCGGTCCACACCGGGAAACTCAATGTGCCGCATGCTTGAATACTCATTCCAGCCAAATTCCGCGCTACCGTTGACGAACCAGGGCCCATCCTCATGACCGATGTAGGCTATTGCTTGATAGCTATCGAACTCGGTGCTGGCGTCGAACGTCTCTCCATTTATTGTGCTTCGTGCATAGCCAAATCCCAGGCCCGCGCGCGTGTCAAGACCAATAGGAGTGTCGCAGGCGATCATCGTGCCGAGAGTTCTGGTGTTATACCCCGTGAAGCCGTCCTCGGCATCTTGGTTGCCGGAATATCCGAAGCCTTTCAGCCACCAACCGTTGCGAGGCTCGTTGCCTTGACAGTTCGGGTTTTCTTTATTGGGCTCGCTGACCTCGCGGCACATATCCAGGCGAGACGACCAAAGATTCTGAAACTGTCGGATCCCCCGGAATGTCACCAGAGGCGCCGCCAGAGACGGAGTCGAGGGGGCAAGCTGTGCGACCGCATTGACGACCGCCGCTGGGTCGGTGATAGCATTGATTGGAGCCAGTACCTCGACGAGATCAGGGGTCGGAGGAATGTCTATTAATACTGGCACTACCGGAGCGGCTATCGGCGCAACGGGAGGCAGAGGTACTCCAGGAGGAGGTGCTATCGGTGCCATCAACGGTATGGTGTCCGTTTTTATTTCTACCAGACCATTTGTGGTGCCAGCGAGAGGCACGGGGGAGAACGCGTAAAGCGGATTGGTAGGATCCTTGACTGTCACCGTGACAACACTTCCATTAGTGCCGCTTGTAGCATCGACGATATTGAACAGAGTTCCAACCGGGATGTAAGCTGTCGAGGGAACAGTCACATTGACCCCGAGCCTTGGTCCAAGGTTTGAGGCTCCCGTCGGAACAATGTGGCCGTACTGCGCCGGGCTGGTACCGGCCAGGGTCGTATTGATTACCCCGTCAGTGGCGAGCGTTAGGGCACCGCCGATATTCAACGTATTCGTCCCAAGAGAAAATGAATAGGCGTTCGTTGCGCCGGTGATTGTTGCGCTCACTCCAGCAGTATTATCTCCCCCGACGACATTGATGGCTCTAAGCCCAATCGCGCCGCCGACTGCGCCATCCAAAACACTCCCGCCGCCAAGCGACAATGTACCCGTATTTGCCCCCGCCGTGGTCGTGAGAGCGCCTATGACTGTCGTATTCGGAGCAAGACTGATCGTGCCGTCACCACCAAAATTCGTGGCCGTGATGTTCGTGGACCCGCTGTTGAAGTTCACTGCACCAGTTCCGGTGACGTTCAACGTGGTCGCAAAGACCGACCCAAGAAAATTCACCGTAGCGCCAGCGGCACCGGCGTCGATGTTGAGAAGAAATGGTCCCCCTGGCTGGGTTACACCTATGTTTCCATACACAGTCGAGCTGCTATTGAACACGATATTGCCCTGGCTGGAGGCCGAGGTTGAGACAGCAAGGGGAAAAGTAGCCAGAGAAGTGTTGCTTGTAAAAATATCCATTTCCGGGCCGCCAGGAACCCCAACGCTTAATGTCCCTGTAATACCTGAAACTGACATATCGACGCCGTTCAGCACACCGTCTGCATCCAGCGGAATGATGCCGGGGCCGACGGCTGTTTGCCTTGCAGCAAAACTCAGCGGACACCAAGCTGCGATAGCAGCAACGAAAACCAGGAGAAAAAATATTCGCTTCATAGAAATACCCCCTTTAACTGAAATTGTTAATATGTTTTAAGTTTTCTTGCCCTGAGAGAACCGATATCGATGAGGACTTCATAAATGGACTTATTAGCCCCTGCCTGTTTGTCCCGGGCACCATTGATTTGCTCGCTTGTAACCAGCTTTTCTTTTAATAGGGCATCGAACAAAGGAGTCATGACAAAGCTTTCTACATAATAAAGGGTTATTTTTTTACTCAGTTGCGAGTAGAAACCATCTACCCGCGCTTCTTAAGCACAACCTGCCACTGGGTAGCTTCGGAAATAATTTGCCGCAAATCGGTTTCAGCTTTCAAAAGAACTCCATCAATGTCAAGCTTTTCTCAATTGGCGTAGAGTATGATATATACAATATAATCGGCGATGCAAGCATGTTTTCGCTATATTTTGAAAAAGAGTTAGATTTTTTAAAAAAATTAGCAAATATTCTGCATCGCCGATATTTTTTGCTTAGTTTATCCGTCGCCTTAAACAGCGTCTTCGTGGCAAAATCTTTTTGCCTGCCCTCCGTAGCCCTTGGCGAAGGAGGGCGCCTTTTTTGCGATTTTTCGCCTAACTACCTTAAAATAAACGACTTATCATCCTTTTTGCCCGTTTACAACGCCACATTGTAAGCCAACAATGCCACGATGTAAATCCGCAATGATTTACAGGATGTTAAACGAGGTCGCAGGCGTCGGGCGGCATCCAGTGGGCGTCTTTGCCATCCCACTTTACATTACAACCTATCGGGTTTGTCATCGGAGTAGTAACCTTTTTGCCCGCGAGAATTTCCGCCAGAGCGTTTTCGAGGTCGTTTACAGTCATCCTGCTTGTTTCACGGGGATTGTCAACGCCTCGGCCGGTATAGACGAGCTTTCTTTTTTCATTGAAGACAAAAAAGTGCGGCGTACGCAGGGCGCCATAAGCCCGTGCAATATCCTGGGTATCGTCGTAAAGATACGTCCAGGGAAATTTGTGCTCTTTCATACGTTTGACCATATTTTCAAATGAATCTTCCGCGTATGTATTTGGGCTGTTCGAGTTTATGCCGACAAACTTCACGCCCTTGGGTTCGAACGTCTTCGCGGTCTGTCTTGTCACTTCGTCCGACCCGATTACATAGGGACAGTGATTACAGGTGAAAAAGACGACTAAGATTTTAGCGTTCGCGAAATCTTTGAGTGAATACGTCTTGCCGTCGGTGGCCCGAAGCGAAAAATTCGGTGCCGCTGAACCAATTGATAGCGTAAAGGCCATATTACCTCCTGCAATAAATAAGTTTTCTCTATTTTTTAGTATAAGCCGTTCTCACTTTACGGCTGCTCATATTCTATTGTTCAGCCGATTTAATTAACAGCCCAAATTTCAGATTTGATGCCTTGGTGGTGAGACATTTCGTTTCGTTATTCATATTGAAACATCGTGCCATAAAGGGTAATCTGCCGGGTCGAATCTTTATTTGAAAGGTGCAAATATGAAGGGTCGCTTTATTGTAGCAGCGGTTGTTTCGCTGGTCGTCATAAGCGGCGGTTGTGCGGGGTCAGAGGTGCCAAAAGAGCCGGTAAAGATAAGCGAGGATATCCGGCTGAATTCCCTGGGTTATTTGCCTGCGGCGCAGAAGAAGGCGACGATTATAAGCAAGTGCTCGAATTTTACCGTGAAAGAGGCCTCGAAGGGCAAGGCCGTTTATTCCGGCAAGGTTACGGGGCCGATTGGCCAGGCGGACGTCAACCAGACCGCCTGGATTGCCGATTTCTCCAAACTTAACAAGCCCGGAAAGTATTACCTTGAAGTGCCGGACGTGGGGCGGTCAATCGATTTTGAGATAGGCGATAAGGTTTACGATTTCGCTTTTTATACCACTATGCGGGCGTTTTACCTCTGGCGTTGCGGAACCGAGGTCAACGCCATATTTAACGGCAATCGTTTTTACCACGCCGCCTGCCATACCGACGACGCCTGGCAGGATTACCTTGATATAAAAGACCCCAACACGAAGCGCGACGGCACGGGCGGCTGGCACGACGCGGGGGACTACAATAAATATGTTATCAACGCGGGGGTGACGCTGGGGGCGATGTTCTGGGCGTGGGAACAGTTCGGCGATAAGCTCAAAAATATCAAGCTCGATATACCCGATACCGCGCCTGGATACCCGGATTATCTCAAAGAGCTGAAATGGGAAACGGACTGGCTGCTGAAAATGCAATACCCGGATGGTTCCGGGAAGGTCTCACATAAAATCAGCACGCTGCGGTTCGGGGGGTTTATTCTGCCGGAGAAGGAAACAGAAAAGAGATACTTTGTGGGCTGGGGTTCGCCGGCAACTGCTGACTTTACGGCGATGATGGCGATGGCGGCCCGGTATTTCAAGCCATACGACGAAAAATACGCCCAGACCTGTCTTGAGGCGGCGAAGAAAAGCTATGAATTTCTCGATAAAAACCGTGAAAACAAGCAGCCGGACCAGTCGGCGTTCAGGACGGGTGTTTACCCGACAACTGACCTGGATGACCGGATGTGGGCGGCGGTCGAGCTTTGGGAGACGACCGGCGAACCGAATTACCTGCACGCCTTCGAGCGGGCGTGTTTTGGCTTCGAGGATAAAATCGAGTTCTACTGGGACTGGGGCAACGTCAAAAACTTGGCGATGTTTACCTATCTTTTCAGCAAAAGGGAAGGCAAAAGAGACAACCTTGTCGAAGACATAAGACGAGACCTGGTAAGGATAACCGACTCGATTGTAGCCCAACGCAATAAGGATATTTACGGCAGATGCCTCGGCGAACAATACCGCTGGGGCAGCAACGGCACGGTCGCCAGAGAGTGCCTTACCCTGCAATTAGCCAACAGGGTTTCGCCGAACCCGGAATATATCGATACGGCCCTTGATTCAATCAGTCATTTGTTCGGGCGTAATTACTATTGCAGGTCGTTTGTTACGGGGCTGGGTTACAAGCCGCCGATGAACCCGCATGACAGGCGTTCGGGCGGCGACAGGGTCCGCGACCCATGGCCCGGCTATATTGTGGGAGGCGGACATTCCGCCACGGGCTGGCAGGATATTGAGAAAGACGCCCGCACCAATGAGATTTGCATCAACTGGCAGGGAGCGCTTGTTTACGCACTCGCCGGGTTTGCAAGCGGCTCAGGCAATTAAGAATGAAGGATTTACGAAGGCCGAGCGAACTATCGCCCGGCTTTTTTTTTGCGTCGAAACGGGCAAATTAAGAGGTTGACAGGTATTTGGCGTGCGCATATAGTAATCAATTCCACCAAACGATTGTTAATGGTCGAATTTTGAAAGGGAAAGATATGAAACTCGACCGGAAGTTGAGGATGGGAATGGTTGGGGGAGGGCTTGGCGCTTTCATTGGGGACGTGCATCGCAAGGCATCACGTTTGGACGGTGAAATCAAGCTTGTCGCGGGGGCATTCGATATCAATCCTGAAAAATCCGAGCAAATGGGCAGAGAGCTTGCGCTCGACCAGGCGAGGGTTTACGGCACTTATACCGAGATGATAAAGTCGGAATTGAAGCTGCCCGAAAGCGAGAGGATTGATTTCGTCTCGATAACGACGCCTAATAACTGGCATTTTCCGATAGCGAGGGATTTCCTCAAGGCGGGATTCCACGTTATGTGCGAAAAGCCGATGACGATTACGAGCAAGGAAGCCAAGCAGTTGCAGTCGCTTGTTAAAAGCACGGGCAAGGTTTTTGGCCTGATGCACAATTACACCGGCTACCCGATGGTGAAGCTGGCGAAGGATATGGTCAAAAAGGGCGATATGGGCGGCATACGCAAGGTCGTTGTGCAGTATCCGCAGGGGTGGCTCGCGACGGCTTTGGAAAGAACCGGTAGTATGCAGGCGGGCTGGAGAACGGACCCCAAGCAGAGCGGCGCGGGCGGCTGCGTCGGCGATATCGGAACTCACGCTGCCAACTTAGCTGAATATATCACGGGATTAAAAATCACACACATTTGCGCGGAGCTGACGACCTTCGTCGAAGGCCGAAAGCTCGACGATGACGTCAACTGCCTGATTAAGTTCAATAACGGGGCAAAGGGCGTTTTGCACGCGAGCCAGATTTCGATTGGCGAAGAGAATAATCTCGCTATCTGGGTTCACGGCGAAAAAGGGAGTTTGGAATGGCATCAGGAACACCCTAATTACTTATATACAAGGGCGATGAACGCGCCTGAGCAGGTCTGGAAACGCGGCAATGGCTACATAGGTGAATACAGCGCAGCGGCGGGTCGCGGAACGCGATTGCCGTTCGGGCATCCGGAGGCGTTTTTTGAGGCGTTCGCTAACAATTACCGCAATTTCGCGGAGACGGTCAAGTGCGCGATTGCGGGCGATAAGCCCAGTGACCTTGAGAAGGATTTCCCGGGCGTCAATGAGGGCGTTCGCGGCATATTGTTTATCGAGACGGTTGTCGCAAGCGCAAAAAGCGCGAAGAAGTGGACGCCGATGAAGAAATAATTAAGAGTTTAGAATTTAGAATGAAGAATTTAGAATTTAGAGAAGTTAACGCACTCGGAAACCAAAAGATTTCTCAATTCTAAGTTCTCAATTCATAATTTACGACTGAAAGGAGTAAAAAATGGCAAGACCAGTAACGTTATTCACGGGACAATGGGCGGACCTGCCTCTTGAGGTTCTGGCGGCCAAGGCGGCGAGCTGGGGATACGACGGGCTGGAGTTGGCCTGCTGGGGCGACCACTTCGACGTTGACAAGGCGCTGGCGGACGAAAAATATTGTGAATCGAAGCGCAAACTGCTGAAGAAACACGGGCTTGAGGTTTACGCGATATCGACGCATTTGGTAGGCCAGGCGGTTTGCGACAATATCGACGCACGTCACAAGTCGATTTTACCCCCGGACGTCTGGGGCGACGGCGAGCCGGAAGGCGTTCGCAAAAGGGCGGCGCAGAAGCTCATCGATACCGCCAAGGCCGCGAAGCTCCTCGGCGTAAAAGTCGTTAACGGCTTTACCGGCAGCTCAATCTGGCACTATATGTATTCTTTCCCCCCGGTTTCGCCGGAGATGATAAAGGCGGGATACAGGGATTTTGGGAAGAGGTTTAAGCCGATTCTTGACGCGTTCAAAGCTAAGGGTGTGAAGTTCGCTCTGGAAGTTCACCCGACGGAAATCGCGTTTGATATCGCCTCGGCGCAGAGGGCGCTGGAGGCGGTGAAGAATCACCCGGCGTTCGGATTTAATTATGACCCGAGCCATTTCGGGTATCAGGGGGTTGATTACGTGAAGTTCATCAGGACGTTCGGAAAGCGGATTTTTCACACACATATGAAGGACGCCTGGTGGGGACACGGGGACGGGACGGTCGGGGTATTCGGCGGCCATACCGAATTTGCCGACCCGAGACGTTTCTGGGATTTCCGGTCGATAGGGCACGGAGATATAAACTTCGAAGAGATTATCGTCGCGTTGAACGACATCGGTTATCAGGGGTCGCTTTCAGTTGAATGGGAAGACAGCCGGATGGACCGCGAGCACGGCGCGAAAGAGGCATGCGAATATATCAAGAGGGCTGATTTCAAGCCGTCGCAGTTGGCGTTCGACGCACAGTTTGATAAATAAGACGAAAAATATCAAGGCGGAAAAGGGGCCTGACCCCTTTTCCACTTTCTTTAACAGTCAATATATCAGGTAATATTTGACGGGGGTTGAAGATGACAAGCGCAAAACAAGCAAATGGTTTCAATCGCAGGGGATTTTTGAAGAGGGTAACGGGGGCGGCGGGAGCGATGGCGATTCCTTACATTGTGCCGTCTTCGGTATTCGGATCCAGCGGGGCTGTTGCGCCGAGTAATAAGCTGCACGTAGGGATGATTGGTGTCGGCAGCCAGGGGACATGGGATATGCGTGGATTCCTGGATAAGCCGGAGGCGCTGGTTGTGGCGGTCTGCGATATAGATGTGAAACATCAGAAGGCGGCCAAGGCAGAGGCGGACCTGAAATACGGCAACAGCGACTGCAAAACGTACCTGGATTTTCGCGATGTGATTGCGAGGAGCGACATAGATATAATAGCGACGGCGGTGCCTGATCACTGGCATTCGATACCTGCTATTATGGCGGCGCAGGCGGGCAAGGATATTCACGGGCAAAAGCCACTTGCGAGGACGATTCGCGAGGGCAGGGCGATATGCGACGCGGTGAAACGATACGGGAGGATTTGGCAGACAGGGAGTTGGCAGCGGTCGGTTTATAATTTCAGACGGGCGTGCGAGCTGGTTCGCAACGGCAGGATAGGCAAGGTTCATACGGTTGAGGTTGGTTTGCCGACGGGAAGCACGCGAGGCAATGAGTCGATTAAGCCGGTGCCTGAGGGGGTTGACTGGGATATGTGGCTGGGACCCGCACCGTGGGTGCCGTTCAGGGGGATTTTGCACTGGGACTGGCGATGGATTATGGATTATTCGGGCGGGCAGATGACCGACTGGGCGGGCCATCATATTGATATCGCGCACTGGGCGCTGGATTTGGAGAGAACGGGGCCGGTGGAAATAGAGGGCAAAGGGACATATCCGTTGGACGGGATATTTAACGTTCCTTATCAGTATAAGGTAACGACGAAATACGCTAACGGCCTGACGATGATAATCGCCAATGACAGGCAGCTGCCGCACGGTATGGGGACATGCTGGTACGGGGACAAGGGCTGGCTCCACGTTACTCGCGATGAGCCGATTCACGCGAACCCAAAGAGCGTGGTGGATGAGGTAATAGGGCCCAACGAGATTCATTTATACGAGAGCAAGGACCACCATCAGAATTTCCTGGATTGTGTGAAGAGCAGGCGAGAGACGATTACACCCGCGGAAGTGGCGCACCGGTCGCTGACGCCAGCGCTGCTGGGTGAAATTGCGATGCTGACGGGCAGAAAGTTGAAATGGGACCCGGAAAAAGAGGTCATCGTAGGCGATGAAGAGGCCAACCGGATGCTGTCTCGGCCGATGAGAAGCCCATGGCATTTGTATATGTAGGCGATAATCAGGAAAGGTGAATAAAATGAGATGCTGTGATACATACGCGAAGTTATTGTTGCTGGGTGGTGCGGCAGTTTTGGTTATTGTATGGTTTGTGGCCGGGGTAAAGACAACGCTGGCGGACGGTTCGCCGAAGCAGTTGAAGCCGGTTTCGGATGAGATAACAGCGAAGATTGAAGCGGCGGCCCCTGAAAAAGCTACGCGCACGCCCGCCAGGGCGAGAAAGATATTAGTATTCTGGCTTTGCAAGGGATATTACCACGAGAGCATCCCGGTAGCGAACAAGGCGATTGAGATTATGGGCAAAAAGACCGGGGCATACGACGTTGTTTTCAGCGACGATATGAATATGTTCGACGCGAAGAAACTGGCGGAGTTTGACGCGGTATTGTTTAACAACACGACCCACCTGGAATTTAATGAGCCGGGGCAGAGAGAGGCGCTGATGGATTTTATAAAGAGCGGCAAGGGGATAATCGGTTTACACGCCGCGACGGATAATTTTTATCACTGGCGCGAGGCGGCGGAAATGATGGGCGGGCAGTTTGTCGCGCACCCGTGGACGGCCGGCGGGGTTTGGGGGATAAAGGATTACGAGCCGAATCACCCGCTGAACGCGGCGTTTAAGGGGGAGGGATTCAAGGTCCGGGACGAGATTTATCGCCAGAAGAAGCTCAGTGCGGTGGAGAACCGTCGTATTTTGCTGACGCTCGATTTGGATGACCCGGCAACGAAGAATGCCAAAGGCGCGATGGAGAGCGACCGGGATATGCCTGTGAGCTGGATAAAAGATTATGGCAAGGGGAGGATATTTTTCTGCGGACTTGGGCATAATAACGAGATATTTTACCGTCCTGCCATACTGCAGCATGAGCTTGACGGCATCCAGTTTGCGCTGGGGGATTTGAAAGTTGACGCGACGCCTGTTAAAGAAGGCAAATAAGAAAGGAAGAAAATATGAATCGCCTGTTCAAAGTTTCAGTCATTATAGCCGTCATTTTGTGTTTTGGCGGTGTGATATACGCTGCTGATTCCAACGAATTTGGCCAGCAGTTAAGCAAGATTAAAACGTATGACTTCAGTCAAAGCCGGGCGGACCTTGTCAAAATCAGCGATATGGTTCGCGACGCGAGCGGTAAACCCGAAATGAAGGCGATGGAAAAGCAACTCGATGATTTTCTCAAATCGGACGCCAGTTACGCCGCGAAGGATTTTGTGTGCAGAGAGCTAAGCGTTGTGGGGACAGAGGCGTCGGTTCCTGCGCTGGCCTCGATGTTGACCGACGAAAAGGTTTCGGACATCGCTCGTTATGCCCTGGAGCGGATACCCGGGCTGGCCGTGGATGATGCTTTGCGCAACGCATTGTCGAAGGCCAAAGGCAAGGCAAAGATTGGAATCATAAATACACTTGGAGTTCGCGGTGACAAGAAGGCGATTGATGCGCTGGCGAAACTGACTAATGACGCCAACGAAACAGTCACGGTCGCGGCGGTGGCTGCTTTGGGCAGGATAGACGACCGAATGGCAACACTTGCGATTGCCATGGTAAAGGACAAGGCAACAGGTGCGACTAAAACGGCGGTGCTCGACGCGTATTTGCGTTGTGCGGACCGGCTTGCGGCCAAAGGGCAAAAGGACGCGGCGGGGGCGATTTATAAACAGCTATACGCGGCAGGCGAGCCGATGATAGTTCGCGTAGCCGCGGCGCGAGGGATGATTGAAACGGCGGGCGACAAAACCAGCGAAGTGATTGTAGAGATGCTGAAGTCAGCCGACAAGCCGATACAGACGGTTGCGATAGCGACGCTGAAAGAAGTGGCGAAGACCAATGTGATAAAGGCGGCGGCGGAGCAAATGGCGAATCTTGAAGCTGGACAGCAGGCACAGCTTATTTCAGCCCTGACGGATTGCGGGGACAAGGTCGCGTTACCGACGGTCCTGGCTGCAGCAAAGAACTCACACGATTTGGTCCGGGTTACTGCTTTGAGGGCGATGGGGACATTAGGCGACGTATCGTCCGTTGATATGCTTGTGGGGGCGGCGGCCGTGAGCGGCGGGGAGGAGCAAAAGGCGGCACAGGAGAGCTTGTATCGACTGCGAGGAGCAGACGTTGACGATGCGATTTTGGAAAAGCTGCCGGAGGCGGACGCCAAGGCGAAGGTTGAGCTTGTTCGCAGTTGCGAGCAGCGTGATATAAAGGCATCGGTGCCCGTGCTGATGAAGACGGCCAAAGACGCGGATGCGAAGGTGAGAATCGAATCAATCAAGGCGATGCGAGCCGTGGCAGGCCCGCAGGATATACCGGCACTGATTGAATTGCAGTTAGCCGCCTCAGGTAATGACAGGAATGAACTTGAAAAGACGGTGGTTGCTGTGACTCGCAAAATTCCTGAGGACAAGGGACAGGCGACAAATGTTCTCGCGGCGTTACCAATGGCGAAGGACGTGGACGCGAAATGCTCGCTGTTGAGCGTTCTGGGGAAGATTGGCGATGAGGCGGCGCTGCCTGTTCTGCGGGATGCGCTTGGGGACAAAGAAGACAAGATTAAGGACGCGGCGGTGAGGGCACTTTCGGACTGGCCAACTGCGGCGCCTGCGGCGGACCTGCTGAAGGTTGCGCAAACGTCTGAAAACCAGGTGCACAAGACATTAGCTCTTCGCGGTTATGTCCGGCTGGCAGCGTTGAAAAGCAACAGGCCTGCTGAAGAGACAATGAAGATGTATAAGGACGCGATGGCGCTTGCGGCCGACGCTTCCGAGAAGAAAATGGTGCTGTCGGGCCTTGGGAGCACGAATAGTTTTGAGGCGATGCAAATGGCCGCGGGTTATCTCGATGACAAGGAACTTAAGGAAGAAGCCGAGGTGGCGGTTGTGAAGATTGCCGAGACGACGATGAAGGAACATTCGAGCCAAACAAAAGAAACGTTGCAAAAGGTTATCAACGGCACGACTAATGAGTCGGTGCGTGAACAGGCGCAGAAACTGCTTAAACAGGGCAAATAATGGTTTTATACGCCATACTAAACGGGAGATATTATTTATGACTAACGAAAACGTCGGCAAAGAAAAGCAATGCGGTATGTCACGGAGGGAACTGCTGGGTTCGGCGGTGGCGGCTGGGGCGTTTACGGTCATTCCGAGTTATGTGCTGGGAATGAACGGTCAAAAGCCGCCCAGCGAAAAGCTGAATATCGCCACAATCGGCGTGGGTGGTATGGGAGGCAATAATACGCGCAGATGCGCTGACGCGGGCGAGAATATAGTCGCCCTTTGCGACGTTGACGGGAAACTGCCGGGGACGGTAAGGGTTTTCAACGATTATCCCGATGCGAAGAAGTATAAAGATTTTCGCAGGATGCTCGAAGAGACGAAGAATATCGACGCGGTGATAGTCGCGACACCCGACCATACGCATACGGTAGCGGCGATGATGGCGATTAAGATGGGTAAGCACGTGTATGTTCAAAAGCCATTGACGCGGACGGTTTATGAGGCGAGGAAACTGACCGAGGCGGCCAGACAGTATAAGGTCGCGTCGCAGATGGGTAACCAGGGACATTCAGGCGAGGGGATTCGGCTGATGTGCGAGTGGATATGGGACGGGGCGATTGGGCCGGTGCGAGAGGTTCACGCGTGGACTAACAGGCCTGTGTGGGCGCAGGGAATAGACAGGCCGAAAGAAACGCCGCCAATTCCTGAGGGGTTTGACTGGGACCTTTGGCTTGGGCCTGCTCCGGAGAGACCATATAACCCGGCGTATCATCCTTTTGCGTGGAGGGCGTGGGTTGATTTCGGAGGCGGGGCTTTAGCCGATATGGCCTGCCATATTCTTGACCCGGCGTTCTGGGCGCTGAAGCTGAAATACCCGATAAGCGTCGAGGCATGCACATCGACGAGAATGTCAGGCGAGGGATGGGGCAAGGTGGGCGTTCGCGAGACGTATCCGCAGGCGAGCATCGTTCGCTATAAATTTCCGGCGAGAGGCAAAATGCCGGAAGTGAAAATTAACTGGTACGACGGCGGACTTATGCCGGCCAGACCCGAAGAGCTTGAGCCGGGTCGGCAGATGGGCGACGAGGACGGCGGCGTGCTGTTTGTCGGCGACAAAGGCAAGTTGATGTGCGGCTGTTACGGCATGAACCCGCGTCTGATACCTGAAAGCAAGATGGAGGCGTACAAGAGGCCCAAAAAGACGCTGCCGAGAATCAAAGATGGCATTGACGGGCACGAGAAAAACTGGATTGAGGCCTGCAAGGGTGGACCGGCGGCGTCCTCGAATTTCGAGTATTCGGGACCATTTACGGAAACCGTGGTGATGGGAAACCTGGCGATGCTGAACCCGTATAAGGTGCTCGAATGGGACGGCGAAAATATGAAGTTTACAAATGACGAGACCGCCAATGAGTTCGTCAATCCGCCGTATCGGGCAGGTTGGATACTGTAACGAAACTGAGGATTGATTTATGAAGAGTAACGGAATTTCACGCAGGGATTTTGTAGCGGGAACCGCGTCGGCGATTGCCGGGTTTACGATTTTGCCGAGGTTTGTTCTGGGCGGGGCAGGTTTCAAGCCGCCGAGCGAGAAACTCAATATCGCTGCGGTAGGCATAGGTGGTATGGGCAAGAACAACGTCAAGGCCTGTGAAGGCGAGAATATCGTCGCTCTGTGCGACGTGGACTGGAATTTGGCGGGGTCGGTTTTTCAAAATTACCCGAACGCAAAAAAATACAAAGATTTTCGCAAGATGCTCGACGAGGTGAAGGATATCGACGCCGTGGTTGTGGCAACGCCCGACCATACGCATGCGGTGATTGCCATGACGGCAATCAAAATGGGCAAGCACGTATATGTCCAGAAGCCGCTTACCTGGTCGGTTGAGGAAGCGCGTAAACTCACGGAGGCGGCCCGTCAGGCCAAAGTCGCCACCCAGATGGGCAATCAGGAACATTCGGGCGAGGATATTCGGGTGTTGTGTGAGTTGGTCCGGTCAGGCGCTATAGGCAATGTTCATGAGGCATACGCCTGGACGGACAGACCCGTCTGGCCACAGGGTATCGGGCGACCTGTTACCGCCCCGGTGATACCTGAGGGACTGGACTGGGATACATGGCTGGGGCCGGCGCCGGTTCGGCCTTATCATCCTGCGTATCATCCGTTTAGTTGGCGTGGCTGGATGGACTTCGGAACCGGCGCATTAGGCGATATGGGTTGCCATAAAATTGACTATATTTTTTGGGCGCTGAAGCTGGGGCATCCGACTTCCGTCGAGGCGTATGTTTCCTCGCGAGTAGTGAAGATGTGGGAGAAGGTGGAAAACAAAGAAACGTATCCGGATGCCGAAGTTGTCCGTTATGAATTTCCCGCTCGCGGGGATTTGCCGCCCGTGAAACTGACATGGTTTGATGGCGGTTTGAAACCACCTCGCCCGGCGGAACTGGAAAAGGAACGAAATCTGGGGGCAAATGGCATTATCCTTATTGGTGATAAAGGCACGATAGTAGAGGGCCGGCTCGTCCCTGAGTCGCGAATGAAGGATTATAAGAAACCGGCTCAAAGCATACCGCGAATAACAGGTACACACGAGCAGAACTGGATTGACGCCTGCAAGGGTGGTTCTCCGGCGTGCTCGAACTTCGAATACGCCGGTCCGCTCGCGGAAACCGTTCTGCTGGGCAATGTCGCAATACGCACGGGTAAGCGGATTGAGTGGGACGGGCCGAATATGAAGATTACCAATATCCCGGAGGCCAACGAGCTGCTTGGCCGCAAGTACCGCGAGGGCTGGACTTTGTAGTTGCTTTAGGGGTCGAGTAGAAAGCGTATAACTTTACTCGCCACCGCAGGTATTTCCTGGTTTACCTATATTACCCATCTTGACTTTTTTTTAACCATTTTTCAAGCGTTTATTGATGTTACCGGGACACACCTCTTTTATTATTAAAAATACTTTTAAGCAGAGTGCCAATTCTTGTTAATTCTACGTTTTTTCTTGACGCAGATAAGGTATAATTTTCTATAGTTTGATCGGGAAGCACGATTGATTGAATGTTGCTTTTGGCGGAAGGATTTAAAGGGTGATAAGGAAGAAGTCATACTTGATACTTGTCAGATAGCGAATATATACGAAGTTGCCCTGCGCCGAAATGAACACATCGACACCCTTATTACAGTTAGTTGAAAGAAGGCAGGAAATGTTGTCGAGAAAAATGATTTTAGGGGCGGCTTTGCTGCTGTGCGTCGCTTTTGTTGTTCCCTCTTTGGCAACGACATATTATGTCAAGCCGGACGGTAATGACTATAGCGTCTTGAACGTTACGCAAAACAAATTTTATACAACTATTCAAAATGGCATCAACAGTTCAAGCAATGGCGATGAGATTATAGCCTATCCACGCACGTATTATGAG